>WNEZ01002862.1_pt1 | contig 14827 bp, 13 predicted proteins | sample 5400521 | NCBI WGS metagenome assembly WNEZ01 (sample SAMN13153339, study PRJNA577476) | soil metagenome | isolation source: 120 cm saprolite under Douglas fir tree site 2 hole 1 replicate 1 | place: USA:California | collected 2015-04-18
CTCCCCTCGGCGCTCGACAACCGGCCGCTCAAGTTCCGCGAGTTCGAGGAGATGGTTCCCCAGGCGGTGTTCGTTTCCGCCACTCCCGCCGAGTTCGAGCTGCAGCGGAGCAAAGGGGTGGTGGTGGAGCAGATCATCCGGCCCACCGGGTTGATGGACCCTGAGGTCGAAGTCCGACCGGTCGGCAATCAGGTCGACGATCTGCTCGAGGAGATCCGCAAGCGCGCGGCGGCGAACGAGCGGGTGTTGGTCACCACCCTCACCAAGCGGATGGCGGAGGACCTTGCCGAGTACTACGCGGACGTGGGGGTCAAGGTCCGCTACCTGCACTCGGACATCGACGCGCTGGAGCGGACGATGATCATCCGCGATCTGCGCCGGGGAGAGTTCGATGCGCTGATTGGCATAAATCTGTTACGAGAGGGCCTGGACATCCCCGAGGTCTCGCTGGTGGCGATCCTCGATGCGGACAAGGAAGGTTTTCTGAGATCGCATGTGTCATTGATCCAGACGATCGGCCGAGCCTCCCGAAATCTGAAGGGGAGGGTGATTATGTACTCGGACACCGTCACCGACTCGATGAGGCTGGCGATCGATGAGACCGACCGCCGGCGCGCCTCGCAACGCAGCTACAACGAAGAGCACGGAATCACCCCTCAGGGGGTGAAAAAGAATATCCTCGACCTCTCGACGCAGTTATACGACGCGGATCCGTACGCGCTTCCGAGCGCTGCGGAAAACGGAGATGATCTGCTGACCAAGGATCAGATCCAGAAGCTGATCGGTGAGTATACTCGCCAGATGCAGCAGGCGGCGGACGAGATGGAATTCGAGCAAGCGGCCCAGTGGCGGGACAAGATCGCGCTGCTCAAGGACATGGATCTAGAGCTCAAGCCGCCGTCGCGCGCGCTGTTGCTCGCACCGCCGAAGCGCGAGGAGAAGCAGCGCATCCGGAAGGGCCCGCCGGCGAGGTACCGCAAGAAGAGGTAGCTGTGCACCCGCGGCTCACAGAAAAGTTGGGGTCGCTACCCTCGGGCCCGGGCGTCTATCTGATGAAGGACCGCGACGGCGCGGTGATCTACGTCGGCAAAGCGGTGAATCTGCGGAACCGGGTCCGTTCCTATTTCACCCGGAACACCGATTCGAGAGCGTTCATCCCCTTGCTCGAGGACCTGGTGGGCGACGTGGACACTGTTCTAGTGACCAACGAGAAGGAGGCCCTGCTTCTCGAGAACGAGCTGATCAAGAAGCACAAGCCTAGGTTCAACGTCCAGCTTCGGGACGACAAGAATTTCATCTGCCTGCGGCTCGATCGCCGCCAGCCTTATCCGCGGCTGGAAGTGGTGCGCCGGTTCAAGAAGGACGGCGCCCGCTACTTCGGACCCTACTCTTCCGCCAGCTCGATTCGGGAAACGCTGCGGATCATCAACCGATATTTTCAGCTCCGGACCTGCTCCGACCACGCGCTGGAGAATCGCCGGCGGCCTTGCATCCTCTACCAGATCGGCCGTTGTCCGGCGCCTTGCGTCTACCCGATCTCCGAGGACTCGTACGCCAAGAGCGTGGAGGAGGTCATTCTCTTCCTCGAGGGCAACGCGGGCGAGCTGGTGGAGGCGCTGCGCGCCCGAATGAAAGACGCGTCGGTGAATCTTCGCTTCGAGGAGGCGGCCCGGGTGCGCGATCAACTGTTCGCGATCGAGCGCAGCCTGGAGCGGCAGAAGATCGCGGTGACCGAGGCGCTGGACCAGGACGTTTTCAGTCTCTATCGCGAAGGGGACCGGCTGCTGATTTACGCTCTCTACGTTCGCCAGGGACGGATCACCGGCGGCCAGGGCTTCCCTTTCAGCGGACAGCAGTTTCCCGATGACGAGCTGCTCGCCTCGTTCATCAACCTCTACTACGACAACGACAACTTCGTGCCCAAGGAGGTCCTGCTTTCGCTGCAGCCCGAAGGAATCGGGGGCCTGGCGGAGCTTCTCTCCGACCGCAAGGGGGAAAAGGTCCGGGTGCTGGTCCCGCAGCGCGGCGAGAAGCTCCAGCTCGTCCAGATGAGCCAGAAAAATGCGGAGCAGGCGTTCCAGGACCGCAAGCGCACCAAAGAGGAGACCGCCGCCGTTCTGGAGAACCTCAAGGAAAAATTACATCTCGCCCGGGTTCCGACGCGGATCGAGTGCTTCGACATCTCTCATTTCCAGGGAGCGACGATCGTTGCCTCGCAGGTCGCGATGACCGGGGGCGAGGTGGATAAGGCGCGCTACCGGCGATTCAAGATCAAGAGCATTGCCAGCCAGGATGACTTCGCCAGCATGCACGAGGTTGTTTCTCGGCGCCTCGCCCGGGGGCTCCGCGAGGGCGATCTCCCCGATCTGATCGTGATCGACGGCGGGAAGGGGCAGCTCGCCTCGGCGCAAGCGGCGATGCGCGACCTCGGGGTGACCGGGGTGGAGCTGGTCGCCCTGGCCAAGAGTCGTGAATTGGACGGCGGAAGGGGGGACGCCCAGGCCATTCGAAGCCCGGAGCGCATTTTCCTGGTCAATCGAAGGGATCCGATCGTGCTCCCGCAAAACTCCGCCGAGCTCTTCCTCCTCGCCCGGATCCGGGATGAAGCTCACCGGTTCGCGATCACCTTCCAGCAGCGACTGATGCGCCGGCGGAACTTCCGGTCGGTCCTCGAAAACATTCCGGGGGTGGGTGAAGGTCGCAAGAAAGCCTTGCTGCGTCATTTTGGATCGCTCAAGCAGATTCGCGCTGCGACCATCGAGGAGCTGAGCGAGGTCGAGGGCCTCGGATCCGCGGTGGCGGAGCGAATCCACGCCTTTCTACATGGAGATGCACACAAGGTAGGTCAAACGGAGGACGCCATCCGCGAGGCGTCGCTCGAGGATGCAAAAGTGGTCAATCCGTAGAAAGTGCAATCGTTGAGCAGAAAGTGCGATCGCTTGAGCCAATCGGTGATTAAACTGGAGCCTGGAAGTCGCCGGAGAGTGGAGAAAAAGAAGTGATGCAGATGACTGGGTTTTTCATTGCGAGGTCCCCACGCTGTGTTTTATAGCGGAGCGGATCGTGCCATCCGTGCCGCGGAGGCCGAGGAAAGGAATATGAGGCTTTACCCAAAGGTGATTCCCATCATTTCGCGCGAGAGCATCCAGAGGCTGATGCAGGATGGGGACATCGAGGTGGAGCCGCTGCGAATTGCGGACGCAGAGATGGACATGTCCGCGATCATGCGCGAGTACCTGGCCAACGAGGAGCGCGTCAATCAGGCGACCCGAGAGGCGCTGGAACGACGCGGCTACGACTACAGCAAGTTCAATCAGGTCAAGCGCGAGATGGCGGACGTCCGCGGCTTCAAGATGGGCGATGAAGGCATCGAGTATGTGATCAATCAGATGATCGAGTTTCTTCTGATCAGCCGCAACGTCGAAGAGGTCTTCGCGGCGGACAATACCCTGCGGCAGAAGATCCACTCGATCATGAAAAAGCACCTCGACGTCGATGACGAGATCGACAAGGAGGCGCGCGCCCGCCTCAAGCACCTCCAGGAAGGCACTTCCGCCTTCGACATCGAATACAACAAGACGGTCGAGCAGATTCGCCGAGCCCGCGGGCTGATCTGAGTTTCTGCCACAAGATCTGATCGGGCCCCGCCGGTCTCAGGCGGCGATTACCACTTCAAAGTTTCTTTGCCCTGAGCGCGGACGGTCTTCTCGCCCGGTCGGGAAAACGCGGTCAAGCGTGCGCGAACCGACCCCAGGTCAATCGCGCCGACCACCGCCAGCGGTAACCGACGTTGATCGTCGGAGATCCACAGATGCACCTCGCGCCGGTGGCGGTGATCGTCGAGGCGGACGGCTGTCCCCGAAAGGTGCCAGGCTTCGAATTCCCCGATCGTCAGAGAAACATGCTCGCGTGCCTCCACTTTTCCGCTCAGGCGCCATAGCCGACGCAGTCCGTACACGTCGAAGCACAACGCGGTGCCCTGCTTGAGCGGAAGCTGCCGCAGCAGGTAGACCGTCGCCGCGGCGTCGAGGCCATCGTGCGCATAGCGGAACTGATTCTGCCCGGTCTGGTTGCCAGTCTTGTACTCGACTCGAACGGCGTGATCCTTCGAGCTGAACGACACCGCCGCGTGCTTGCGGATCTCGTTCTCGGTTCCATCCTCGATGTATTGCACCGGGTGCAGGGTTTCCAGATCTAGATAAGTGGTGGCCAAACCCTTCACCCGGCGGATCTTGGAAAAGAGGGTGTTCGTTTGCGCCTTGACCTCGACGGGTAATTTTCCGTCCCGAACCGGCAGGACGTGCATCGTCAATCTTCCCGCCTGGGCGATCCCCATCGCGTCCAGCTCGTATTCCAGGACCTCTCCCGTCGCGAAGGACAAGGGCGTGCGGATCGGGGGCAGCGCCTTGCATTCGGAGTCAGAAGGCGGTGGAAGTGGTGCAGCGTCAGATCCGGCCGCCGGCGGCGCAATGGCGAACAGAGCGGTGGTCAAAAAAGCAATCGCCAGGCGCATATTCTACCCGGACCGACTGCACCCACATCCGTTGGTCTCGGGATCTGTGTAACGGTACGCCCTGCCACCGGCGGTGCCAAGCGGGTATGATGGGAAAGCATTTCCTGCTTGAGCCCTGTGCCAGCAAACTCACGTGTGCGCCAATCGCCACCGACCGAGCCGGCAAGCTCGACCGAGGTGCCGTTGTCGGTGTCGGAGCGCACGAGGCCACCATGCCGATCGATCAATACGAGGACGACGAAGATAAGAGCAATCCACAGAGCGGAGCCACGCTCAAGTTCAAAGAGTTCGATTGCCCGGGCTGCAATGCAAACAACCCCTGCGACCCAGCGTTCGGAGATGGGGACGAGATCCTCTGCAACTACTGCGGCGACCAGTACGCGGTGCGGGTGACTGACGAAGGCAAGGCCAAGCTGCGCGAGATTTAAGGCGGCGGCGTCAAGCGCTGGGGCGTTCGCCGAATATGGCGGTTCCCACCCGGACGGCGGTTGAGCCCTCCTCGATGGCGATCTCGAAGTCGGCGGTGGTCCCCATCGAAAGCCCCGAAAGCTGAAGCGCCAGCGCCAATTCCCTCAAGCGCTTGAAGTAGGGACGCGATGTTTCCGGATCGCTCGCCAACGGCGGAAGGCACATCAAACCCACGACCTCGAGCCCGGGCAGCCTCCGGACCGAATCGAGAAATGCTCCGACTTCGGCTGGATCGAGCCCGGTTTTCGATTCTTCCGAGGCGAGATTGACCTCGATGTAGCAGCGCAAGGCTTCGCCCGATCTCCTCCGCGACAGCTCCTCGGCCAGCTTCACACTGTCCAGGGCATGGAAAGCGCGGGCATGCTTCGCCACGTACTTCGCCTTGTTCGTCTGCAACGGGCCGATCGCGTGCCAGCGGAGATCGGCAAGGTCTGCGAGCGTGACCGCCTTGTCTCGCAATTCCTGGGCATAGTTCTCGCCGAAGTCCCGTTGACCCGCCGAATAGCAGTCGCGAATCAGGGTTGCTTCGTGGAGCTTGGACACCGCGATCAGCTCGACGCTTTCAGGGGCGCGACCGGCGCGCGCGCAGGCGCTCTCCATCCGCCGTCGGACCGCCGCGAGGTTCGCCGCCACCGCGCTCATCGCTTGCTCCAGGGGAGTGGAACGCCTGCATCACTCAACATCTCGAGGGTCTCTTCCAGCGGGAGACCGACGACGTTGGAGTAGCTCCCGCGAATCGCGTGGATGAGAAAGCTTCCAATGCCTTGAGCACCGTACGCCCCCGCTTTGTCCATCGGCTCGCCGGTGCCGATGTACCAGTCGATTTCCGAGGTGGAGAGGGCGCGGAAGTCGATCTCTGTTTCGATGACCCGCGAGCGCTGCCTTGCACCGGCCAGGGCGATCCCGGTCAAAACCCGGTGCGATCGCCCGGAGAGGGAGGTGAGCATCCGGTGGGCGGCGTGCGGCGAGCTCGGCTTGCCCAGAACTTCGCCGCCGATCGCCACCGCCGTGTCTGCCCCCAGCGCAAGCGAGCCGGGCGAGCGGGCGGCGACCTCCATCGCTTTGAGCCTAGCCAAGCGCTCCACGTAGACCGCCGCCGCCTCCCCCGGCAGGATCGACTCATCGACATCCGCCGATTGAACCTCGAACTCAATTCCCAGCTGTTTGAGCAACTGACTGCGGCGAGGCGAAGCGGAGGCGAGAATGAACCGGAGCGGCGCCACTTCCCGCCCCTAGCTCGCGTTCGAGATTTGCGCGATCACTTCCTCGTTCTGATAGATGTTGGCGCCCTTCTTCAGCGCTTTGAGATAGGACTCGCGAAGCTCCATCTGCTTGGATTGGAGGGCATCCGTGGTGAGCTTCTCTTTTTGCGCCGCGAATTCGGCGTCGTTTGGGCGTTTGCGCTCGGTGACCTGTACCACCACGAAGCCCTCGCCGACGGGATAGACCCTGTTCAGCAATCGCGGACCGTCCGAAGCAGCAATGTCCCGGGCCAGATCCGGGGCGGCTCCCAGTTGAGGCACGTTCTCGCCGCCGATGCTGAAAGATCCGGTCTGTGCGACGGCGGGCTTGCTCTCCGTCTCGAAACGCGACTTGGGGGCCTTCCCCTCCTTTTTCTCCGCCGGGTAGAGCTCCGCCAGCGGTTTGCCGCCCTTCTCCGCGAGGGCCAGGGCTTTCTCAGCGGCCGCTCGGGCGAGCTGTTTGGCTTTGTCCTTGGTGTAAAGCTGGCGCGCAATGTCCTCTTGAACCGTGGCGAGCCCCTTGTCTTCTCCGGGCTTCTTCTCCTCCACTTTGATCAGGTGCAGACCGAACTGGGTCTCGACGGGTTGTGAAATCTGACCCGGCTGCAGCGAAAAGGCGGCGGTCGCAAACGCCGGATCCCAGTTGGCTCGCTCATTGAAGCCCAGATCCCCTCCCGATTCCTTGCTGCCCGGATCCTCGGAGTGCTCTTTCGCCGCCGCGGCGAAGTCCTTTCCGCTCTCGATTTCCTGGCGGATCTTCTCCAGCTTCTGCCGGGCCTCGCTCTTCTGCTCCGGCGGTGCGTCCTTTTCGACCTTGATCAGGATGTGCCGCGCGCGAACGCGATCTGGCGTGTGATAGAGGAACCGGTTCGCCTGGTAGTAGTCCTGGATGTCCTTGGCATGCTCCTTCTGAAAGAGCGCCACTTCCTGAGGCTTGGGCGAGGAAACCGCGGCCGCGTACATCGTGGGGAGGAACCGGACGTAGGTGGCGTCCGCCTTGTTCGCCTCGCGGAGGAACTTCGACTTGACCTCCTCGTCGGAGATCACCGCCCCGCTCGCCACGAGCTCGAGCAGCTTCTGCGCGGCGAGCCGCCGGCGCAACTCCGACTCATACTCCGCCGGTCTCTTGCGGTAGTACTCGCGCAGGACCTGGTCGTAGCGCTGGTAGTCAAAGCTCCCGTCTTTCTGGAAATCTGGAATCTTGAAGAGGACCTCCCGGATTTCCGCGTCTGCCGGAACGATGCCCTGCTTGTCCGCCGCCTGGGCCAGAAGCTCGCTCGTCACCAGTTGATCCAGGACCTGCTGGGGGATTCCCAATTGGCGGATCAGAGAGGCTGGAATGTTGTTTCCCTGGAGCTTGAAGTACTGAAGCTGATTGTTGTAGGCGGCAAGAAACTCCTTAACCGGAATCTCCTTGCCATTGACCACCGCCGCCGCCGCCGATTTCTTCGGCGTCAAAGGCTGCTCGCAGCCGCGGCTGCCGGGGCCGAACTGCAGCGTGAAGACCACCGCGATGGCGATGATGAACAGATACGAAACAACGCGCTTCGGCTCGAGATGTGCGTTCATGGAAAAAGTTCGTGGGTGACCGTACCGGCGAATTCTTGTGAATTTCACAGAAGCTGCTTTGTTTGATGGGAGCGCAGGCGGCCGCCGGGAGGGACGCGGGCGTTCACCTTGACTCTGTAGGATCCCAGGCGGGAAAATGCAAGGGATTCGGCGAACTTAGAGAATTTGGACGCACTGTGCTGACACTGCTGAAGCGGAACAAGGAGCTCATCGTGGTGAGCGTTCTGCTTCTTTACCCGCTGACTTCGTTTCTGGCCAAGCGCCAGGTCGCGCGCGAGGCGAACATCGTCGACCGCGCCGTCCTCGCGCTGACCTCGCCGCTCCAGCGGGCTTTGATCTGGACGCTCGATGGCGCCGCTTCGGCCTGGAACGGGTACGCTGCGCTGCGCGGGGTGCGCGCCGAGAATCTGGTATTGCGAGACCAGAATCGGCAGCTCAAATCGGAAGCCAGCGAGCTCGGCGAAGTCCGGACGGAGAATGAGCGTCTGAGGAAGCTGCTCGACTACTCCCGCTCGAGTCCGGACCCTCAGCTCACCGCCCGGGTGCTGGGGGTCAACCCGGCGGCGACTTTGCTCTCCCTGCGGATCGATCGAGGAGAAGCCGATGGCATCCGCCGAGGCATGCCGGTAGTGACCCCCGAAGGGGTGGTGGGGACGATTCAACGCGTCACCGGCTCGTATGCGGACGTGGTGTTGGTGACCGATCCCAACAGCCGGATCGGCGTGAAAATACAGCGTTCCAGGGTTCGCGCGACGGCGACGGGCAAAGGGGAGAACCGGGCGCTTCACCTCGACAACGCGCTGCGAACCGAGGACCTTCAAGAAGGCGACCAGGTGGTGACCTCGGGAACCGATCAGGTGTTTCCTCCCGGCCTGACGGTTGGGCGAATCACGTCGATTCAGCGCCGCACCTACGGCATGGTACAAAGTGCGGAGATCGCGCCGGCCGTGGACATGACCAAGCTCGAAGAGGTTCTCGTCATCCGGACCAGTGCCCCAATCGCGCCGCTGCCGACCAGCGGTCCCCAGGCGCGCCGCGGGGTGGAACCGGCTCCATGAAGTTCATTACCACAGTCCTCCTTACACTCCTGCTGCTCACCGTCGAATCGGTCGTCGTCAGGTACCTCGGCTTTTCCGTCACCCGAATCGACGTCACCGTCGCGGTGGTGGCTTTTCTCTCGCTGCGCGCGACCACTCTCGAAGGCGCGGTCTCCTCCTTCGCGGTCGGATACCTGCTCGACCTGATGAGTGGACGTCCCACAGGCATCTACACCTTTCTCGCGGTTTTGACGTTTCTCGTCGGGCGCCTGGCCGCCTCGCTGGTGGATGTCCGGTCGGCTCTTGTATTTGTTATATTCACAATGGCAGCCGATCTGGGCCACGGTCTGCTTGCCATCTTTTTCTCATGGCTCATCTCTCGGGATGCGGCGTTTGGCTCGACTCTCTCAGCTCTCCCGCTGCAGGTTGCCCTTACCGGGCTGGCAGCGCTTGCCCTGTATCCGTTGTTCCGAAAATTTGATTCGGGCAACGAACGGTCAGAGGTTGGGCTGCTCAGGTAATCGATGACCCTTGGACAGAACAGCGGCGGTCGGAATCTCAGGGGTCGGCTCGGCTACCTGGGTGTGGCAATGACCACCGGATTGTTGCTGCTCGCCGCCCAGCTCTATCGGCTGCAGATTGCGCATGGCGACGACTACGCCGCCCGATCCGTCGACAACTTCGTCAAGAAGATCCGGGTAAACGCGGACCGGGGAATGATCATGGATCGGCGCGGGCAGATCCTGGTCGACAATCGGCCGTCTTTCGATCTCTTCGTCACTCCCGCCTTCTGTCAGAGCTGTCTGGACGAAGTGCTGCCGAGGCTCATTTCCTATCTTGATTGGGACGCCGATCAGCTGCAGCACGCCAGGGACGTGGTCAAGGCGGGAAAACTGAGCGGCAATTTTCAACCGGCGCTGATTCGCGTCGACCTCAGCCGCGACGAGCTGGACGTGATCAACGCGCACCGGATCGACCTTCCCGGGATCGAAGTGATGCGCGTCCCGCACCGGAATTACCGGAAGGGCTCGATGCTCGCGCATCTGCTCGGATACATGAACGAGATCAATCAAGAGCAACTCGAACGGCTCAACAACTCCGGAGCGGGCTACGCTCTGGGCGACTACGTGGGCCGGCGAGGGATCGAGAGCTTTTACGAATCCAGGCTCCGGGGCTCCGACGGTCTGCGAAAAGAAGTGGTCAATGCCCGGGGCGAGCCGATTCCCGGCTTAAGCGAGCTTCTCGCCGGCGAAGATCCCATTCAGCCTCAGCCGGGTAGCAACATCGTCCTGTCGATCGACTCACGCCTGCAGGAAGAGGCGGAGCGGGTATTTCCCGGCGTCGCTGGAGCGGTGGTGGCGGTCGAGGTCAAGACCGGATTCATCCTCGCCATGGTCTCTCGTCCATCGTTTGATCCGAATCTGCTCACCGGACGGGTGAGCGCGAGTCAAATGGCGGCGTTGGTCAAGGATCCACTGCAGCCGCTCGTCTTTCGACCGGTGGCTCAGCACTACAGCCCAGGCTCTACCTTCAAACCGGTCACCGCCCTCGCCGCGTTGAAGTCCGGAGTGTTCGGCCCCCACACCACCGCCACTTGCGCAGGAGGATATCGCCTCGGTTCGCGCGTCTGGCGCTGCTGGCACCACGGCCACGGAATTGTCGACGCTCGTGCCGCGCTCCAACACTCGTGCGACACCTACTACTACAAGGTGGCGGATACCATCGGCCTGGACCCGATCGCGGCGATGGGAACCGCGCTGGGCCTGGGATCGCTGACCGGGATCGGGGTGGTCTCAGAAGTTCCGGGGATCATGCCGAGCACCGACTATCACAATCGAAGGACACCGGGCGGCTATACCAAGGGAATGGCGCTCAACAGCGCGATTGGCCAAGGCGATGACAATGTGACCCCGCTTCAACTGGCGATGGTCTACGCCTCGCTTGCCAACGGCGGAAACGTCTACCAGCCGCAGGTCGTCAGGCGCATCGAATCGGTGGACGGCAAGGCGGTCGAGGAGCTCACCCCCAAGCTGGTTCGAACGGTGGAAATTGCTCCTGAACATCAGCGGATCGTGATCGATGCGCTCGCGGCGGTGGTGAACGAGCCAGGAGGAACCGCGTACTCGGTCCGGCTCAAGGACATCAAGGTGGCGGGAAAGACCGGCACCGCGCAAGTTGCGAGACTGGGAAGTGTCCGGGTCAAGAAGGAAAACATGGACTTCTGGGAGCGCGACCACGCCTGGTTCGCCTCGTTTGCGCCGGTGGATGCGCCGGAGATCGCGGTGGTCGTTCTCAACGAGCATGGCGGGCATGGGGCTTCTGACGCTGCGCCCGCGGCGATGGCAATCATCCGCAAGTATTTCGAGTTGAAAGCGAGCGACGCCGCTCCGATTGCGATCGATCAGACGACGATTTCGGAACAGCCGGCCAAAGCCTATACACGGACGGCTCCGAGCATCCGCTGATGCAGCTGGGAATTGAAAGACGGATGGTCCCGCATATTCCCTGGGGCCTCATCTGCTCCATCCTCGCGGTGTCGCTGCTCGGGATCTGGAACTTGGCTTCGGCCTCACGCCCTCCGCACAATCCGGTGTGGACGAATCAGATCATCAACCTCACGGTAGGCATCGCCGCGGCAACCGCGATCTGCGTCGTCGATTATCGTTTCATCTACCGGATGGCCGCTCCGGTGTATCTGCTCAACATCGGAGCACTGCTGGGCCTTAAAATACTTGGACACCGGGCGAAAGGAGCGGAGAGCTGGTTCGCACTGGGTCCGCTCCGCTTGCAGCCCGCCGAGTTCATGAAGATCGGCATGGTGCTGATGCTCGCCAAGTTCTTTCATGACGACTATCGCCCCAGCGATGACAGCTATGGCTTTTCCAGACTCTGGAAGCCGGTGCTGATTAGCCTGGTTCCGATGGGCCTCGTCCTCATCCAGCCCGATCTCGGAACGACGATGATGCTCCTGTTCACCGCCGCCACGGTGATCCTCTTCGGGAAGGTGAAGCGCTCGGTGTTGGTGGCGGTAGCAATCGCCGGAGTGCTTCTGTCGGTGGTGATCTGGAACGATTACGTTCGCGAGCCCAGCGAATCCCACCGTACCTTTATCCGGCATTTGCTCAAGCACCATCAGAGCCAGAGAATCGCCAGCTGGTTGGATCCGGGCCGCGACCTTCGCGGTTCGAACTATCACTCCGCCCAATCGAAGATCGCGGTAGGATCCGGTGGATTGACCGGAAAGGGTTGGGGTCACGGGACGCAGACGGGTTTGTTCTTCCTGCCCGAGCAGCACACCGATTTCATTTTTTCCGTCTGGGCCGAAGAGCACGGTTTCTTGATGTGCCTGGTGCTGATCGCTCTCTATGGATGCATTTTGCTGCTCGCGATGGGGGTAGCCTTCAATTCTCGCGATCGCTTTGGAGCGTTCCTCGCGGTGGGCGTGGCGGCGATGATCTTCTGGCAAGTGTTCGAGAACATCGGAATGGTGAGCGGGTTGCTGCCGGTGACCGGGATCACCCTTCCCTTGATGAGCTACGGAGGTTCGTCTCTGGTGAGCGTGATGGTAGGCTTGGGATTGCTCGTCAACATCAGCATGCGTCGACACATCTTCTAGCCCGGCGTATGGCGAAGAGAAGCTTACAAAAGAGCCAAGTCGCCTTCGCCGCCGCGGCGAAGGCCGCGGATCTTGATGAGACCGATGAGCACCGGGGATTTCCGCGGATCGAGACGCCGGCCCGCTTTTCCCTGTCGATCGGCGAGGGCTCCGACCGGCAATTCGCAGCTTCGCTGCGAGCGCTCAACTTGAGCGTGAGCGGCGCCTTTCTGCAAAGCAGCTTCTTTCTTCCAATCCGCACCGAACTTCGCGTTAGTTTCGCCTTGGACGACGAGGAAGAGCCCGTTCAGGCTCGCGCCCAGATCGTCCGCCAAGAACGGGCCGATTCAGGCTCGGCTTCTGCGAAAACGGGATTCGGGATTCGCTTCCTCGAGTTCTATGGGCAGAGCGAGGTGACGCTGGCCAAGCTCTTCCTCGGTCAGAGGTTGCGCGCTTTCGTGCAGCAATATCTGCAATCGAAGCGGGCCCGAACCCTCGAGAACGAGCTCGAACGAACCGTAGACACCCTTGCGGCGTGGGAGCTGCTTCGGGTTACCACCGCCCGGGATCCCTGGCGGCCGTAGACCCGACCGCCAGGCGCCCGCGGCCTTTACCCTGGTGCGGGCTCGGCGAGCTTAATTCTTCGCCAACTGACGGCGGCGCTCGGCCTGATAGTGCGCGGAGCAAAGGCCCTTGGATCGGGCTTCGCGGCCGCAGCCATCAACCTTGCAACGCCGCTCGGCAGGCACCGGTCCACCAGTCAACGCTTTCGGCGGACGGCCGCGACGACGCGGAAGTGTTAACGCAGTCGACATTGGGGAGGCCATGCTCGTCACCCGCGAGAGGGTGGAGATGCCGGTGTTGATCCCGCGTGCAACTCCGCGTCCCAGTGCTTCTCCAATGGTTTCCGCCCACGACATCAGGCTGGGGTTGGTTGCGAATGAAAAAGAAGAGGAAGAGGAAGAGGTTTTGCGAGGCCGAGCCATAGATTACATCTCCGGGTCAGACAGCGATAAGACTAACAACGCACCGAAAGCACAGCTTGGCATTTGGCTGATAGCGCGGCTCGTGTCAACAGAATGTGACAAAAAAAAACAACTAGACAACCTTTTTCAAGGACCCTTCGAGCACCTTTTTCAGGGCGTCCTCCAGCCGTGCCTTGGGAACCGCGCCGACGATTTGTTCAACCACCGCGCCCGCTTTGAACACCAGCAGAGTCGGGATGGACCGAACGCCATACTGCTGCGGGGTCTCCTGATTGTCGTCGATGTTAATCTTGGCGAACTTCACCCTGCCCTTGTACTGAAGGGCCAGCTCCTCCACCGCGGGCGCGATTGCCCGGCATGGCGCGCACCAGGTCGCCCAAAAATCAACCAGGACGGGCTGTTGCGATTCGATGACCTCTTTCGTGAACTCGCTGTCGCTAATGTTGAATACGTCTGTGCCTGCCATGAGCTCTCCTCTTAGAAGTCCGCCATCCGACGGACGCCACTTAGTACGACAATCCAGCGTGCGCAAGGCGAAGGCTGGATCATAGCGTTTTGGATGCGCCATCGCCCGTCAGGTTGCCCGGCGTAACGTTGGCGGGTGGTGCGGGACATAGGGCAGCTGGTGAACGCAGTGAGGTGAAGTGATACGGTTCCTGGTGTGACCAAGCTTTTCCTGCCCCAAGCAACGCTTGAAACGTGGGCCGCCGAGGGTCGCGCCGACCTCAGGGAGGGAAAGCTCTTCGTCGGAGCCGAAAAGGCCACCTGCTCGGTCGCACCCGCAGTGCACTTCTCGCGGCTGGTGTCGGGGACGGACGCCCGGAAGTTGGTCGACACGGTGAAGACTCCTGCTCAGCTGGAGCAAATGGGCGCCGAGCAGATGTCGGACTCGGTGATTGTTGGCGAGGATGCCTATGACGTCGTTCAAGGCTACCTGGCCGAGCTGGCGCCCGCCCCTGAACAAGCGGGCAAGGAGTCCGAGGACTCGGATCTTTTAGCTGCTTTCCTTTTAGACAAGATGACTTAGGCCGGAGCTTTGTTTACAAACGCTGCTCTTTGCACCTGGACATGAGCCGAACACTGCTTTCGATCGCCTCTCATGAGTACGCCATCGCAGCCATCCTCTACCTTGCGTTCCTGGTTCGACAGCGGCGCCTTTTTGCCATCCTGTGCAGGCTGCTCATTGGGACCGGCCTGCTGATCCATGCCGTCGCGCTTGGCAGCGAGCTGGCCGGTCAGGGTGGGATGCCGGTCGGACTCGCTCAGGGGCTTTCGACGGTGGTGTTCTTGCTGCTGGCAATCTTCTTCGTCCTCGATTTGCGCTACCGGATACCGGTGATGGGCGCCTTCATCGCTCCGGCGGGAGTGGCGGTCTTGTTTTCGGCGTTGCTGATTTCGGGCGGCGCCGAGCCCATGCC
>WNEZ01002863.1_pt1 | contig 14826 bp, 19 predicted proteins | sample 5400521 | NCBI WGS metagenome assembly WNEZ01 (sample SAMN13153339, study PRJNA577476) | soil metagenome | isolation source: 120 cm saprolite under Douglas fir tree site 2 hole 1 replicate 1 | place: USA:California | collected 2015-04-18
TCTTACCAGCCTCGCGGGTAATCTTGGACACGCGACCTACTTCGCCGCAATGGACGCAGCCTAGCTCGCCATTCGGCCAGCGCATTTTCTCAATGTAGTCGAGGCACTTATCTTCGGTATTGAATTGACGGGTTACGTCCAGTAGCCGCAGGATCGCGGAGGAGCGGAAATCAGGACCTCTTCCGGAGATCCTTTGAATGAGTAGCTGGCCTGTAATGTGTATCCGGCGCGAAGAAGCATTTGCGAGTCTTTATTCTTGCAAGCAGCACCGCCCCAGTGCTGCTCTAGTCTGCGTTGTACCTGATCCCGTCCGCCAAGATCCGTCAGAGAGGCGGCAATCGAATAACGGTAAATGATGTCGTCTCCTTTACCTTCCACGCCGACGGCTTGGGTCAATTCGTCGGCCTTGAGCGGAAAGCTCAGACGGGCAGCAATCTGGCGAGCAATTTCTTCTGTCGGCGGATGGATGACACGCAGATGTGTCTGCCAGGTCGTGAATACGCCAAATAGGACAAGGGCGGGGCCCAGCCATTTGAAACGAGCCAGGAACTTCTGCTGGAGCGCGCTCGGAGGAGACTGTGAGAGGCCGATGACACCATATCCGAGGGCTGTCGCATAAAGGCCTCCCAGGATGGGGATGCCACCTTCTATGACGGTGGGCCATTCAATCGGCATGTGAGTCTCCTGCTAACGCACCAACTGAGTCACTGCTTGGAAGCGCGCGCAGTCGGGGCCGTTTGTTCTGTGTAGTGAAAGGACGTCAATATTTTCTCGAAAGCTGGCTGAGTCTCGTGAAAGAGCGGTTCGGCGCACCACGTAGCGACGCGCGTAAAGGTGGTTCCCGAGGGAATGATAGCGACAAGGTATTGAACCGGCAACCCGCCCTGCGTTACTGTGCCTCGAAAAGAGATGAGCAGAGCAGGTTTGCCGTCGATGGTAACGGTAGACTGAGAAAGTTGTTCGTAGCCTCCGAAGATTTGTCTATACCTGAATTCCAGCAGGCCTTTGTAGCTTTCTAATGACGCGTTGAACTGCTCCTGGGTGACTGTAAGAAACCGCATGTTGTCGCTCGAGCTGAGTCCGGCAATCATCACTTTGGTATGGGCAAGTTGCGGGTCGATTCTCCATTCCGATGGGACAGTGAGGGCGAACTTGCCGGTCTTGTTGAGGTATTGCGTGCCGCGTAAAGATTCCTCGACGCTCGGAGCTGGGGCGTCCTTTTTCCCCGCAGCATCCGGCGTGGCGCCCGCGCCATTTTCGGGGAAATTGATAGCGACGATGTCCGTGCGCTTGAACACCATTTTTCCGTAGGCGCTATCCACTTCGATTTTGTCGGCCGTGACGCCAGTCATATGTCCAACGATTTTTGTCCCGTCCTTCAGTACAATTTCTTCCGCTACTGCAGGTACGGCCACAACCAAGAACAGCAGGAGAGTCGACAAAATAGGACGCATCTGTGCCTCCATGGCTTGAAAACGGATTTGGCCCACTTTTCTGGCTAAACGACCTCTGTCGTTCGTTTTAGCAGGGTCGCTGTTCAACGGTATTCAGCGGGGGCGAGCGCAGCAATAGTACTTCTGTCTCTAGTTGTCCAAATTTCTAATTAAGTAAAGAACACTAAGACCTTCCGGATCTTCTTTGCGATGCAAACGGGCGGACGGTTTACCTGGCCACGAAATAATAGGTGTACGTACTGGGTGCTTTTCCCTGAAAATTCAAGCGCAGCAGGTTGACTGCACCGGCGGGTCGCTGGGCCGAGACTTCAAGGGTGACAGTATTCTGCGGTTGGCCTTGCAGTTCAACGGTCAATTCATTCTTCCCCTGCACGACGGAGTCGAGAGGAATGGCGCCGGAATGGGTATCCCACTGGCCCACCCACGTCCCGTTAACGCTGACGGTAAGCGGCGTTCCCGCAAAATTGGAGACATTCAACGTATGTTTTTCTGTCGCGACCGGGCCGCCCGGGTGGTTCGGAGCCGAAGCGATGGCTGCCGCTACGGCGCCGAGCTCGCTTACGCTTCTGCCGGCGGCGTTGACAGCCTCTTTGGCCTGGGCAGACTTCTGGTCCACTAGCTGCTGGTTGCCCTGGTCCTTGGCCGCCTGCGCCTCGCGGATAATCGTGGTGACCTGCAGGATTTTGCTCTCGTAGTCCTTCGCGCCGTTGATGCAGCCCTGGATCTGTTCCGGGCCCATCTTGCTGCTCTGCTGGGCTACGCAGCAGGCCTTCAAATGCAAAGCAACTTTTTGAGGGCCCTCTGCCAACTCCTGGACTTTCTCCCGGCCGACGAACAGTTCGCCCTTGGCCTTGATGAATTCGAGATTGCCGCCCAGCTGGGTGGCGGTCTGCTCGAAGATGCTGTCACAGCGCGGTCGAAAGTGGTCGTAGAGGAAATACGCGATGACCAACGTGAGGCCCGTAACGGCAAGGATAGCCAGGGGCTTTTGCTTCTTCACGGGAATTTCCGAACGCCAGCTTATCTTTGGGCAAGACCATATTCCTGCCACACTCTGGTGTCAAGCTCGGATCACCGCGGTTAGAACATGCCTGGCTGCTTGCCTCTGGAGGCACAGACCACACTCAAACAGTTCTTGACGCATCATGATTTGTCAAGTTATCATAATTTGTCAAGAGGAGTGCTTCTCATGTCACAGACCCGCGAGAAATTCGCCACCCAAGTCAATTCCAAAATCTTGTCGGCAGTGCGCGCGCTGGCCGACGAGGAAGGCCGCCAGCTGCAAGCCCTCGTGGACGAGGCGTTGGCTGACCTCATCGAAAAACACAAGAACGCCAAGCCGCGCTCCCACGTCATGGGCGCATACCTCGCCAGCCACGAAAAATATGGCCCGTTATACAAGAAGCTCGCTCGATGACCGATTACCTCACGGTGGCCGAAGTGCTGGCCATGCACGCCGATCAGATTGAACGCTATGGCGGCTCGCCCGGGGTCAGGGATCAAGGGTTATTGGAAGCCGCCCTGTATCGGCCCCAGACCGGCTATTATGCCGATCTCATCGAGGAAGCCGCGGCGCTCTGGGAGAGCCTGGCGCAGAATCATTCCTTTGTGGATGGCAACAAGCGGACGGCTTTCGCCGCCACCTATACTTTTCTTACCATCAACGGCCTGTACCTCGCGGCGGACGCCCAGGAAACCTACCTTTTTGTGGCCACACTTTACAAGGCCAACCAGTTCAGATTCGACAAACTCGTTGCATGGCTACGCGCACACGCGGAAAAGAGGACCTAACACCCACATGCGGCGGGTCAATTGAGCGTCCGTCAAGATTCGTCGAGTACGCGCTTGTAGTAGGTTTCGTAGGCGGGGATGACGTCGTTGGCGCAGAATTTTTTCTTGGCGTTGATGCGGGCGATTTTGCCCATTTCGCGGCCGCGGTCGGCGCGGGACAGGATTTCGATGGCGTAGCGCGCGGCTTCCTTCACGTCGCCGGGTTCCACTAAAAATCCATCGACACCGTGCTCGACGACTTCGGGGACGCCGCCGACGTTTGTGGCGATGACGGGAACTTCGCAGGCCATGGCTTCGAGGGCGGCGAGGCCGAAGGATTCGAGCTGAGAGGGAAGAAGGAAAAGATCGGCGGCGGCCAGCTTTTCGTAGACGTTGTCCTGTTTGCCGAGGAAGAAAACGTCTTTCTGGAGTTTTTTTTTGCGAACAAGGTATTCGGCGGCGCCGCGGTCTGGGCCATCGCCGATGAGGACGAGCTTGGCGGGCATCTTGGCGCGTACGATGGCGAAAATTTCGACGGCGTCGGGGAGGCGCTTGACGGGGCGGAAATTGGAGAGGTGCATGAGGATGGGTTCGCCATTGGGAGCCCATTGGGCGGCGAGACCTATGTCGGCCGTGCGATTGTAGAGATCGCAGTTCACGAAATTGGCGATGACTTCGATGGGGCGCTTGATGTCGAACTCTTTGATGGTTTGGTTGAGCAGATAGCGGGAGATGGCGGTAACGCCGTCGCTCTGCTCGATGGAAAAGCGGGTGATGGGGAGATAGCTGCGGTTGCTGCCGACGAGGGTGATATCCGTCCCATGGAGAGTGGTGACGAAAGGGAGCCGGCGGGGGGCGGCCATGGAGCGCGCGAGCATGGCGCTGACAGAATGGGGAATGGCATAGTGGACGTGGAGCAGGTCGAGGGATTCGGATTCGAAAACTTCGAGCATTTTTGTGGCGAGCGCCAGAGTGTAGGGCGGATGGTCGAAGAGCGGGTAGGAGACGACTTCGACTTCGTGGAAATGGATGTGCGGGTCGTTGGGGTTCATGCGGATGGGCGGGGCGTAGCTGATGAAATGAATGTCGTGGCCGCGGGCGGCGAGTTCCATGCCGAGCTCGGTAGCGACGACGCCGGAGCCGCCGTAGGTGGGGTAACAGGTAATGCCGATACGCATAAGGAATTGCTTTCGAGTCTCCGTCGAGCTAGTGAGAGCCGCTACGATACAACAGATTTGAATGCGGCGGCATGCGGCCACAATTCAGAAAAGCGCGGGTCTCCCGATCTGGTCGGGACAAGTGCCGACCTGCCAGTACCACGGGCCGGAGCAACGGCTTGCGGGTCTAAAGACCCGCCGCCACAACGGCCAACACACTGGCTTGCGGGCCGAGTGGCCGGATGCTAGAGTCGCGCGCACCGCGTGTGAAACTTGAGGCGGCGGTTTGACGCCCCTATTAGACGCGGGAGCGGGGAAATCCGTGACACGACTTGCGGGCAAGGTGGCGCTGATTACGGGCGGCGGGACGGGGATAGGGCGGGCGATTGCGCTGGAGTTTGCGCGGCAAGGCGCTAGCGTGGCGGTGGCGGGACGACGATTGGAAAAGCTTCGCGAGGTAATCAGCGAAATTCACAAGGCGGGCGGGGCGGGATTGGCGATGGAATGCGACGTAACCCGCCGTGCGGAGGTCGAGCGCGCGGTGAAGGGAACGGTGGAGCGATTCGGGCGGCTGAATGTGCTGGTGAACAATGCGGGGATGCTGCATGTTTCAACGGTAGAGGGGATCAGCGAAGAAGAGTGGGACCGCATGATGACGGTTAATGTGAAGGGGCCGTTCTTGATGTCGCGGGCAGTGTTGCCGGAGTTTCGGAAATGCGGCGGAGGAGCCATCGTGAATATTGGCTCGGTGCTGGGGTTGTTCGCGGTAAAGGATCGGGCGGCGTACTGTGCGTCGAAGGGCGGCGTGACGATGCTGACGAAAGCCATGGCGCTCGATCACGCGCATGAAAAGATCCGGGTGAATTGCATTTGCCCATCGGTGGTGGAAACGGATTTGATAAAGGGTGTGTTCAACGAAACTGAACGCGGACAGGCGTTGTTGAAGGCGCGGCTTGCGACGATTCCGCTGGGCCGCTTGGGGCGGCCGGAAGACGTCGCGGAGATGGCGGTATTTCTGGCTTCGGAGGAAACGTCGTGGCTCACGGGGGCGGCGATTCCGTTGGACGGAGGGGTCACTGCTTATTGACGAGCGGGAAAACACGATGACGAAGAGGATGTCGAAAGAGGAAAAACGGGTCACGGAATTGGTGCGGCGGCGGATGAAAGAAAGCCGCTCGACGGAGCTTCTTGGATTTGACGTGGAGAGCGTGCACGTGGGACGGGCGATTTTCCGGCTCGACGTGCGGCCGAACCACAAGCAGATTCATGGCGTGGTACATGGTGGAATTCTAGCGGCGCTGGCGGATACTACCGCGGCAATCGCGGCTTATACGACGATACCCAAGGGGACCGAGATCGCCACCGTTGAGCTGAGCATCAACTATCTTGAGCCGGTGCCCGGCGGGCGCATCAAGGCGGATGCGCGCGTGTTGCGCGCGGGGAGAAATTTTGTGGTGACCGAATGCGAAATTTACAATGAAGACGGGTCGCTGGCCGCGAAGGCGTTGCTCACCTTTGGAGCAACCGCCGGACATTCGCTCCAAAAGTAGGGCACTTCATAAGTAGGGGGCTTACTCGTCGCCCCCCTGGGCCGATTCTTCTCCATCCTTGTGGACGTACTTGATCACGCGCTTGAAGATGAGCAGGTTGGGACTGCCCTGGCGGGTGAGCTTGATGCAATCGCGGTCATACCATTCGACCGTGCCGCGAAGGACTTCACCATCATCGAGAACGACAGCCATCGGCGTATGCGACTGCATCTGCTTGACCCAATAGAAGTTCTCGGCGTGGGTCGTTTCCGGCGGGGCGGGCTTTTTGCTGGGGATAGGGCCGTTGTGCTGAGGGCGGGGTACGCTCGGCTCCTTGACGTCCGGAAATCCCGGACGAAACATACGGCGGTTCACCATGACAACTCCTTCTAACCTGCAGGGATGGAATATCTAATTCGTATGATGCACGTGGATGCTAGCGGGTTACAGTCTAGCCATTTAAATTTGAAATGGCGAATATTGGGCAGCACCGATCAGGGACGGAACGCGAGCGTCCGTGAAAGTGTGGGGGCGAGTGATGCAGCCAGGGCGTCGAGGCCGAGTTGGCGATTCAAATTGCGGCGGGCGCCCGCGTAGAGTTCGTCAAAACCGGAGATGGCGCGGAGAACCCACGCGGAATCCACGGACCTACCAAGCGATTCCAATTCCTTCGCGAGCGGAGCGTTGCGCAAGACGGGCTCTTTCACTTTGGACGTGAGTTCAAGGAGATCGGTGAGCAAGCCGTAGAAGACGCCGATCTGATCTTCGAAGGAGGATTCGCGGTCTTTGGCGAGAGTTGAGGTGTAAGAGAATAGCTGGGCGAACCCCTGGCCATGAGAGGCACGTTCAAGGATGCGCAGCGCACTTCTGCGGCGGTCTGAGGCCGCGTCGACATCCATTTCGATGGCTAAGCCGGGGCTGCCTTCGGCCAGTTGGGCAGCGAGTTTGATTTCCGCGGGTTTGCGATCGGTTTTCTCTTTCAGGATTTTTTCCACGGCTGCTTGCGGCAGCGGCGCAAAATGAAATTGCAGGCAGCGCGAGACGATGGTCGGCAAAAGCGCATAAGGAGAGGGTGCGGTAAGGATGAGCGTCGCGGAGCCGGGAGGCTCCTCCAGGATTTTCAGGAAGACGTTGGCGACATCCCAGCGCATTGTCTCCGCGCCATCCAGGATGAAGACGCGACGGCGACCCATGGGTTGAAAATAAGCGGCGCGTTGCACGGCGCGCAACTGGCCCACGCGCAACATCGGGCGCGCTACCGGGCTTTTCAGACGGACTGGATCGGGCACGAGCGCCCAGACGTCCGGGTGCGACTGCAGGATCAGAGGCACGCGTTCGACGGTAGCGGCGTCTGCGCTTTCGCCGCGCTCGACGAGTCCCTGTTCGATTAGTGTTTGCGGATCGGCTAGCTGCGAGATGCGTTGACACGTGGCACACTCGCCGCAGAAGTCGTCCGCGAGACGTTCGCAATTTGCGGCCTGCGCGAACAGGCGTGCGAGAGTGAATTTTCCAACGCCGCGCGGGCCGGTGAAAAGCAACGCGTGGGGAACACGATTACTGCGGAGAGCGCCGCGTAGCGCAGTGACGATGCGTTCGTTGCCGAGAAATTCGGAAAGACCCATGCTAGCGCTCCTCGCCCGCAGAAGCCGAAGAAAGCACGCCCTCGACAGCGGCGAGAACATCCACGGCAATATACTCAGGCTCGCGAATGGCCCTGAGCGCGGCATCGAAACATTGAATCGTGGCCCAGGGCGCGCTGCGAGAGAGCGAGTCGTACATTTCGGCGGCATCTTCGAGGTGGCGAAGACTGGCCTCGAGCAAATCTTTTCGGGCGGCCGTGTAGCTGCGCGCGGATTTGCGCTCAACCAGCCGCTGCGCTTCGTGGGGAGGCACGCGAAGGTAGAGGATGAGGTCTTCGCGGGGAAGGCCGTAGATGCCGTATTCGAGATGCTCGATCCATTCCAGAAATTCGGAGCGCTTCTCCGGGGGGACGCGAGCACTCTGGTGAGCGAGATTGGAGCCGATATAGCGGTCCACAAGAACAATTTGGCCGTTGTTCAGGGCGGCTTCGAGTTTAGGCTTGGCTTCAAAGCGGTCGCCGGCGTAGAGCAGGGTGGTGAAATGGGGGTCGACGTCCTCGAGCGGGCCAAGGTCGCCATTCAGGAATTTGCCGACCATTTTGCCGAACCAGGAATCATATTGGGGGAAGCCGGTGGAATAGACGGAGTGGCCGCGCGCCTTGAGCGTGAGTGTCAAGAGTTCGACTTGGGTGCGCTTGCCACTGCCATCAATGCCTTCGACGGCGATGAGTTTTCCGGGAGCGGTCATTTTTTAATTGTGACCGCGGAACTATTGGCGGCCGAGAGCCAGTCTAACCGCAGAGACTCTGCGCCGCAATGCCACGCATGCTAGGATTCAAATTCGAACATGACGCAAACTTCGGTGCGAGAAAATCTGCTGCGAATTCAGGACAGAATCGCCAGTGCGGCGGCACGCGCGGAGCGGAGAGCGGGGGAGATCGCCCTGATCGCGGTGTCGAAGACGCATGCGGCGAGCGCCATTCGCGAGGCGTATGAAGCGGGGATTCGGCAGTTCGGCGAGAACCGCGTGCAGGAATGGGAAGGGAAGCGCGCCGGGACGGAAGGATTGGCGGCGACGTGGCACTTGATCGGGCATTTGCAGAGCAATAAGACGGCCCGGGCGGCGAGACTTTTTCACAGCGTAGACTCCCTAGATGATTTTACGATTGCGCAACGGCTGGACCGTGCGAGGGCTGAGGCAGGTATCATTGGCAAATTACGTGTGCTGATCGAAGTGCGAGTGGCGGAGGAAGAGACCAAGAGCGGCATGGGGATTGAAAAACTTTCCGAGGCGACGGAGAAAATAGCGGTGCTACCCCGGCTGCGGCTTGCGGGACTGATGTGCATTCCTCCCCTTCTGGAAAAGGCCGAGGAGGTTCGTCCCTATTTCCGGCGCTTGAGAGAACTGCGCGACGAATTGACGGGAAAACTGGGGATCGACCTGCCCGTTCTTTCGATGGGAATGTCTCACGATTTTGAAGTGGCGATTGAAGAAGGAGCGACGGAAGTTCGGGTGGGGACTGCGCTTTTCGGAGTTCGCCACGCGAAATAGAGAGTCGCAAGGAGTCTGATGGTGGAAGTCCAAGAGCGAGAAGGTGCCGTGACCTTTTCGGTGAGGGTACAGCCGCGGGCGAGCAAAGACGAGATTGCCGGAGAAATGGGAGGCGCATTAAGGGTGCGGCTGCGAGCGCCGGCTGTTGAGGGCCGCGCAAATGAGGCACTGGTGGAGTTCCTGGCGCAGCTTTTGAAAACACCCAGGTCCGCTGTTAGAATTCTGAGCGGCGACAGAAGCCGCACGAAACGCATGGAAATCCGCGGTGCGACCCGGCAGCAAATCCTCGCGCTGCTGGTGCAAGAAGCCTGACAGTTGAAAGTTGTCCGGGCGATGGAGCAGATTCCCCAATGAGCGCAGATATCCAAGGAATCCAGAGTGACTTGCGGGCCGCTAAGATCGATGGCTGGCTTTTCTACGATTTTCGCGGGCGCGATCCCATAGCCCAGAACATTTTGAGATTGCCAGAAGGAATGAGGACGCGCCGGTGGTTTTATTTCGTTCCGGCGAAAGGAACACCCAAGAAGCTGGTGCACAAGATTGAGACGCAGTCACTGGCGGCGTTGCCCGGAGAAACCTCATACTACTCGGCGCAGGATGAACTGCGGAAGAATTTAAAAAAGATGTTTGGCCGCGCGAAGAGCGTGGCGATGCAATATTCGCCGAAAAATGCGATTCCCTACGTGTCCATGGTGGATGCGGGGACGATTGAACTCGTGCGCAGCTCCGGCCCGAAGGTGGTCAGTTCAGCGGATCTAGTTCAGAAATACGAAGCTTGCTGGAGCGCCGCGCAGCTCGAATCGCATGTTTCGGCGGGAGTGGACATTGACAGGATTGTGCGCGAAGCTTTTCAGCTTGCGGCAAAGAGCGTGAGAGAAAAAAAGACCCTGACGGAATTCGACTTAAAGAATTGGATCCTGAAGGAATTTGATGCGGCGGGAATTTGGGCCGAGGAAGGGCCCGATATTGCAGTCAACGCTCACGCCAGCGATCCTCATTACGGCCCGACGGCGGAGTCCGCCTCGCCGATTCGCGAGGGCGACCTCCTGCTGATGGATGTTTGGGGAAAAAAGAAGACGCCGGGGAGCGTTTATTACGACATCACCTGGATAGGATACTTGGGTGCGAAAGTGCCGGAGAAGTATGCGAAGGTGTTCGGCGTGGTGCGCGAGGCGCGCGACACAGCAACTGACTTGATCCGGAAATACGTTGCGGCGGGGAAGCCGCTGCATGGATGGCAGGTGGACAAAGCAGCGCGCCGCGTCATTGAAAAAGCGGGTTACGCAAAGTATTTCTTTCACCGCACCGGGCACAGCATTGGAGAAAAAGTACACGGCAACGGCGTGAACATGGACGGGCTGGAAACCCATGATGTGCGGCACCTGATCCCGCACACCTGTAATTCGATTGAGCCGGGAATTTATTTGCAGGAATTCGGCGTGCGCAGTGAAGTGAATGTATATATCGACGACGGAGAGGCCCGCGTGACGGGAGCGGTGCAAAGCGAAATTCTGGCGTTGCTGGCGTAGGCCGGGAATCGAAGGGAGAGGCATGGCAGACGAGAGGGCAGCAGCGGCGGCTCCGTCGCGAGATTCGCGCGGCGAGACGATGGCTCTCGTGATCGGCGTGGCAGGATGGATTGTGCCCGGGCTGGGTCATGCTCTTTTGAAGATGTGGGGTCGCGCGGTGACGTGTTTTCTGACAGTAGGGATACTCGTGATACTTGGCGCCGGGATGCGAGGCAACGTTTTTAGTTCAACCGCGAACGATGCTTTCGATTCGCTGGGTTACCTGGCGGATTTGGGCACGGGGACATTTTATCTGGTGGCCAGGTCGCTCGAAACGGACGGCGCGGACGTCTCGCACGCGGGCGGTGATTACGGAACACGCTTCCTCGCTACGGCCGGTGTACTGAACCTGCTGTCGGCGCTGCATGCTTACGAAGCAGCGCGAGGGCGCAAAGCATGAACGCAGGATTAGGAATCAAGCTCAGTCATTTGCAATCCATGCTCCTGTTTGCACTGCTAATTTCCATCGCGTTTGGGTTCCTTAGCCGGCGGCGGCCTATTGAGCGTGTGAAATACATCGCGTGGTCGCTGTTTCTCTTTCTCTTAATCGGCGTGGGAATCGGCTGGGCTATGTATCCTTTCTCACGCTGAAAGAACGCCATTTTCGCGGTGAATTGACAGTAATTTTCTGTGGATGCTATTGTGATTAGAGCGAGCCGAGGTAGCTCAGTGGTAGATCAACCGATTCGTAAACAGCGCCAACCCAATCTGAACAAACAGGATAGCTGAGAATTCAACAACTTAGCTGCCCGTCACATCCCATCACTACCCATCATTTCCGATCTTATAACGCAAAAAAAAACGCAAGAAGTGTGGGACGTTAACGTGTCTTGCGTCTTGCACGCGGCCGTCGCTCCACAGACAGTCTGCGCGTTTCCATCGCGGTCTGGGCGCCTCTACTTCAGGAGGTCCTTCGCGTATTTGACGGGAACAGCAAGGTTCGAGCCGCCAAAATCTCTGAGTACCGCAAAATTTATGCCAATCACTTTTCCCTCGCGGTTGAAGAGCGGTGCGCCCGAACCCCCGGAGGTCGTGGCGGCGTCGTAGACAATCTTGTCCTCAAGCACGTCGCCGATATGGCCCTGCGTGGTCGTGGGGCGGATGAGGCGCTGTGAGGCGAGCTGCGACATGATTCGATTGATGTCCTGAACGCCGCCGGCGATTTTCTGCGTTACATCCGCGCCGGCCCTGGCGAGAATGCCTTCAATTCCAGTCGGATAGCCAATCAACACAACGGGATCTCCCGTCACTGTGGCTTCAGTGCGATCGTCGAGTTCGAGGACTGCGGAGTTGGGAGGAGGCGGCGATTCGAGCTGGAGAGTGGCGACGTCCGCCTTCGAGGAAATACGATCCAGTTTGGCGCGTAGACCCTCCGCTTTTCCGGGGAAGTAAACCTCGTAGAACAAAACGTAAGCGGTGGCGCCCTGATCGAGGAGTTGCTTTAGATCCTCGTCTTTCCACCAAGGTTCGACGACATGGTGATTGGTGATGATTTTTCCGTCGCGCTTCACGAGAAAGCCGGTACCGAAGACGTCGATCTGGAGATGGGGCCCCGCGCCGCCGTCGGCGAGTTGCACCATGCCTTTGTCGTCGACCAGCGGCTTGCCTCCAGCATCGACGGCGACCTGAATGGGATGGCCGGATTCCTTGTCAAGGAATTCGACGACAACGTGGAGCAAGCAGACGCTGGGGCCGTAATCGTGGACGACGGTTTCAGCAATCTTGCCTTCGCTTTCGAGCAGTTCCAAGCGATGCTGCGTGTCTGCGAGTTGGCGCTTCAAGGAATCAGCGTCCGCGCCGCCCGCCGAGGCTACTTTCTTACGGAGATCCTCAGACTGTCTTTTCAGAGAATCACGTGTGCTAGACGCAGGTTGCGACTGCGCATCGAGCGAACCGCGCGCGAACTCAGCGCGACGCAATAGCTCGCCTTGCTGGCCCAGACCGGTGCTAATACGAGCGATATCCGCTCGCAATTGACGCGTTTCCTTGCGCGTGCCCCGGCTGGAAATGCCTAGATCGATCACCGCGAGCACAGCGGCCGCGCTGAGCACGAAAATAGCTGGGATCAGCCAGAAGCGGCGTGTGCCGAGAGGACGGCTCAGCAATTGGAGCGCGATATCCGCAAAATGCTCCCGTTGCACGGCGTACTTGAGCAGGGTCTTGAGCTCTTCTTGTGGCTTACGCTCGCGGAACTGCGCCCGAATCCTGGCGGCAAACTCCACCGCTTCGAAGGGAAACGAGATTACGTCATCTGCGCCGAGGTCCAAGGCGCGAGCACGCTCCACGGCGCCACCTTGAACAATCATCACGATCTTGAGTGACGACTCCGTCTCCGGGCGGGCCTTGAGCTGGGCGATCAGTCCACAGCATCTAAGGTCCGAAGGCGTTACTTCCGTGACCAACACCTCGGGCGAAAGTCCCAGCACCTGATCGACTGCCAAGCCGCGATTTGCAGCAACGTCGTACCCCTGGCTAGCCAACGAACTGTTGGCAGCCTGCAAAGAATCAACGCTGAGATTGAGCAACAATACGCGCATCAAGCGTTCGATGCAGACCGGCATTCGAGAGGTGCGACTCAGTTTCGAGCCGCGAAGGCTCGCGGTACCCGCACCTTCGCTGAACCCAACGGCACTGACCGCGGATTGGCGGGAATGTCAAATTATCGCCAGAAGGAAGAAACGCGATTCCCCTACTCTCGTTTGCTTTCAGCTATTTACCGACCCGACTTTTTTGGGCTTTCCCGTGCTTCCAATCTAGCGATTGTAGGTGGGGATTTTAACGAACGGAAAGGGGAGCGGCCCACATGGCACGTCAATCTACGGAGTTCTACCCGCAAGGAGCGCGGCGCTTGATTCTAGCGGTCGTCAATCAGGCCATCTCTGATGTCTTGGAAAATAACGGAGATGCGAAAGCAGCGCACCAATGGCTGCTGAGCAGAGAGTTCGACAATCTTGTAGAACTGCTCAGCTGTGACACGGAAGTATTTGGTTACGGTCAACAACAGTACGTCGCGTGATTGGATTGAAAGGGTGAGTCCTGGCAACCCTATCGCCGGAACGCGCACCTTTCTTCATATGCTGCTTGCAAGGACCCCTTCGAGCTCGAAGCAAAAACATGTGCTGATCAGTGGTTGACTGGGCCCTTGTCCCTCGGCCAGAATCTCTCGCGAACAAGCAAATGGTCGTCAATACCGAATACGCGGACATTTCTCTGCCGGGTTCGCCGATGCGAACGTTCGTTGCCGCACCGAAGGCCGAAGGTCAATATCCCGGCATCTGGTGCTATTCCGATATTTTTCAGCTCACTCCGCCACTGTTGCGCACTTGCGTGCGGCTGGCCGGGTACGGATTTGTTGCTGCTGCGCCGGAAATTTATCGGCGCATCGAGCCGCCGGGAACGGTGATCCCGTTCGATGATGGGGGCCGGACCCGCGGCCAGCAAGATGCTGCGAAGACTCCGGTCGCGCATTTCGATGCCGATTGCCGCGCTGGTCTGGACTGGCTTTTCAAACATCCGAAAGTCGCGCCAGGAAAAATCGGCGTCGTGGGTTTCTGCATCGGCGGGCACCTCGCGTTTCGCGCTGCGTTCCAGCCCGATGTCCGCGCCACGGCCTGCTACTACGGTACCGGCATCCACGACGGCAAGCTCGGCCAGGACGCCGATGCCGGATCGTTGGCCCGCGCGAAAGAAATCCGCGGTGAACTTCTGATGATCTTCGGGACCAAGGACCCGCACGTTCCCGACGCGGGACGAGAGAAGATTGACCGGGCGCTGAAGAAATCAGGCGTCCGGTATAACACGTTGCTGTATCCAGCCGAGCACGCCTTCACGCGCGATGAAGGCCCGCGTTTCGATCCGGAAGCGACGGACCTGGCATTTGCGGAGATAATTCGGTTATTCCGTAAAGTTTTCGCCAACTGAAAACGGCTCGCGCATGCAGCCGGGCATGCGTTGGGCTTAGGTTTCAACCTCCGTGGGGGCAGGGGGGTACCCCCCCCACCCCGGGTGTTTTGTGCAAAGAGTGCGGAAGCGCCACTCGTCCGGAAAGAGCTGCAGAATCCCGGCGGGGCGGCGCAACCGGCCCGATGAGGTCGCGGAACACAGACCCCGCGCAGATTCCGCAGATGAAACTACGACGGTTGCATAGATCGTTGCAGATGACAGCGTGAATTCGCCAGGGAACCGAATGCTTTTGGAGCCAAGTGCCTCCCATAAT
>WNEZ01002865.1_pt1 | contig 14823 bp, 11 predicted proteins | sample 5400521 | NCBI WGS metagenome assembly WNEZ01 (sample SAMN13153339, study PRJNA577476) | soil metagenome | isolation source: 120 cm saprolite under Douglas fir tree site 2 hole 1 replicate 1 | place: USA:California | collected 2015-04-18
TAGACAGCCGACTGATCGTGACCATCGCTCGAAAGGGATACCAGTTCACGGGGGATGTCGCAGTTGCCGAAGCAGCAGACACCCCAAAACAAGTCGCGGTTCACGTCCCTGCGGCCGAGAACTCGCGAACCGATACGCGACCCCTCGTCGAGTTTCCAACCATAGAGACGATTCCAAAAGCAGCAAAAAGCTGGCGGAAGGCTGCTGTCGTGGTTGCCGCTGCTCTCATTTTGCTGGTCGCCGGCTATATGTCGTGGCGGCGGCCTGGAACACCGCCAAGGTCTGAAAAACTCATGCTCGCCGTCCTGCCGTTTCAGAATCTCACCGGCGATCCCCAACGGGAATATCTTGCCGACGGTCTGACGGAGGAGACGATTTCACAGTTAAGCCGGCTTAACCCGGAACAGTTGGGTGTGATAGCGCGAACCTCCGTCATGGGGTACAAACACAGTGACCAACGTCTGGACCGGATTGGGCGTGATCTTTCTGTGCAGTATGTGCTGGAAAGCAGCCTCCGGGGGAGCAAAGATCACATGCGCATTACCGCCCAGCTAATTCAGGTGAAGGACCAGACTCACCTGTGGTCCCAGGATTACGACTATCGCGCGCAAGACATTCTCAGTGTGCAAGACGACGTAGCCAAGGCTGTTGCGCGGGAAATCCAGCTGCGCTTGAGTCCGCAACAACAAGCAGAGTTGGCACGACCACACCCAATCAACCCGGAAGCCTTCGATGCCTACTTACAGGCGTACCACTTCTTTCAGCGGAGGACAGCCACAGATGTGGACATTGCTGCGAGGTATTACGAACGGGCGACTCAACTTGATCCATCCTATGCGTTGGCATGGGTCGGGTTGTCTCGGGCACGCTACTGGCAGGCTAACGCGGGTGTTGTTCCCAGTGGAGAGGGTCAGCGGCTTGCGCGGGAAGCGGTTGAGCGAGCCTTAGTGCTGAACCCGAACCTGGCGGCGGCTCATGCTCAAATGGGACGGCTTAAGCGACAGGTCGACTTCGATTGGGCTGGAGCAAAGGCTTCCATCCAGCGGGCCATCGCTCTCGAACCTGGAAATCCCGAGTATCTACGAGGGGAGGCTGCCTCGACAGCCTACCTCGGCCGCTTTGACCAAGCTCTTCAATTGGGCCGCCGAGCCGTTGACTTGGATCCGCTCAATGCAGACAGTTGGGAGCTCCTTGGGGAGATTGAGTTTTACATGGGGCAGCGAGGTGAGGCCGCAGCGGATTGCAAGAAGGCCCTCGAGCTGAATCCCGATGTGCCGCCCGGCCCTTTCTTCTTGCTCCAAATTTATATCATGCAGGGGCGGCCTCAAGATGCTTTGCCTGAAATCGAGCGAGTACGCCCCGATTCGCTACGTGGGGTTCTGAATGCGATTGCGTACTACGCGCTTGGCCGGAAAAAGAAGTCGGACGCCGCATTGAGGGAGTTAATCGCGAAATACCATGCAAGTGACGCATATGGGATCGCCGAGGCTTATGCTTTCCGGAACCAGTCTGACGAAGCCTTCGAGTGGCTGGACCGCGCATACGCCCAGCGCGATGGCGGTCTAATTGCCACGAAAGTGGATCCCCTATTCAAGAGCTTGCACAGCGACCCGCGATATGCCGCGTTCTTGAAGAAGCTCAACCTGCCGGCCTGACATACGTTGCTCTCCTTTATTATGTTGCCCTTTTTTATAGTGAATGTATTGTGATTGACTCCGGCCGGCATGCAAGGGTATCCGCACGAAAAGCGCTTCTCCGCTATCCACCTTTGAGCGTATTTGATCGCTGAAGCCTCATCAGAATCACCAGAATTCACCAGAATCACCAGATTCCGCCAAAATTCACCTCATTTCACCGGTTCATGATCGGCGGTGATTCTTGTTGTCGCTTTGTTTTCAAAAGATTATGAGTTGGCCCAAGGCTTGCTTTTAGAGAGTTAGCGTGCGGATGGGAACGGACATCGGCTCACCCGGAAAGAGGAAACAAATGAACACCAGCGTTGAAACACTCGCTCAGATCGATGCAACGGTTGCACTAGGCTTGCCCCTACCTGCTTCTGTTGAGACCGGGTTCACCGGAACGACACCCAAGAATCTTGGGCTGCTGTGGACGCCTAATCTCGCCAAGGCTTTTCACTGCAGCCGCGCCGCGCAGAGAGAAGAGCGCAAGGGGTTTCCGTATACAGCAGCCATGAAGTGGCGTAATGCCGCCGAACTGTTTGCTCCCGATACGCGAGCTGTCGAGTACTGCTGGCGCGAATGGGAGCGCATCATGCAACTGCCGCGGCGACTGGCAGGACCGGCCTGCGTTGTTCCGACGATCTCCCGAGTAATCTAAAACCGGCGCACGACATCCGCAACGGAAAGAACAAGTTTGCGGGTAAGAATTTTAAGCTGGAGAGTCCATATGGTAACGAAATCACCGATTGAACCTGATGAGCAAGCGATCATGGCGTTGCAGCGCTTTAGTACAGGCGCTGACGTGCATGAAACCAATGGACTCATATACACCTATCGCCTTCACTGCGCTATCGGCAATATCGGAGATGCTGGTGAAGCTAAACGGACAATGTATCGCCGTGCTCGCGAACTGATGCAGCGACACGATAGAGCATATAGAGCATAAAGAATTGCGCGAAATGTGGTAACTGCAATGGCAATCGTGATTGAGTACTATGTACCTGAGAAATTTAAAAAACAGAGCGGAAAATGGATTCCGCCCGAACAGTGCGGGAAGATCATTCCGTTTCCCACACCGGAAAGAAAGTCAGCATGACATGAAGATGCTGCGCTTGATACGTGTGTCGGAAAAATCCGGCTTCCCAAGCCGGCTCGGAACGGCAAGGAACAGAAGAGTTCGAACGTAAACCTACAATGACCTACAGAATCGACCGCGTTGTTATCGGACAGCATCGCGTGATCTTACGCATCAGCGGACGGATTACAGGCGAGGACCTGAACGTGCTTCGGGCCTCGCTGGACCAGGAAAAGACCGCAGCGGCCATCGATCTCAAGGACATCCTTCTCGTGGATCGCGAGGTTGTGAAACTCCTGGCACTTTGCGAGTCAAACGGAAATGAACTCAGAAACTGCCCGTTGTATATCCGTGAGTGGATTAGGCGAGAAAGAGAAGCACATAAAGGCTGATCGCTCTTCGCCAGGTGACAACATTGTGACGTACGCAGTTTCTACGACAGTTTGCTTTTTGGAGCTTTTGTTATGGAATTAAGTGATCTCTCTTTGTGGAGCACAGAAGACAGCGACTCGCGATTCACCTATGGCGCCTTCCGTGCGCCAGCGGAGGTCTTCGAGACGACAACCGGCCCTGAGCTAGGTGTTCGCGCGGAGTTGCAGCGCGAAAAGGCCGGCCTCAAATTGCTGCTCGAACTGGCGAACCAGACCGTCTCCAACCATGAACTTCGGGATGTTGTGCGGGCCGTGATGATGAGTATCAGGAGCGGCATTCGATGCGATGGTGTGTGCATTTCTCTCGCATCCCTGGAGGGCGGGGAGCTGCAAGTTTACACGCTCGACTTCCCTGGCGAAGTCGCGTTTCAAGAAAGTACCACGATTCCTGTTTCCGGTACGATCTCCGAGCATGTATTCCAAACTGCCCAACCCTGGTTCGGCAGTTGCGAGGAAGCGCGTGCGCACTTCCCTGGACAACTCTTGCTGCCACAGGACTGCAGAAGCGCGTGCATGCTGCCAATTCCTGGTCGTAAATCGGCAGTGGGGACGTTCGGGTTAGTTCGTAGTGAGGACTCTTTCAGCCAGGACGAAATTGGTTTCCTTATGCAGGTCTCGAATCAGATCGGCATCGCGGTGGAAAATGCCCTGGCCTACCAGCAGATCCGCGAACTCAAAGAGAAGCTCGGCCAGGAAAACGTCTATCTCCAGGATGAGATTCGTAATGAGACTCATTTTGAGGAGATCGTGGGTACGAGCACGGCGCTACGTCGTGTCCTTGCCAAGGTCGAGACCGTTGCCACTACTGATTCTACCGTCCTCATCTACGGCGAAACCGGAACCGGCAAAGAGTTGATTGCGCGAGCCATCCATAATCTCAGCCCGCGTCATAACAATGCCTTCGTCAAGCTCAATTGCGCTGCTATTCCCACGGGTTTGCTGGAAAGTGAACTCTTTGGCCACGAGAAAGGCGCCTTCACTGGCGCCATCTCGCAGCGCATCGGACGCTTTGAACTTGCCAATCGAGGAACGGTATTCCTCGACGAAGTAGGCGAAATCCCGCTCGAACTGCAGACCAAGCTCCTGCGTGTGCTGCAAGAGCGGGAGTTCGAGCGCCTGGGAAGCTCGCGTACCATTCGCACTGATGCACGCCTGATAGCAGCCACCAATCGGGACCTGGCAGAAATGGTGGAAGACCAAAGATTTCGTTCCGATCTGTTCTACCGCTTGAACGTGTTTCCCGTTTGCGTTCCCGCACTGCGCGAGCGCCAGGAAGATATTCCGCTGCTGGTGCGGCACTTCGTCCAGCACTTCGCTCGGCGCATGAACCGGGTAATCGATACCATTCCTTCTGAGACCATGAATGCCCTCGTGCGTTATCCCTGGCCCGGTAATATCCGCGAATTGCAAAACCTGATTGAACGGGCGGTGATCCTTTCCTCCGGCCCAGTGTTGCGGGTCCCTCTCAAGGATTTGCCGAATCGGGCGCCTGTCGGTTCCACCAAAGCCAGACCGCAAACCCTGGAAGAAGCCGAACGAGCGCACATCCTGGCAGCATTGAAGGAGACGAAATGGGTGATTGCGGGGCTCAATGGCGCAGCCGCACGTTTGGGAATGAACCGGTCGACCGTGCAATTCAGGATGAAGAAACTTGGGATCGTCAAGCCCTGGAAGATCGAGGAGTAAAGCCTTTCCGAAATCCTCACGCGTGTCCACTGCTACCCCGCTCGGAAAAAACAATGCTTAGAATCACGCTGCTCGACGGGTTGGAACACGTCACATTGAAGCTCGAAGGCAGCCTCGTTGGAATATGGGTAAAAGAGACGGAAACTGCCTGGCGATCGGCAAAGTCGGCTACGGCTGGACGTTCGCTGGTCGTGGATTTGAGGGCAGTGAACCGCGTTGATCAGGCTGGCGTTTATCTTCTAGCGCTTCTTCGCCAGCGCGGGGTGCAGTTAGTTGCATCCGGTACCGCAATGGCAGAGATCGTGCGAACCATTGAGAAGGAATGGCCCAGGAACGAGGGCGGATCCATCAACGGAAGGGCAACTGAACGGAAGAAAGAATGAACAACCGCACTTTCTTTTCACCTCCTGGCACCAATCTGCGAGCAAATACCAGCAGGTTGGCACAACCAGTACCTCAACAGAAAGGCTTGTCACGGAACCATGTCAAACTTCCAAGAGCCTCAAGCCAAGTTCCAACCTACACTCAGTCAGCGACTTGAAGTGACCGACACACCCTCCAAATTCTAACGGTTCGCGAGGTTCACGAGTTCGGTCGCTAACCTGCAAATACCACACGCAGTGACGCGCGACGAAGCGGCAAGGCCGTTGGACTCACTTCCAACGCACCAAAAATGAGTTCAGGAAACCCAATTTGGGTTCGGGAGGATAGACATGTCAAAGAAAGTGGCTGAGCTTGTGGTAGATGTTTTGTTGCACGCAGGAGTTCAGCGAATTTATGGGGTCGCCGGCGATTCCCTCAATGGAATCACAGATTCGATTCGCACCCGGCAGGACATTCAATGGATTGGTGTGCGTCATGAGGAGGTCGCCGCGTTTGCCGCCGGCGCCGAGGCCCATCTAACCGGTGAATTGGCTGTATGCGCCGGAAGCTGCGGGCCCGGGAACATGCATTTAATCAATGGCCTTTACGATTGCCAACGCAACCGCGTCCCGGTTCTGGCGATCGCAGCCCACATTCCGAGCTCCGAAATCGGGAGTGGATATTTTCAGGAGACTGATCCGAAGCATCTGTTTGCGCAGTGCAGCCATTATTGTGAGCTGGTCTCGCAGCCCAGCCAGATGCCGCGAGTCCTTGAGATTGCAATCCAGACTGCGATCTCACGCCGCGGCGTTGCGGTCATTGTCCTTTCAGGTGATGTGGCCTTGCGTGCTGCCGTTGAGCAAGAACCGCGGTTGCGTTTTGCCGAGCCGAAACCGACAGTGTGCCCGTCGGATGACGAACTTAGCCTGCTCGCAGACGTTCTGAATCGCTCAAGCAAGATAACGATCCTGGGCGGCGCAGGTTGCGCCGGAGCTCACGATGAGCTGATGGAACTCGCCGGCAAGTTGCAGGCCCCGATAGTCCATGCCCTGCGCGGCAAAGAGTTCATTGAATACGACAATCCTTATGACGTCGGCATGACCGGTCTTCTCGGATTCTCTTCCGGCTACTTCGCCATGATGAATTGTGAAGTCTTGCTGATGATCGGCTCGGACTTTCCCTATGAGCCCTTCTTTCCCAAAGACGCAACCATCGCACAGATCGATCTTCGCGGTGAACAGCTAGGGCGCCGGACGAAGTTGGATTTTGGCCTGGTTGGAGACACCAAGACCACTCTGCGAGCCCTGTTACCGAAGTTGGTGCAGAACCAACACCAACAGCACCTGAAAGATTCGCTGGAGCACTACCGGAAGGCACGCAAAGGATTGGATGACCTGGCAACCGGTAATTCGAACAAAAAGCCAATCCATCCTCAGTACCTTGCCCATGTAATCGACCAACTCGCAGCCGACGACGCAATTTTCTCGTGCGACGTGGGCACCCCCACCATCTGGGCAGCACGATACCTGTCCATGAATGGCAAGCGCCGCCTCCTCGGTTCCTTCAATCACGGATCGATGGCCAACGCAATGCCTCAGGCAATCGGGGCGCAGGCTACTCATCCTGGCCGCCAGGTGATCAGCATGTCGGGAGACGGGGGCTTCTCCATGCTGATGGGAGATGTGCTCTCGCTGAAGCAACACAAATTGCCGGTGAAAGTGATCATCTTCAAGAACGAGTCACTCGCGTTCGTGGAACTGGAAATGAAAGCGTCCGGCTTCCTCAATTTTGCAACCGACCTGCACAGTCCGAACTTTGCAAAGATCGCCGAAGGAGCGGGACTTCTCGGGCTCACAGCGGAAACGCCTGACCAGGTAGAACCCATGATTGCGCAGGCTCTGAAACATGATGGTCCGGCATTGGTCGAGGTCCTCGTCGCGCGACAGGAACTGGCGATGCCTCCAACGATCGCCCTTGAGCAAGCCAAAGGTTTTGGCCTTTTCATGCTGAAGGCCGTTCTCAATGGGCGCGGTAACGAAATCATCGATCTGGCCAAGGTCAACCTGTTTCGATAAGTGAATTTGAGGTACCCCGATGACAACAAAACCATTCACGGCCACTACCCTCTCCGAAGCGACCAGCACTTCACGCGCGCGAGCCTTCCAGATCTCCTGGGGGCTCGCGATGTGCTTCTACTTTCTCGAATACGCCGCGAGGTCCGCGCCCGCGGTGATGATCCCCGATCTCACGCGGGCCCTTGGCACGACCGCGGTCGGCGTCACCGCTATTCTCGGCACGTACTACTACACCTATTCCGTAACCAGCCTGATTGCTGGTGCGGCGCTCGACCGGGTCGGCGCTAAGAAAGCTGTGCCGGTTGGCATTTTCATTTTGGCGCTGGGGTGTCTGCTGTTTAGCATGCCAACCGCGACCCTGGGATATGCGGGGAGACTGCTTCAGGGCGCGGGCTCGGCTTTTGCTTTCACGGGAGCAGTCTATCTCGCGGTGCACGGTTTTTCCGCTCGCTGGCTCGCCACCGCCATAGGCGTTACGCAATGTGTGGGGATGCTGGGCGGGTCGGCAGGTCAATTCGTAGTGGGACCGTTGCTCGAACGTGGCCTTCGATGGCAAACGGTCTGGCACTGGCTCGGCATTGCAAGCCTGGCCGTTGGTGTGTTGTTGGTTCTGGTTACTCCAGCCGAAACTCGCCCGAAAACGGCTGGTTCCGGCTGGGCATCACTGCTTGCGCCTTACCGGGTCGTATTTCGAAACCCGCAGTCATACCTGTGCGGGGCCGTCGCGGGACTCATGTTCGTGCCGACGACAATCGGGGACATGACGTGGGGCGTCGCCTTCTTTCAGGGCGATAGGATGTTTAGCTACCGCGATGCTGTAATCACAGGCTCCCTGATTCCCATGGGATGGGTGATTGGTTGTCCTCTGCTTGGTTGGCTCGCCGACCGGGTCGGTCGTCGCAAGCCCGTGCTGATTGGAGGCGCGGTCGCGATGTTGTTGTCGGGCGCAGGCGTCACGTTCAGCACCAGCCACACCGAGGCAGCCATAGGGTGCTTTCTCTTTGGCATCGCCTCTGGCGCGGCGATGATTCCGTACACGATCATCAAGGAAGTCAATCCGGACGAGGTTAAGGGGAGCGCTACAGGCGGCATCAATTTCCTTACGTTCGGAGTCACGGCACTGATTGGTCCCGTCTTTGCCAGTGCGTTCGGCAAAGATATCGCCGCCGCGCAAAACCATGCCGCTCATTTCCGTGAGAGCGGATTGTTCTGGATGGCCATGATCGCTGTCGCGATCCTGCTCAGTGCGTTCCTGCGCGAGACCGGGCACGCACGGAGAACGACGTAACCGGGAATTTGTGCAAAACGAGGGTCATTCAGAAAACATTTAAGTCGCTGCCTATAGCGGGGTGATATTGATACAGGCCACGGGTCAGGACTCCAGTTCTTCGACTAGCTGCGCGAATCTGTCTGTCGAAGTTCAGGCACTCCGCGAGGCTCTCTCAACCGCAAGAGCAATTAGCCGTTCAACAAAGGGGAAATCCAAAGGCTGAAGACACAGTCGAAGGCCGTCCAGGTGACTCCAGCAATCGACGACGCGTAGTCGAAGAACTGGAGTCCTAAGAACACATGATTTTGGGCTCTCCCAGTCCTGGCGCCCTCGCGTTGAATCCGCAACACAACAGCGGCACCTGAGGGAATCGCCTTTAGCGCGGCACGGAGATCAGCAAGCGTACTCATCCTGGCCGTTCAAGGTACGGATGACGTCACTGGCCAGCCGTGGAACTTCCACGCACCCGGTATTGGAGCAAGCCACAACAATAATGCCGAATGGGTCCCGAAGGCTGGGAGCCATCGCGATCATCTTATCAATTCCAATACCGATGATCTTCAATACCGATGATCTTCAATACGGATGATCTTCAATACGGATGATCTTCAATACTGAAGATCTTCAATACTGATGATCCTGAGAGACGGGACCAACGCCTTCCTGGATCGGCAAGAGCGGTTATTTGATCTATGCCATGAGCGCACGTTCGATCAGCGGCCGGTCTTTGCCGCGTACAACTTCCAGGTAAGTCTTTTCTCCGCGGACGATTGAAAGCAGCCGGAATACCGACAGAAGGAACGCTGTCGGCGGTATCGCATTGGAAGAATTGGCAGGCTGCAACCTCAAGTCCCGTGCTCCGCGCCCAGATCGGATATCGAATCGCCGATTTTCTTTGCTGGCCCACCTGTCCGCTCGGGCCACGCTGCGCTCAGTCCCAGGCCCACGACAACGCCTATCGAGACCTCGAAGAAACGGTGCATCGCGATCACCCATTCATTCCCGGCCCGGGGCACAAGCATTACGATCGCCAGTGTGAAGCCGGCGTGGCGATAAGCGCCGCGGTCCATCTTCAGTGCGGCACAAAGAAGTCCGATGGCAAACACGGCTACGCCGAAGGCAGCCACGTTGCCCGGAAAATACATTCCGACGAGCCCTCCGAAGATCGCCCCCAGCGCCGTCCCAATGAAGCGCTGGGCCGAGACCGGCAAGGCCGCCCCGAGATTTGATTGCATCACGATCAGGGTTGAAATCGGAGCCCAATAGGTTTCAGGCAGCGGGAACAAGCGGGCAACGAGCAGTGAAACGATGACGCCGACGGCAGTCCGTGCCGCGTTCGTCAGCGTTGGCGGGTCCTCTTTGGCAATGATTAGTTGCCGTAATCGTTCAATTGTCATCTTGTGGGCCATTCTATTGCGGAGTCCGTCCGATGGCGTGCGTGACCTCGTCCTGAGCCTGAATGTAATCCAACTGCGATTTCAACAGCGATGTCCGGGCGTCAAGTTCCTGAGCTGCGGCGGAATCGGCCTGTGACTTGAGGGCGACGCCTCGCTCAAGCTGTTGCGCCGACACCCGGCTGGATTCCTCACGCAAGGCCACCAGTTCCTCGGAGACTTTCACCATCTGCCTGGTGCGCTCCAGCTTGTTGTAAGCAGTCTGTACTCTCAACTCCACTTCGTCTTTCACACGGGCCAGGTTTTCCCGTGCCTGCGCAAGTTGCGCATCGCGTTCACGCAGAGTTGAGCGCTTTTTGCCGCCGTCAAAGAGATCGTAGCCGAAGTGCACGCCGAAGCTGCCGAAGTTGCGCGCCAAAAAGGGAACATTATTCTGGTAGCTATAGCGGGCGAAGGCAGTAACGTCCGGCACATACTCGGCTTTGGCCAGACGAACCCCGGCAGAGGCTTTGTCCGCCTCGTGCATCGCTTCCAGAACCTCGGGATGAGAATCCAGCGCAAGCTGAATACATTCGTCCAGCCGGCAGGTGGACTGCGCTGGTGGAATGTTGGGGTCGAGCGACAATTGCGTTTTCAACGGCAAGCCAATCGCATCGTTGAGCGCTATGGTCAGATCGGAAATCTGAAGTTCTGTGCTCAACAGCTCTTGTTTGGCCTGCAGGTTCTGTGCGCGGCTGTCAATCAAATCCTCCTGAAGCACGCTTCCATACTTCACTTGCTGTACGCGCTCGGCCTGCAGGTCATCGCTGGCCTTGATTCTAGACAGGGTTGCGCTCCTGTGCAGTTGCGCGATCAGGAGCTGATAGTAGATCTGGTGAACTTTGAGCGCAACGTCGTTCTCCTTCTGCCGCGCCTGATCGCGGGTAGCATTAAGGTCGGCGCGCGCGATATCGTTCTGGGGCTTGAATTTAAAGTACTGCGTAAGCGGTTGCGTCAGCTGGGTTCCGCTCGTAACGGAGGTCTTCGTGCCCTGGTTGAGGACCACGGTGCGACCTGGGATTGGAGTGTTTGCCGCAATGCCTAGACTGCCTGCGGGAATTGCGATGAACTCAGTATCAGTCAGATCGCGAACGCTGCTGTCATTGCGTAGCGTCGGAAAATACGAGCTTCTGGCTACGTCCTTGGCGTGTTGCTTCTCCTCTACCTGAAATCCGGCGATGCGCACGACGTGATTGTGGCGCAAAGCAAGCTGCACGGCTTCCTGCACCGTGATATGTCGCTGGGAAGGAGTCTTATCGGGCTCCGCGGCAAAAACGAAAGCGCCGGACAATGCCAGAGCAACAACAATGTGCATTTTTCGTTTCATGATCTCGCCTCATTAACGTGTATTGTTCGTTTCATGGTTTCGCCGCCTTGGCCGGCTGAACTATGCTAAGGTCGCCATAGTTCAACGGTGATTTGCGCAGCAATGCGACGAAGACAAGTGCGCAAACACACGACCATGCAAGTAATATGAATCCGTCGACGAGGCTCAGCGAGTACGCTTGAAGACGCAGTCGGGACGCAATCAGATCCACAGCGCGGGCCCCGGCGGCTGCCATCCCGGAAGATTTGGCGTAGAGACCTGCCGTGATGGCATGAATGTTCTGATCAGTGATCCAGTTGCCACCGCTAACGTGGAGACCCAAGAGGTTCGAGTGCAGCTTTTCGCGCTGAGCAATAAAGTGGCCCATGTAGATGGCGCCTGCAGTCCCACCGAACAAACGGATGGTGTGGAAGAAGGCCGAAAAGGTCAGGACCCGCTCAGGTTTGGCCAAGCCCCCGGTGAAGATCGCCTGCAGAACGATGCATCCCACCAACCCAATGAGAGAGAACGCTTGCCCGACGCCAGTGAGCAACTCCGTGCGGTAGAAGTTCGCTGCCGCCCAGGCGCTGTCGTAATGAGCATTCAGCACGGCTGAAAAGGCTGTGCAGGCCAGGCCAACCGCGAGGAGAATACGAGGATCGAGCTTGCGGAGCAGCAGGAGCCCGGCGATAAACGCGATCGGCAGCAGCGGAACAGCGCTCCAGATGATCGCAGGCCCAATCTGGTCGGGTTCAAACCCGCGAATGGCAAGCGACTGCGGGACCAGGATGATGGTTGTGCAGAGGGTGAAACGAAACCAGAAGAGCAGGCAGCCGAGCAGCACGGTGTTCCATTTCCAGAGGTAGGGCAAGGCGACCAAAGGATTGGGACCGAGCAGTCGATGAAGCAGCGCGCACAATAATAGCAGTGACCCGCTGAGAAAAAGCCCGTTGTACACACCCGAGCGCCACCAGTCGAGCCTCTGTCCTTGCTGGATGGCGGCAAACAACAGGGACAGACCCAAGCTTAGGTAAAGAAACCCAGCGAAGCTCGGTGCAGGACCGTCTTTTTTCCGCTCAGCGGCGGGCGGTATTCCGTAATAAATACAGATCATCATTACTGGCGCGATTACGGCAGAACCCCAAAACATCCAATGCCATGAAAGGTGATCTCTAAAGAACCCGTACAGCGAGGGCGCTATATTGACAGCACCGTCTATAAAGGTTGCGTAGAAGGCGAGCGTGAATGGAAGATAGCGAACGGGAATGGCGCGAAGAGCAAAAGTCAGCGTGAGCGGATAAAACGTTCCTGAGGTCAGCCCTGCTACGATAAGAGCTGTAACCAGCAGACTGTAACTGTGTATTAATGGTAAGAAAGAGCAGACTACGGTGAATACTCCCGCCGAAAAAAGAAGAAGGCGGCGCGGCCCCAGCAAGCCTCCCAGATACACGCTAAACGGTCCGATAAACATCAGCGAGGCATTGAAGGCGCTACTCAGCCACGCACCAGCATCGTAGCTGATGCCGAGATGACCTTTGAGGTCTGCCAATCCCAGGTCAAGCATGCGACCGGTAAGAGTGACTAGCCCGGCCCCGAGAAGGACGCCGAGAGTCCCCAGCAGCGGCCTGCTGGACACTTCCGCAGGCATCGCATCAGCGGCAGCCCGCGCGATCTGAGCTGGTGTCGGTTGGGTGATTGCAGTTGCGTTAGCCACGCTATCCCTGCCTATCGCTTGGTGCGGACCGTTGCGGTCACAGAGAGTCCCGGACGCAACTTCCTGGCGAATTCCGTGTCCTCGAGTGCGATCTTGACCGGGATTCGTTGAACAACTTTGGTGTAGTTACCGGTGGCATTATCTGGCGGCAGCAGCGCAAACTGCGATCCGCTCGCCGGGGCGATCTCGATTACTTTGCCGTGTATGACTTCACCGGGATATTGGTCAATCCGGATCTCGGTGGCATCGCCAGCCCTGACATTCGTGAGCTGTGTTTCCTTGTAATTTGCTTGCACCCAGCGCGTGCGATCGACGAACGGAATGACTTGTGTGCCAGGAGACACCAGTTGCCCTGGCCGGACTTGCCGTTCGCCCACGCTGCCATCGCCCGGTGCAAAGATTTTTGTGTAGCCAAGGTTTACCTGCGCGGTCACTAAGTTCGCCTCTTTGGCGCGCAGGTCAGCCGCAAGTTGCAGCTCCTGAGACGCCAGAACAGGCTTCTGGCGCCGCTCCGCTTCGGCGGTCAGATCACTGCTGCGTAGTGCGGTCCTGGCCTGGGCCAGGTCCGCATCCCGGCTGGCATACTGGCCAGCAAGGCTCTCTTCCTCAGCAACCGCCTGCTCCAGCTTCTGCTGTGTTGTCGACTGAGTCTGATACAGGGCTTCCTGACGTTTGCGCTCGGAGCGGGCGCGCACCAAACCAGCTTCCACCGCGTCCTTGCCGGACTGCGCGGCCGCGATTTGCGATTTTGCCTGGTCGATTCCCGCCAGGGCCTTCTCAATGCGAGCGTCTTGAAGCTCGCTCTGACGACGGTTGTTCTCGATGGCTGCCCTCGCGGCTTCCACCCCCGCTCTTGCCTGTGCCACTTGGGCTTGATAGTCGCTGTCCTCGAGCTCAACCAGGAGATCCCCTTTGTGCACCTGCTGGTAATCGGAGACGCCGACGTTGCGGACTATGCCAGACACCTTCGTACTTAACGGCGTAAGGTCTCCACGGACGTAAGCATCGTCCGTCACCTGCTCGATTCGTCCTCCCTCCCACGCATTCCAGTTCCGCGTGATCGTGGCCACGACTGCGACGGCCAGCAAGACCACCACAATAGGCGTCAAATGTTTTTGCCAACGCGGTGAAGGTTTGGCAGGCGCTGGCTCCGGCTTCCCAGCGGGGGCGGGGGCCGCCGCGTCAACGGCGGCCTGTGGGGGAGTGTGGTCGGGGGTTGGAGCGGACGTGGATGTGGGGATAGCGGCCATCATGAATGTCCTTTCATTCCTGTTGTTGCGATTTTCATTGCGAGACCCCTGAAGCCATGTCTCTCCACAATCAATTGCGTAGTGACTATGCATTCAGCACTTGAAGTCCCAAACCGCCTGGTCCACCATGTACTTGAAGAAGCGAGCTTTTTGATTTTGTTGACGGTGCTTGATGCAGCCGTTGCTGCCAACATGCTCGCACTTGCACAGATATCGGCATTGTTCCTCCGGAATTGATAGGCGCTGCAGCGAATGCTCGTTTTGTGTTTTCGGCAATAGTTTTGGCTCTCACTAAGCACCCCTCAGGGAGCCGGCTTGCCAAGCAAAAGACCCTTACAAATTGAGGACAACCCGCAAAACCTAATCAGACTTGGTAACCAATTTGGAGTTGTAACTCGGGCGTTCCTTACCACCAGCACTGGTGGACCTGAGCTTCTCTCCCACCGCACAGGAAACCGGTTGCGCCAGACGATCTCAATCTTTGATCTCCGCGCCGATTTTTGGATCGCCAACACCGGTCCGTCAAAACCCTCGGTTCGAG
>WNEZ01004594.1_pt1 | contig 14823 bp, 10 predicted proteins | sample 5400521 | NCBI WGS metagenome assembly WNEZ01 (sample SAMN13153339, study PRJNA577476) | soil metagenome | isolation source: 120 cm saprolite under Douglas fir tree site 2 hole 1 replicate 1 | place: USA:California | collected 2015-04-18
GGCTGGAAGACCGGGATGCGGGGCACCTCGTCGAAAGCGATCTTGATAAAGCCTTCGACCTCGTCGCGGTATTTCTCGGGGTCGGTTTCAAACCGGGCGGCGTCGATCAGCTTGTCCATCACCGGGTTCTGGTACGACATCGTGTTGAAGATCGCGTTCTGCCCGTGATAGGTCCAATAAAAGAAGTAGTCGGGAAAGTTGAGCCAGCCGCCAAATGCATTGGCCAGGAACGGCAGCGTCTTCTTCGAGAATTCTGATCGCCAGTTGGCGCCGGGAATCTTGTTGAGCGTGACCTTGATGCCGATCTGGCTGAGGCTTTCCTGCACCAGGACGCAGAGCGGCTCGTTGATCACGGCAAAGCCGAGGTCGAACGATAGCGTCGTCTCGAACCCGTCGGGATGCCCGGCCTCGGCCAGCAGCGCCTTCGCTCGGGCCAGGTCGGTGACATAAGGCGTCGGCTGCGGCCAATCCGGTGTCTTCACCGCGGCCGGGCCGCCGAACATCGGCTTGCCGCGGCCGAACATCACCGCGTCCATGATCTTCTGGTAGGGGATCGCATAGGCGACGGCCTGGCGCACCTTGACGTTATCGAACGGCGCCAGCTTCACGTTCATGCCGATATAAAGAATGGCGTTTTCGATCGGCGTGCCGATGACCGCGAGCTTTTTCGCCTCCGCGAGCTCGGCGACGTCTTTCGGCGGCAGGTCGAACGAGATATCGGCGTCGCCGCGCTCGATCAGCGCCCGGCGGTTGCCGGCCGAGGGGACCATGCGCCAGATCACCCGCTGGATCTTCGGCATCGGCCCCGATCGCCAATCGTCGAAGCGCTGATAGATCACCTCCTGCCCCGGGTTCCACCGCTCGATGCGGAAGGCGCCGCCGCCGGCCTCGTTGGTCTTGAGCCACTCCATCGCCCACGGGTCCTTGTCGCTGGCATGCAACTTGGCGAGCGCCGAATTGATCACCACCGGCACCGGCACGCCGATATCCGGCAATGTGAACTTGTCCCGGCGCAGGAAATCGATCCGGAAGGTGCGGTCATCGACGGCGACGAACTGCTCGGGTTTCTCCAGCGAGCCGGCGCGCATCTGGAAGCTCGGAAACCCGCCGACCGTCACCGCGCGGTCGAACGACCATTTGACGTCCTGCGCGGTAACCGGGGTGCCGTCGTGAAACTTGGCGCCCTGGCGCAGCGTGAAAATCGCCGACATGTCGCGCAAATCCCACGATTCGGCGAGCTCCGGCTCGATCTTGGTGTAGTCGTAGTGGTCGACGCCGTTGGCATCCGGCTTCGAGCCGAAGGTGACCAGGCGGTCGTGAGTATTCCACGACGCCTCGTATCCCGGCCGGTTGGTGCCCACCCCCATGATGTCGAGGTTGTTGGGTCCGCTCTCGGACAGCGTCAGCAGCGTCTCGTTGCGGCCCTCAGCTCGGGCCGGCCGAATATAAGGAGCGGTGATCGCGACGGCGGTCGCCGCCGTCGTGGCCTTCAGGAATTCGCGCCGCCGCATGCCGCCGCACTCCCCCAGTTGCGGCGGCCCTGCCGCCATCTCTGGGATCTACGCAACGCCCATGCCAGCCGGGAACGCGAGGAATTCCGCCGATTTCGAGCATCGGGAGCGTGGTTGTGCTTAAATCGTGGGCAAATTGGATAGGTCGGCGACGGCCCCTCACCCCAACCCTCTCCCCGCCGGCGGGGAGAGGGAGGGACCCGCGCGAAGCGTGGGAGGGTGAGGGGCGGGCACCGCGTGCGCCGACCGGAAGTCGCAGATTGGCGGTGGCGGCGCTCTTGCATCTTCGCTAGAGGTGTCGGCCTGCCGAAGGAGCCGCGGACCGAGTTATGCCTGTCAGTCTCGATTTTCACACGCTGCGCTGCGCCTATTCGAGCGGCGAGGCGGCCCCGGTGGCGATCGTCCGCGAGGTGATTTCGCGGGTGGAGCGGCGCGGCGATGATGCGGTGTGGATCTCGCGCGTGCCGGACGAGAAGCTGCTCGACGAGGCCGCGGCGCTGGAGCGGCGCGCCGCCGCCGAGGGCATCGCCGCCTTGCCGCTCTACGGCGTGCCGTTCGCGGTCAAGGACAATATCGACGTCGCGGGGTCGCCGACCACCGCGGGCTGTCCTGAATTCGCCTATGTCGCGGAGGCGTCGGCGCCGGTCGTCGACCGGCTGCGCCGGGCCGGTGCGCTGTTCCTCGGCAAGACCAATCTCGACCAGTTCGCCACCGGCCTCGTTGGCGTGCGGTCGCCCTACGGAGTGCCGCGCAACCTGTTCGATCCGGCCTACATCCCCGGCGGATCGAGCTCGGGTTCGGCGGTGGCGGTGGCGGCCGGGCTGGCGAGCTTCGCCCTCGGCACCGATACCGCGGGCTCCGGGCGGGTTCCCGCCGCGTTCAACAACATCGTCGGGTTGAAGCCGACGCGAGGCCTCCTCAGCACGCGCGGCGTCGTCCCGGCCTGTAATTCGCTCGATTGCGTCTCGATCTTCGCGCTGACCGTCGACGATGCGGCGGTTGTTTTCGACTGTGCGCTCCGGTTCTCCGCAGAGGATCCCTATTCGCGGGCGATGCCCGCCGGGTTCGGCACCTATGGTGCGCTGCCACCGGGCTTTGCGGTCGGGGTGCCGCGGCCTAATCAGCGCGAATTCTTTGGCAATTCGGACGCGGCGCGGTTGTTTGACGCGGCGATCGCCCGGCTCGCTGCGCTCGGCGGCGACATTGTCGAGGTTGATTTCGCGCCGTTCACCGAGACGGCGGGGCTGGTCTATGGCGGGCCGTGGCTGGCGGAGCGGCGAGCCGCCATCGATGCCGCGATCGCCGGCCGCCGCGAGATCCTTCACCCGGTTACGCGACGCATCGTGGAGCGCAGCGACGGGTTGCCGGCGGCCGAGGTCTTTCGCGGCCAGGAGTTGCTCGCCGCGCTCGCGCAGCAGATCGCGCCGGTGTGGCGCCGGATCGATCTGTTGCTGGTGCCGACCGCCGGCACGATCTACCGCATCGCCGAGATCGAGGCCGATCCGCTCGCGCTCAACGCGACGCTCGGCCATTACACCAATTTCGCCAACCTGCTCGATTTATCGGCGATCGCCGTGCCGAACGGATTTCAGGCAAACGGTCTGCCGGCGGGCGTGTGTCTGCTCGCGCCAGCCTTCCACGATCCGATGCTGGCCGCAATCGGCGCTGCGTTCCAGCGGCAAGGCGGGCTGAAGCTGGGTGCCACCAGGGCGAATTTGCCGCCCAGCGATGTGGCACCGGCGCCGGTTCCTTACCCCTATTTGCCGATCGCGGTCGTCGGCGCGCATTTGTCGGGAGAACCGCTCAACGGCGAATTGCTGGCGCTCGGCGCGCGGCTGCGCCGGGCGGTCCGCACCGCCCCCGGTTACCGGCTCTACGCGCTCGCCGACGGCAAGAGGCCGGGTCTGGTCCGCGATCCGGGAGCCGGCGCCACGATCGAGGCCGAGATATGGGATGTGCCGGTCGCCGCAATCGGCGCCTTTCTCGCCGGTGTAGCGCCGCCGCTCGGTCTCGGCACGATCGCTCTCGAAGATGGCGGCGCGGTGACCGGCTTTCTGTGCGAGGCCTATGCCGTCGCGGGCGCCCGCGAGATCAGCGAATTCGGCGGCTGGCGCGCCTGGCAGTCGAGCCGGCAGGAGCGGTGCTGACACGATTTCGACTGCTTTGCGCGCAGAGCGCAAAATATCCTGTCATTCCGGGGCGCCGCGCAGCGGCGAGCCCGGAACCCATTAACACAGGCCTCTGGAATATGGGTTCCGGGCTCGCCGCTGCGCGGCGCCCCGGAATGACGGGACTTTCTGTGGAAAACCCGATTGGACCGCGGGCCTCCGGCCCGCATGCGCCCACGGATCAAGTCCGTGGGCTGAAGGCCCACGGGACGGCCGCGGTCCCAGATTAACGCCTCCTGATGGTGCCTGAATTCAGCCCATACGCCTAAGATTCGTCCTATCGGCGCTAAGAATTACCGAATTTGTACTGCAAAACCCAGTGCAGCACGCGCAAGCAAGCCTTGGCATGCCGCTTGCCTTTTAGTGCGCAAAGTTGAGCACATTTTCAACTGCTGTGGAGGAAGTCGCCGCACCCTCAACCCATGAGGCCCTCCATGCGCTTGCGGCTTGTCCTCCTATCGCTGTTCTCTCTTTCCGCAATCTCCGGTGCCGCTCTCGCCCAGGCCGACCCACCCTTGGCGATCCACGGCTTCAACGATCTGACCGTCAAGAACGACTACATTACCCCGCGCGGCCTCTTGGTCAGCCATGACCGGTTCACGACGCAAATCCTCAACGGCCTCGTTCTGAACACCTACCACAATCCGGCCACGCCGCTCGATGACATCTCGCTGGTCGCCGGCATCTGGAACGACATCGATTCCGCCGGAAACAGCAAGACGGTGGGTGCTTGGAACGAATTCGACTGGTTCGTCGGCGCGAATTTCGAGTTCTACAAGATCTGGTCGCTCGGCGTGAGCTATGTGGCGTTTCTCAGCCCGCCCGGAAATTTCGCCGCCGAACACAATCTCGAGTTCACCCTGAAGTTCGACGATAGCGGATTCCTCGCGCCGATCTCGCTGCATCCCTATGCCAAGCTGTTCTACGAGTTTGCCGGACCCTCGGTCGTCGTCACGGGGAAGGGTGCCGGCACATTCGATGTCGAACTCGGCGTCGTTCCGACCCTCGATTTGCACCCCTACAACGTTCCGGCGACGCTGACTGCGCCAAGCTGGGTGACCGTCGGGCCATCGGATTTTTGGGGCGGAGGGGGCAATGCCGGCGTGGCCTCTACCGGGCTCACGTGGACCTGGCCGCTCGATATCGTGCCGAAACAGTACGGCAGTTGGAACATCCATGCCGGGTTCCAATACTACCACGTGATCAACGATCGCCTGCTCTTGGCGCAGACCCTGATCGGCTCGGCAGGGACGGGACCGGGGCATCGCGAAGTCGTCGTCGGGCTCGGCGGGTTCGGTGTGAATTTCTGATCCTGCGGGGTTGGCCGATCTTTTGCTTGGCCATCCCCGCGCGCTTTGTCGCCGCAGGAGAATCCGATGCCGATGATCGATGCCGAGCCCTACGAATTCGCCTTCGACCCGGCCGAGGCGGCGCTCTTGATCATCGACATGCAGCGCGACTTCCTCGAACCCGGCGGGTTTGGCGAGAGCTTGGGCAACGATGTCGGCCTGCTGCGCCGGACCATCGCGCCGATTGGGCGCCTGCTTGACGCGGCGCGCGCGTCCGGGCTGCCGGTGATCCATACGCGCGAGGGGCATCGCCCCGACCTTGCCGATCTGGCGCCGGCGAAGAAGGCGCGCGGGAAGCCGTCGCTGGCGATCGGCGATTGCGGGGCGATGGGCCGGCTCCTGGTGCGCGGCGAGCCCGGCCACGACATCATCCCCGAGCTCTATCCGCAAAAGGGCGAACCGGTGATCGACAAGCCGGGCAAGGGCGCGTTTTACGCGACCGATCTCGACACGATCCTCAAGCATCGCGGCGTCAGCCAGCTGATCGTCTGCGGCGTCACCACCGAGGTCTGCGTCAACACCTCGGTGCGCGAAGCCAATGACCGCGGCTTCGACTGCCTGGTGCTGGAGGATTGCGTCGGCTCCTACTTCCCCGAATTCCAGGAGATGGGATTGAGGATGATCAAGGCGCAGGGCGGGATCTTCGGCTGGGTCGGCCGGTCGGATGCTGTCATCACGGCGCTCGGCGCCGCAAATTTCGAAAGGAGGATCGCATGACCATCGCCGCTGCCGGCCGAATGGCGGAGGGTCCGCGCTGGTGGGTCCCGGGCGACTGGAACGGGTTTTTCGGCCTGTTCACCAATGTCCTCCTCAATGTCATCGTCTTGACCGGGCTGTGCCTCGGCGTCGTCCAGATGCCGGGCGATGTCGTTTATGGCCGCATCCTGCCGGCCCTCGGGATCGCGCTGCCGCTCGGCAATCTCTATTACGCGTATCTCGCCTGGCGGCTGGGCCAGCGCGAAGGGCGCAGCGACGTGACGGCGATGCCCTATGGGCCGAGCGTGCCGCACATGTTCATCGTCGTCTTTCTGATCATGCTGCCGGTTTATCTGAAGACCAAGGACCCGGTGTTGGCGTGGCAGTCGGGGCTGGTGTGGTGTCTGGTCATTGGGATCATCGTGCTGCTGGGAGCGTTTGTCGGGCCGGCGATCCGCCGCTTTACCCCGCGCGCCGCGATGCTCGGGACGCTGGCCGGGATCTCGATCGCGTTCATCTCGATGCGTCCGGCGTTTCTTGGCTGGGAAGAGCCCTGGCTGTTCCTGATGTCGTTTGCGATCGTGCTGGTCAGCTGGACGGCCGGGGTGCGGTTGCCCTATGGGCTGCCGGGCGGGCTCGCCGCCGTCGTGGTTGGAACGATCCTCGCCTGGCTGGCGCGGCTTTTTGGCCTCGACATGCTGATGGAGCCGGCGGCGGTCGGCGCGGCGTTTGGCCAATTCGGCCTGCACCTACCCTATCCGACCGGCGATTTCATGAAGGCGATGGGCGATATCGGCCCGCTTTTGGTCACCGCGGTTCCGCTCGGCATCTACAATTTCACCGAGGGGATGAATAACGTCGAAAGCGCGGCGGCTGCGGGGGACGACTACAATCTGCGCCACATTCTCTTGGCCGACGGGATCGGCGCCATCGTCGGCGCGATACTGGGCAGCCCGTTCCCGCCGGCGGTCTATATCGGACACCCCGGCTGGAAGGCGGTGGGCGGCCGGATCGGCTATTCGCTGGCGACCGGCGTGGTGATCGGGGTGGTGTGCTTTCTCGGTCTGACCGCATTGTTGCTGGCGGTGATACCGCTGGTGGCGATCCTGCCGATCCTCTTGTTCATCGGCCTCGTGATCGGGGCGCAGGCGTTTCAGGCGACGCCGTCGCGGCATGCCCCGGCGGTGGTGCTCGCGCTCTTACCCAATATCGCGGCGTGGTGCCAGACCCAGGTCGACGGGGCGCTCGGCGCCGCCGGAACCTCGGCGGCGCAGGTCGGGATGGACAAGCTCGCCGGCACCGGAGTTGTTTATCGTGGGATGGAGCTGCTCGGCGGCGGCGCCGTCCTCGCTGGCTTGATCCTCGGCGCGATCGCGGCGTTCATCATCGATCGCCGGTTCGATCGCGCGGCGATCTATGCCGGCGCGGGCGCGGTGCTGGCGTTTTTCGGGTTCATCAACGGGACCGCGCTCGGCATCGGCAACTCCGCGCCGGTTGCGCTAGGCTACCTGATCGTCGCGCTGATTTGCCTTGGCCTCAGCCTGCAAGGGCAATACGTACCGATCATCGCCGACGACGAGGTCGCCGCCGAAGCCGAATAGCGTCACAGAGGGAGGGCCATGCCGGTAGCGCCTGATCGCGACAAGGATCGGCCGCTGCGCGAGGACACGCGGCTGCTCGGCCGGGTTCTCGGCGACACCGTGCGCGAGCAGCAGGGCGAGCGGGTCTTCGACATCATCGAAGAGATCCGCCAGACCTCGATACGGTTCCGCCGCGACGAGGATGAGGCCGCGCGCCGCGAGCTCGGCGCGATCATGGATGGGTTGTCGCGCGCCGAGGCGAGCCAGATCATCCGCGCCTTCGGCTATTTCTCGCACCTCGCCAATATCGCCGAGGACCAGCACCGGATCCGCCGCACCCGAGCCCATGCGATCGCCGGCTCGCCGCCGCGCGACGGCTCGATGGCGCAGGCGCTGGCGCGCGCCCGCGGCGCCGGCATCACCGGCGACGCGCTCTGGGCCTTCCTCAAGACCGCGGCGATCAGCCCGGTATTGACCGCGCATCCGACCGAGGTGCGGCGCAAGAGCATGATCGATCGCGAGATGGAGGTCGCGCATCTCTTGGCCGAGCGCGACCGCCCCGATCTGACGCCGGAGGAGCTGGCGGCAAATGAGGAAGGGCTGCGGCGCGCGGTGCTGACCCTGTGGCAGACCAGCCTGTTGCGGCGCACACGTCTGCGCGTCATCGACGAGGTCGCTAATGGCCTCGCCTATTACGAGTACACGTTCTTGCGCGAGCTGCCGCGTCTCTATGGTGATCTGGAGGATTCGCTGGCCGAGTTCGCCGCCGGCGGCGAGCAGAGCCTGCCGCCATTTCTGCGCATGGGCAGCTGGATTGGCGGCGACCGCGACGGCAACCCCTTCGTCGACGCTGATGTGCTGCGCCGCGCCCTCGACATGCAGAGCACCCGCGCTCTCGGCTTCTATCTCGACGAGCTGCGCCTGCTCGGCACCGAGCTGTCGCTCGACAGCCGGCTGGTTGCGGTCTCCAATGCGTTGCGCGATCTCGCCGACCGCTCCCCGGACCACTCGCCGTTCCGCGCCGACGAGCCCTATCGGCGCGCCGTCTCCGGCATCCATGCCCGGCTAGCCGCGACGGCGTCTCGGCTAGCCGGGCAGCCGCTGGGCGAGGTCGCGCCCTATGAAACGCCGGAGGAGCTCGGCGCCGATCTCGACATCGTGCATCGCTCGCTCGAGGCGAACGGCTCGCGCGCGCTGGCGCGCGGCCGGCTGCGGCGCCTGCGGCGGGCGGTCGAGGTGTTCGGGTTTCATCTGGCCTCGCTCGATCTGCGCCAGAGTTCCGAGGTGCACCGGCAAAGCGTCGCCGAGCTGTTCGACAGCGTGCTGCCGACCGGCTATGCGGACCTCGCCGAGCACCAGCGCATCGAGCTCTTGCGGACGGAGTTGCGGACCCCGCGGCCGCTCGCCTCGCGCTTCCTGGACTATTCCGCCCAGACCGCGTCCGAACTGGCGATCGTCGACGCCGCGGCCGAGGCACAGCGACGCTACGGGGCCGCCGCCATCCCCCATTATGTGATCTCGCAGACCGCCAGCGTCTCACACATCCTCGATGTCGCATTGCTGCTCAAGGAAGCCGGAATGCTGCGGTCGCGCGATGGCGCGCTTTCGATCGACATCGTGCCACTGTTCGAGACGATCGCCGATTTGCGCAGCTGCGGCCGCATCATGGACCAGCTGTTCGCGGTGCCGGAATACGCCAAGCTGCTCGACAGCCGCGGCCGCGCCCAGGAGGTGATGCTCGGCTATTCCGACAGCAACAAGGATGGCGGGTTCCTGACCTCGGGCTGGGAGCTGTACAAGGCGGAAATCGCGCTCATTGAGGTGTTCCACCGCCACGGGGTCAAGCTGCGCCTGTTCCACGGCCGCGGCGGCTCGGTCGGCCGCGGCGGGGGCCCGAGCTACCAGGCGATCCTGGCCCAGCCCGGTGGCGCCGTGCAGGGCGCGATCCGCATTACCGAGCAGGGCGAGGTCATCGCCAGCAAATATTCGAACCCGGCGATCGGCCGGCGGAATCTCGAAATCCTCTTTGCCGCAACGTTGGAGGCAACCCTGCTGCAGCCCGCCGAAGCGGCGCCGCGCCCGGCCTACCTCGATGCGATGGATGAGCTTTCCGGCCATGCCTACGAGGCTTATCGCGCTCTGGTGAGCGAGACGGCGGGGTTTGCCGACTATTTCCGCCAATCGACGGTGGTCGGGGAGATCGCGTCTCTCAACATCGGCAGCCGCCCGGCCTCGCGCAAGCCATCGACGCGGATCGAGGATCTGCGGGCGATCCCCTGGGTGTTCAGCTGGGCGCAATGCCGGTTGATGCTGCCCGGCTGGTATGGGTTCGGCACGGCGGTCGAGCGATTCCTGTCGACGCACCCGGAAGGCGGCATGGCTCTGCTGCAGGCCATGTACCGCGAATGGCCGTTCTTCGGCACGGTGCTGTCGAACATGGACATGGTTCTGGCGAAGAGCGATATCGGCATCGCCTCGCGCTATGCCGAGCTGGTCAGCGATGTCGCTTTGCGCGATGCGATCTTTGCTCGGCTGCGCTCGGAGCGGCAGGCGACGATCGAGGCTTTGCTGGCGATCACCGGCCAGGCGAGCCTCCTCGAGAGCAATCCGCTACTCGCCCGCTCGATCCGCAACCGCTTTCCCTATCTTGATCCGCTCAATCACATGCAGATCGAGCTCTTGAAACGCTATCGCGCCGGCGACACCGCGGACGATGTCGTTGCCGGCATTCATCTGACGATCAACGGCATCGCCGCCGGGCTGCGCAACAGCGGCTAAGGCCTGTCGGTGTCGGATTGAATCACCCTTTATACCGAAATCACAGTGCATTGAGCGATGGCGTTACCAACCGAAAATCCGCATTCCCGGCGAAAGCCGGGATCCACCCATCCGGCGACGGAGCCGTTGAAAAGTGGATCCCGGCTTTCGCCGGGAATGCGGATTTTTTTGGAATAATATGGTCAAGCCCGGGCGGTGACGATTTAGGGAGGTTTTGCGCTTGGGCATGCAGCAAGGCGGCCGCCGCAGCGCGTCATTTGCTGGTCCAGATCAGCTCGCGGACGCGGGGATAGATCTCCGCCTGCCAACGGCGCCCGCTGAACACCCCGTAATGCCCGACCCCGGTCTGCAGGTGATGCCGCTTCTTCAACGGGTGCAGCCCGGTGCACAGCTCCTGCGCGGCGAGCGTCTGGCCGACCGCGCAGATGTCGTCGTTTTCGCCCTCGACGGTCATCAGCGCGGTGCGGCGGATCGCCCCCGGCTCGACCGGACGGCCGCGCGAGACCAGCGTGCCGCGCGCCAGCTCCTGCTGTTGGAAGATCTTGCTCACCGTCTCGAGATAGAAGGCGGCGGGCAGATCCATCACCGCAAAGTATTCATCGTAGAAGGCGCGGTGCAGTGCGGCCTTGGCGCCGTCCTCGGCGACCAGGCTGCTGAAGTGATCGGCGTGGGCGCGGACATGGCGGTCGAAATTCATCAGCATGAACGCGCTGATCTGCAGAAACCCGGGATAGACCCGGCGATAGGCGCCGGGATGGCAGGGCGGGACGCGGCTGATCAGGTTGGTCTCGAACCATTCGATCGGGTGGGCGGTCGCCAATCGGTTGACCTCGGTCGGATTGAGGCGCGTGTCGATCGGCCCTGCCATCAGCGTCATGCTGGAGGGCTGCGCCGGGTTGCCGGCGGCGGCCATGATCGCGACAGCGGCGAGTACGGCGACGGCGGGTTGGCAGACCGCGACGACATGGGTCCCGGGACCGAGCGCCTCGATAAAGCCGATGACGTAGTCGATGAAATCGTCAAAGCCGAACTCGCCCTCGGTCAGATTCACGTCGCGCGCGTTCTTCCAATCGGTCACATAGACGTCATGGTCGGCGAGCATTGTGCGGATCGTGCCGCGCAGCAACGTCGCGAAGTGGCCGGACAGCGGCGCAACCAGGAGAACGCGAGGCTGCGCCACCGGCACCTCTTTCGCGAAGTGGAGGAGGGTGCAGAACGGCAGCGTCTTCACCGTCTCTTCGCGCACCGCGACGCTGCGGCCGCCAATGGTGATCCTGTCGATGCTGAAAGCCGGGCGATGATGGGTCAACTGCGCCTGTGCCATGAGCTCGCACCCGGCGGCCACATAGCGCATCAGGCCGGGATCCGGCATCCCCGCCCAGGACGGATAAAACTGACGAGCTGTCGCGGCCGCGGCAATCTGCAGCGGCAGCATCATGCCGGCGAACGTCTGATAGGCTTGGTACAGCACGGAGCCTTTTAGGTTGCCACCGAATGGTAGAACGGCTCGGGGTTCACAGCATATTGCAGTTGGATCGCACGACAAGCGCAAGAGGATTGCCGTATGGCCGAAGCCACGCTCGTCATCAGTAGCAAGAACTATTCCTCCTGGTCGCTGCGCGGCTGGCTGCTCGCCAAATGGTCGGGGCTGGATTTCGACGAGGCGATCGAGTCGCCGGACGATCCCGGCGTGCGGGCCGAGCTTTTGCTGCGCTCGTCCTCGATCCTGGTGCCCTGCCTGATCCATGAGGGGCGCAAGGTCTGGGATACCCTGGCGATCGCCGAATATCTGAACGAACTCCGGCCGGAGGCCGGGCTGTTGCCGCAGGACCCAACCGCCCGCGCCCGCTGCCGCTCGATCTGCGGCGAGATGCATTCGGGCTTTGTCGCGCTGCGCTCGGCGTTGCCGATGAACCTCAAGGCGCACAAGCCGGATTTCGTCATCTGGTCGGAGGCTTCAGATCTGGCACGGGCCCTATCTGTTCGGCGAACACCCAACGATGGCCGACGCGATGTACGCGCCGGTCTGCACGCGCTTTCTTACCTATGACGTCAAGCTGACCGGCGCCGCTGCGGCCTATTGCGCGCGCATCATGGCGCTGCCGGCGATGGTCGACTGGATCGCCGCGGCCAAAGCCGAACCGGAGGCGGTGCCCGAACTCGACTTCGAGTTCTGATGCGGTGTGGCTCAGCAGGCGCGTTCGTGCGTCCTTCGAGACGCGCCCGTTGGGCGCTCCTCAGGATGAGGTTCTTTCTTAATATTATCATAAAGTTACGTCATCCTGAGGAGGCCGCAAAGCGGCCGTCTCGAAGGACGCACGACGATCATCCAATCTGGAACCGAAACACTCCCCTGAGTCGGCGCCGCTTGCCGCAAACCGAGTTCGCGCCCAAATTTGCTGCAACTCTGACGGCGCCGGTCGGCATGAGGCGTGCATCTCCTGATGCACCGTTGGCGCCGTCAAACTCCAACCGTCCGATCGCCATGCAAGCTCTGTTCATCGGCCAAGCCTATATCGACATCACCTTCCTCGCCGACGTCATGCCAACCGGCGACGAAAAGACGGTCGCGCGCGACTATGCCGTTTCTTTCGGCGGCAACGCCGTGACGGCCGCCTTCTGCTGCGCCAAGCTCGGGTTGGCGCCCGACCTCCTCGCATCGGTCGCCGATGATTGGCTCGGCCGCATGTTCATCGACATGGCGGCGAAATACGGCATCCCGCTGCATCACCGCAAAGTCGCCGAATCGTCGCTGTCGTTCGTGATGCCGAAAGCCGGGCAGCGGGCGATCGTCCGGTGCCGCGACGACCGCTACAAGCATCCGTTTCCGCCGTTGCACCTAACGGGGTGCCGCGTGCTGCATGTCGACGGGCATCAGGCCGACGCCGCGATCCATTATGCGAAGGCGTGCCGCGAGGCGGGGATCCTCACTTCGCTCGATGGCGGCGGCCTGCGGTCGAACACGCATGATTTGGTCGGCTTTATCGATGTCGCGGTGGTCGCCGAGCGCCTCTGCGAGCAGATGCGCCTCACGCCGAGCGAGATGTTGGAGTATCTGCGCTCGCGCGGTTGCCAAATCGGCGGGGTGACGATGGGCCCGCGCGGCCTGCTCTATTATGAGGGGACCGGCGGGTATCGCACATTGCCGGCGCTCGATGTCCCGGCCGACCGGATCCTCGACACCAACGGCGCCGGCGACATCTTCCACGGCGCCTATGTCTACTCGCTCCTGACCAACCCGGAGCACAGCTGGGACGAGCATTTCCGATTTGCCCGCGCCGCCTCGGCGCATGCGATCCAGCATCTGGGCAACGAGGCGAGCCTGCCGAGCTTGGTGCAAATCAGTGAAACGCATGCCCGCTTCGACGAGCGACGCGAGGAGCTCGACCTGATGCTGGCGCCGTGAGCGTCAGACGGGTAGCTGATCGGTGGTGACTGTGAAGCCGGCCAAGAGGCACGCGCCGAAGGTCGTGCTGATCGCGACATCGGTAGCGTCGCGTCCGCGGGCCATGACGATGCGCCCGATGCGGGGGCGGTTATGCCGCGCGTCGAAGATGTACCAGCGGTCGCCGAGATAGACCTCGAACCAGGCACTGAAATCCATCGGTGCGTCCACTGGAGGTACGCCGATGTCGCCGAGATACCCGGTGCAATACCGTGCCGGGATGTTCATGCATCGGCACAAGGTGACCGCGAGGTGGGCGAAATCCCGGCAGACACCGGTCCGCTCCATATAGGTGTCCCAGGCGGATTTTGTCGGGCGCGCATGCGCGTAGCCGAACTGGATGTGGTGGTGGACGAAATCGCATATCGCTTGAACGCGTTGCCAGCCGGGCGGCACGTGGCCGAAGAGCGACCACGCAGCCTCCGACAGCCGATCGGTCTCGCAATACCGGCTGCCGAGAAGAAAGACCAACGTGTCCTCCGGCAACTGTTCGACCGCGTGCTGCTCGGCATCCGGGGCGACGATGTCGGGCGTGCCGGGATCGGCGACTATCTGGTCGGACGAGATCGTCAGGATGCCGGCCGGCGCCAGGATCCGGGTGCAGATATTGCCAAACGCATCGTGGTAGTCGGCGGATTGGATGGGTGGATCGAATACGATGCGATGCGGCGTCACCAGGTCAGCCTGACGGGAGGGGTGCACGCTGAGCACCAGAAGCATCGGTGTCGGCTTGGGGCAGTCGTACGTGATCTCGTATCCGATGCGGATCTTCACTGAGCGCCCACGCGCGGTTTACGAGATCCCGCCCGATCTTCGAACGTCAACCGCGTCGGGGCTTCGTGGTTCCTCTTCTGTCGCATCCGCGGTGACGCTGACCGTGACATCCATGCCGAGAAAATCCGATGGGAACCCGGTCCAGGTGCCGGAGAGCGGCACCGCATGCCGCGCGTCGCGCACCACCGCGACGCGGATCAGATCGCGGTTGCCGACGACGCCGTTGGTCGGATCGAGCTCGAGCCAGCCGGCGCCGGGTATATAGACCTGCAGCCAGGCATGGGTGGCGCCGCCGCCGACGCGTCCGCCGCCGCCGTCTTCCGGGACATAGAGGTATCCGGAGACGAACCGCGCCGCCAAACCAAGCGAGCGGACCGCTTCCATCATCAAGACGGCGAAATCGCGGCAGCTGCCGCTGCCGAGCTTCAATGTCTCGAGCGGGTCTTGCGTGCCGAACTCGGGCCGCGAGACATAGGTGAAGCGCTCCTTGATCGCCAGGGTCATCGCCGCGAGCAACTCGCG
>WNEZ01002867.1_pt1 | contig 14812 bp, 8 predicted proteins | sample 5400521 | NCBI WGS metagenome assembly WNEZ01 (sample SAMN13153339, study PRJNA577476) | soil metagenome | isolation source: 120 cm saprolite under Douglas fir tree site 2 hole 1 replicate 1 | place: USA:California | collected 2015-04-18
CCGAGACTAAAAAGGTTAATCGCGATATTGACAATCTCCAGTATCACTGTGGCCCAGTACGCCCAGGGCTTGAGCGTCCATAATCCCCAGGCAAAAATGAATGAGACGATGCCCAGGGCTAGAGGTATCCAGCCGATTAAGAGTCCGGCTAATGGACTCACCAACATGATCCCCGTCAGGACAAAGATGCCGAAAATAATCTGAACGATCGCTGAAATGAACAGCAGGATTGCGATGATGGTGACGCCGAAAGGACGCTTGCGCGGCGTCTCGAGCATGTTTTGCATGGTATCCTCCAATCACAAGCAGGAACTTAAGAATGATACGAATGTGCAGTCAAAGCTACACCTGTTTCCCGGCACGGGGCGATGCAAGCATCCCCACCACCCGTCCCCACCGCTCCCGCCCCTACGCGGCTCTTCTATTACGGGTCACAAAGCAGTATCAAAGGCCCAGCCAGCAGGGTTTCTGGCCACGACCCGGCTGGCGCACATCGTCCTCTCTGGCACTAGTATAAGCAGGAAGCGTCATGAAAGCGTCATGAGCATCGTTATGTTCCCCTCTTTTTGTAGTGGAAAGAGCTACGCGGGCGACCATTGGCACTTATCCGTCTTGCCTGGCACTTATCCGTCTCGGCAACGAGGCTGCGCCTCTAGCGCTGCGCGCTCAGCCAGGACGAAAGGAGCAACGCTGGTTCTTGCCCGTCTCGGCAACGCGACTGCGTCGCTACCGCTGCGCGGTCAGCCGAGACGAAAGGCACTGCGCAGCTAGTGCTCCGCACTCAGGCAAGACGCAAGGAGCAAGGCCCACCAATAGGCATCAAGCTAAGCCTGGAAGCCAGACAGGAGGCCGGATGATCCGTAGGGGCGAGGGCGGATGATGAGGGGAAGGGCAAGAAAGATACGGGGTATGTTTACAAGGCCTTGATGGTCGCCCGGTGCTGGGGTGTGATCGCGTTGCCCCACAGGTGAGCACAGGGAACAGGACGCGGGCGACCATAAAGGCCCTCTCCGCCACTCCTCACCACTCTCGCCCCTACAGAGACATTCCCCCGCAAGGACGGAGACCCCTGCTCGTTAACCCCTTGCTTAACTCATTACTTCTGCTTTATGATACAAAGTAGTGAGTCTTGACACAATAGATCCCTGGAGGAAACAGGAACACATGGCGACGACTGCGCAAGAACTGCAAACGACAAAGACGACGCTTCCACCAGGCCCGCGCCGGTTACCCTATATTGGCCATCTTCTCTCGTTGAGACAAGATCCGCTTGGCTTTCTGCAGCAATTACAACGCACGTATGGCAACATGGCCACAATCTATATCGGAAAGAATCCGGCTGTCCTGCTCTTCCGCCCGGAACACGTGCGCTACGTCCTGGTGGAACACCCGCGCAATTTCTCGAATCGCGCTCTGCTCCAGCAGAATAGCAATGATGGTTTCGCCAGTGAGGGATTGCTGACCATCGATGGCGAAAAGCACCGCCAGCAGCGCCACGCCGTACAACCGGCCTTCCATAAAAAGCAGGTCGAAGGCTATGCCACGATCATCCAGCAATACACGCAAGAGCTGCTCAAAACATGGCATCCGGGTGATACGGTCGATCTCTCGCGGGCCATGCAAGCGTTGACGCTGCGTATTGTGAGCAAGTGCCTCTTCAGCATCGATCTGTCATCCCAGCTTGACCCTCTCAGCAATGCCTTCGACGGCGTCATTGGTAGTTCGACAAGCATGGCCGAAGATCTGCTGAACATTCGCATCGACAACCCCATTACCGGCTATGGCAAGCGTATGGCTGCCTCGCGCCAGCTCGATATGTTGATCTACACATTGATAGCGCAGCGCCGTGACGATGACCGTGATCACCATGACGTGCTTTCCATGCTGATGTCGGCACAGAGCGGGGAAGAGCCGGAGACGAAACTGACCGGGAAACAGATTCACGACCACATCCTGACCTTCCTCGCGGCGGGCCACGAAACGACCGCCATTGCCCTCGTCTGGACGGTTTACCTGCTCTCACAACATCCACAGGTGCGTATCAAATTGCAAGATGAGATCCGCTCAGTACTCGCCGGTCGCGAGCCAACCCTTGACGACCTTGTCAAACTGCCCTATCTCGATTGGGTGCTGAACGAATCGATGCGTCTCTATCCACCGGCCTGGCTGCAGGTGCGCCTCGTCGCCGAAGAATCTGAGCTGGATGGCGTGCGCCTGCCGGTGGGTACCCTGGTCATTCTGAGTCAGTGGGTCATTCATCGCTTGCCCGATATCTGGCAGGACGCGGAGGCGTTCAAACCTGAGCGCTGGGATCCAGCAAACGAGCAGCAACTCCCGCCTGGAGCGTACTTCCCCTTCGGAGGTGGCCCGCGCACCTGTATCGGGATGCCGCTCGCACAGTTAGAGGCACGGCTTATCCTCGCGAGTATGCTCCAACGCTACACGCCGCAGCCCGTCCCTGGCTATACCCCTGGGTTCCAGCCGGTGATCACCTTGCGCCCGAAACGGCATTTACGCGTGATCTTGATACCCGCGTCCTCCAGTGACTCAGACGCTCGCTGGAAGCAGCTTGCGCGCTTAAATGATACGGCCGTATCAGAAGGCGCGGAACGCCAGGGATGCAGGACTGCACTTCTGAGGTTGTTCGGGTTATTCTAGTGGTCAGTCCGGTTTGAATTTTGCGGTGAGGCCTGACACCCGCGAGGGGTGTCACTACATTTCTGCCTCAAAAACCTATCTGGACTAACGACTAGTACTACTTTGTTAGTTTGAGGGATTCCCTTGAATCAATGCAGCTAATCCCTCTAAACTCCATAATCTTGATCAGCCTTGTCTTTTTATCGACTCACTGTAATAATTTGCTTTTCAATTTGCATTTCTTGCTTGATATAAAACATTAGGTAGTTTATACTTACCTCAAGTGATAAATCAAGGAAGTAACATCGTTTGAAACATTTCGGCTTCTAATGGAATATGATGCATCACAAGGCTTGTCATGTCATGAGCCTCTCCTTGACATGAAAGTGGAACGCGCCTGCTCATGCGAAGGTAGGTAGGTATGAATACGCCAGATGTGCCGCAAAAAAACAATTCTTCGACAAACATGCTTAGTATCATGGATAGTAGTGGCGTATCAATTAGTGAACCAAGCCCCCAGAATAAGAGCATCACTTCATCACTTGTCGATTTTCAGAATACTTTTCGTCTTTTTCCTCTTCGATTTGATACTTTTTGCTTTGATCATTGGTATTGGCTCATTATTGGCTTCGTAGTCCCTTATATTATATCGAGCTTTACTTTTGATGTTCGTATCGCCCAACTTTGTCCTCAATGTGAACATTTTTACAATATTAAAAATGTGTTATCTAATTGGTTTTTCATCTCACTGGTAGTAGCATTAGTCTTGGAGTTACTGACGTTCAACACATGGCGCCGTAATATTCTTTCAACATTTCAAGTGTTGCTGAACAAAAGGCGTATTTATTCTCATAATCAAGATACTGAGGTAGCACAGGAATATCGCTCCTTCCTTAATACCTATCAAAGCACCCTTCTAAGCTATAAAAGATACTTTGTTATCGCTATCCCTGTAATTTTCACTTGCATATATCTGTTATATATATGGAGTGACCCTGGCCGTAAAGATGCTCTTTTATCGATAGATGATTGGTTCATAGAAATATTGATCATATTAGCTTTCCTCTTCATGAGTTATTTCTTTGGGATAGCCGTCTGGGTGATGGGTGTTACAGGGTGGTACATCAAGCAGTTGACTGAAAAATTTGATCTCACTATTCTACCTAGCCATCCAGACAATTGCGGAGGACTAAAGTCACTTGGTAATTTCTGCCTCGGCATGGCAATACCCATTTTGATCGGCGCAATATCCCTGGGTATATGGGGTATTGGAGACAGTATTCATGAGGGCATACATAGCTATAATATAATCGCGGATGTATTTTTGATTGTGTTTGCTCTACCGCTGGCCGCCATTGCCTTCTTTGTGCCACTGTGGAATATCCACAACAAAATGATTGTGAGAAGAGATGAGTACTACGACAACTTCGCAACGCGATCTGCGAAGTTGGAGAAAAAAATACAATCAGCACTTGACGATGGATTAATAGATGAGGCCAAGGTTGCAAGAGACGAGATGGAAATTGTGCAAGTGCTGCATCCTAGCAAAATCGGCTACCCAACATGGCCTTTTGATCGCCGTATTCTGCTCACATTCCTGGCATCTCAAATAGTACCTATTGTTAGCCTGATAGTGCAGATTACCCAGTGGCTCTTGAAATAAAACACCACTCACTTAAGACAGGTTCTAAGGGGTAGGACGCACATTATTATATTTGTAAGACGCAAACTAACAGAGTAGTACTAGCAGGGCGTGCTGTGTCTTCCTGCCTCACTGCTGCCGGATAGAGACCCTATCCACAGCTTATTGCGGCAAACACCCATGAAACGACCGCTGAAACAGGCTGGCAAAGGCCGGATCAGACGGCGAAAGAGTACGATTTAGCGGAGTCACGACTACCGCATCAACGCCGGGAGCAGAGTAGAAACGCGCAACCCGGTAGGTGACATGATTGGCATTCAACTCCTGCAAGAAATCCGGGTGAAGATCGTTGTGCGCAGCCAGCAGGAGCACGCTGGCGCGATCTGCATGCATCACGGCTTCATCATCGGACACAATACGTCCACCAATTTTCGTCGCCACAATCGAATCGTCGGCCTCGAACGTGATATGATCACCAACCCAACCCGTGGCCCAGACGTAATGAATATGTTCGCTCCTCAGGTAACCAACGATAGGATCAACATTTGTTGGATTGCGCGAAAGACAGCCGGTGGCCTGGAATGTATAGTTCGGGTCAGCCTGCGCATAGGCAATCCCCTGTACACCGAAATAGAGCGCCAGCACCACCAGCAGTCCAACCTGGATCGAGGCCAACGACGGTAATTTCCTGGAAGAGGTGAATCTGAGAGCACGGTGCGCATCTGTACCCTGTTGAGCCTGGCTCTGCTGTAGTCCAGGGAAGATGATGAGCGTGGCAATCAGAAATGGCAGCGCGTCCACCAATGGCACCACGTAGCGTCCCGCGCCATCAGCCGGGCCACACCCGGACCCGAGTGCAGCAGCAGAGTTAGGCGCGAACCAGAAGATAATTGATGCGCAGAGAAAGAAGAGCATGGGCAGCGCGGTGAGCTGCCGGACGCGCACAAACACCGGGTACCGTTTGGCGAGAAAGAGACTGGCTACCCCGAGCGCAAGGCCCGAGAAAGCAACGAACAGCCCAAAGGTTACAAGATGCGGATTCGCCGTCGTGACATCCGGCTGCGTCGCCAAAGCTCCACCCAGGGCTCGCGGAGCAAGACAGTACGTATAGAGTCCTGCGATTACCGCAATGTTCAGCAGGCGGCCAGCCGAGAGCGTTCCTCCACTATGGAGGAGGTAGGACACATTTGCCCAGTGGTTTTGCGCACCCCAGATGAGGCCGGGGAGAAAACCAACCAGCAGCGCAGGCACCGCACTCAGAACGAGCAGCCCTTCTTCGAGCAGCCGCGACCGCCCAGGAGGTTGACGGTGCGGTTTCACCAGTTTTAAGACAAAATACCCACCAATCCAGATGGCGATGGCCGCACAGGCATAAATAATCAGCGGGTCAATCCACAAACCCAGGCCGATAAGCAACCCAATGCCGGCCCAGCGCAGGGCAAGCTCACGCCAGGACGCCTGCTGGCCCCAGCGTTGTGTCAGGCGAAACGCGCAAAACAGGAGCCAGAGCATAATGACAAACGCTTCCATATATCCCCCCTGTACGCGCATCTCCTCGGCCATGTCATAGAGAGGAGGAAAGGCGGCTACCAGGGCGGCGATAGTCATGAAAGTCGTTTTCAGCCGGGCAGACAGGTGCGCGGTTTCTGCCAGAACTGCGGCGAAACGCCAGGCGAGATAGACCATAAGCAGGCTCATCGGAATCGTCTCCAGGCGCATAGCCCAGACCGCAGGACCGGTAAACAGGAAAATAAACGCGGCTAAATAGGCTTCCAGGCTGCCCATATAGGGCTGGGCATAATAGTAGACAGGACGTTCACCCCGCAAAATATGCTCGGCTTGTAGACCCACCATCATTTCGTCCCCCGCCATGACGCCGTGTGTATGCACAATTAACCACACCCGCGACAGGATCGCGAGTAGAAAACAAAGCCATAGAGGAGAATAAAGCGCCTTTAGCTTCCCAGGCCAGCTGGAGGCGGTCGTGGAAGGCGCTAGATTTTCTGAGACTACCGTCATTATGCTGCTCCTGTGCTTCCTGGTACTTTCGTGAAGTGGCATCCCAAAGGTCTGATACGAAGATGCAGTCAAAGCTACACCTGTTTATCGGCAAGGGCGATGCTGGCACCAATCCGTCTCACCAACGCTGGTTCTTGCCCGTCTCGGCAACGCGACTGCGTCGCTACCGCTGCGCGGTCAGCCGAGACGAAAGGCACTGCGCAGCTACCCTGCGGGTCAGGTGAGACGCAAGGAGACGCATCCCCACCCCTCCCTTCTCCACCCCCGCCCCTACGCGGGTTGAGAGAACGGTTCGCACATCCGTATTATCTCCGTAATATTAAGCGCAATCCTATTATTGCAGCTAGAATCAAGCAAAACCAGGTCAGGATTATATCGTGAGGGAATGTGAACAGGTAGCTTCCGGCTAGAGATGCTACAAATGCCAAAGTCAGGGAGAAGACGTGGGCGGAACCAGCGTTATCTGAACGGCGTAGCCGGCCGCGCGATTCGCCAAGGCCAATGCGAATCTCGATCTGACCTGTTTCCAGTTTAGTGAGGATGCGCTCCAGCGAACGCGGCAATTTCAACAGGATGGTAGCAGTTTCTAACAACTGACTCAATAGTTGCTGAAGCGTCTGCCCAATGTTTTCCGTATCGATGCCCACGAATTTGCGGGCATAGGGAGTTGCGACATCAACGAAGTTAAAATCGGGTGCGAGTCCGGTCGCGACACCGACCAGCGTGCCAACAGCCCGTCCTGTGTATGCGAATTGCGCGGGAATCTGGAACGGTTGACCATAGAGTAATTTCCCCACGTCCTCCGTCACTTCGGGTATTTCCAGCTCGCGAGCCTCCCCCAACGTCATACCGTAAAACTGCTGCAGCATGAGATTCAAACCACGCTCAATGAGTTCGATATTTGCTCCTTCGCCGATAAAGCCCAGGCTGGTCAGGGCTTCTACCATTGTATGTGAATCGCGCATCACAAAGCTCAAAAACAGGTCTTTCATCGCTTTCTTCATGGTTTTGGTAAGGCGGCCAACCATACCAAAATCAACGAATTCGATGATCGGCCCAGCCCCTGGCTGTCCCTTTTTCACAAAAATGTTCCCCGGGTGTGGGTCAGCATGGAAGAAGCCCTCATCAAAAAACTGGTGAAAGTAAGTCTGGACGGTGCGTTTCGCCACTTCCATGCGGTCAATTCCTGCGGCCTCGAGCGCGGCGTAGTCGTTGATTTTGATCCCGTCGATCCACTCCAATACCAGGACACGGCGCGAAACATACTCGTCATACACTTCTGGGATGTAGATGGTTGGATCGTCCTTGAACATCTCCTTGAAGCGTTTGGCATTGGCTGCTTCGGTGACGAAGTCAATCTCTTCATATACGGTGCGTTCAAATTCGTGATAGACAGCCATCAGATCAATAAACTTACGTGTGTCAAAAAAGCGCATAATCAGGCGGATCACGAACTTGAGTGTGCTCAGATCCGTGCGTACAAGCTGATCAATATTGGGCCGTTGAACTTTGACTGCAACCTTTTCACCTGTAGCTGCGAGTATAGCCTTATGTACCTGGCCGAGCGAGGCGGCGGCGGTGGCTTTGCGTTCTAATACGCTGAAAATCTGCTCAACCGGCTTGCCCAATTCTGTTTCGATCATGGAAACAACATGACTGAAAGGTGCGGGTGGCACTTCGTCCTGGAGCGCGTTGAGCGTTGCGAGCGCCCGTTCCGGCAACAGGTCGGCACGCGAACTGAGGAACTGCCCGAGCTTGATCATCAACACACCGAGTTTAATGGCTGTCTGGCGAAAGGCCGTCAGTACCTTGATTAAGACTTCGATATTTGGCTGGACATCGTAATCACCTCGTTCGCGTGCGCGTATGACGCGGCGGCGTTCGCGGTAAATGACCCAGATTGTCCAGATGAGCAAACGAAATACAGACCATGCCCTCCACCATTGCTGCCACCAGGGTAATCTACGTCTTTGTTTTCTTGTCTTGCTTTCCAGCATAAACTATACTTCTCCATTGTTGCGTTAACTGCCAGCGAAAGGTCTTCTGCAATGTCTGGCTTGCCGCTGTCCTCCACCGTCTTTTTGAGGCGCAGCGTGATGCACGGCGGTAAGTTGCGCTGATAGGTCTGTCAGGGAATATACGCATAGGTTCTTTTCTTGTTGCTGCCGGGCATTGCTCTTTTAATAGCTTATCACTTTTGGGTGTCTACAAGGTAGATAAGTTCCCAATAGGTATCAACGTAAGACGTGGCCCCAGGCTTCTGTAGTGGCGAGGGAGATGAGGTTGATGCCTAAGTTAGAACACAAAATAAAAAGCGCGCAGAGCTTACCCTGCGCCTGACATGTTAGTAGGAGTTCGAAAGATCGAACTCCTACTAACGGTCCACCCCCTCCCACCTGTCGAACCTGCTTGCCTGAGCCTCCATCATCGTCAGCTCGTAGCAGGTTGAGTGGCTTTGGCTTTCTTCCTGCCCTGTGCGGCCAGTGAGCCTGTCCACGGGGTGCCCAGCAGCGGCAGCAGCCAGCGATCAACACCGTAGTAGCCTGCGACACGCCAGGCAAGTACCAGGAGGATCGCCAGACCACCGATGATGGGGTTAATACTCACCGCGCCCGCCAGCAGGAAGTTCATGTTCATGAACACTCCGAAGAATGCCGCGATCCCTGTCAAGACACCTAAAATCAAGCCGAGGCCGACGAGCACCTCGCCGAAGGTGACGACATAGGCGAAGAACCCGGAGCCAGGTATCACCACGTTCTGCAGGAACCAGGCATACCAGCCCTGGACACCTGGATGAGCCCCGGTCGCCTGCGCAATCCCGCTCTGGGCAAAGCCCTGGAGCGCTGCGCCAAGATGCGAAGTGAAGATCCAGGACGAACCGGCTTTGGTCCCAAAAGTGTTGCCAACGGTAATAGAGTAGCCCGTCAGTTTTTCAAATCCTGCTGTGAGCCACTGATAACCTACATACACACGTACAATCAACCACAGCCAGGCCATGCGCGTGTCGGCAAACAAGAATCGTGCTATGGCCGGTTCAGGAATCTGTGTTGCTTCCCCTGGCTGGATGTACTTACCAATACTCATGATGTCACTCTCCTCTTCGAACAGAATACTTTGATACTCACTCCACGTGAGACTTCATGCTAAGTTGTTCCATTCCGTTCGTTCACTAAGAGCATAATCTCTTCATCTCACAGCCTAATCACGACAGTAATAGTTTTTCTCACAGAAAAATCACGAGCTCTGGCTGGAAAAGCACCGTTTGTTTGTTGCAATACTTGTGTTTTTTATGTATCCTATCCTCAGTACAGTTTTCTCCGAGCTGTTTGCCGTTTTCAGGTTACCTCGCGTCGAATGTATCGTTGAGCATACCCAGGCACAGGTGCAAGTGCCCAGCACCTGGGAAAAGGAGTACATCCCATGTCAACAGAAGAGAATAAGGCCCTCGCCCGGCGTATTATTGAAGAGGCCTGGAACCAGGGGAACCTGGCTGTAGTGGACGAGTTGATGGCCCCTGACTATGCTGGTCATCACGCGCTGGTTGCCAACCAGCCACCGAACCGCGATCTCTACAAGCAGTTCATCATCAGGACCCGCACGGCCTTCCCCGATATGCGCGCCACAATTGAGGATCAGGTCGCCGAAGGAGATCTGGTCGTGACGCGTTGGTCGGTCCAAGGTACCCACCAGGGGATGTTCTGGGGCCACAGCCCAACCGGCAAGCAGATGAGCGTGACGGGGATCATCATCGAGCGCATCGTCAACGGCCAGGCGGTGGAGGGATGGATGGAGATGGATACTATGAATCAGATGCAACAGCTCGGCATGATACCTCAGCCGGGACAGCCCAGCTAGCGCTGGACAGATTGGCCTGGTATCCTCCGGCTATAATAGCGTACTAGATGTCGCCACATTTCGTACCGCTGAGGTATGGACGCTGTAAACGCAATCGACCTCCAGCCAGGCGAAGAGCGGGGCGTCCTGCTTGCCTCACGGTGCAGGTGAGACCTCGGGCTGAACAGCCAGGAAGTAGCCCACCCCGACCTTGGTGTGAATGTAGCGCGGGTGAGCAGGATCCGCTTCCAGCTTGCGGCGCAGGCGGTTGATGTTCACCTGCAGCATGTGGCTCTCGCCCAGGTACTCGCTGCCCCAGACGTACTCCAGCAACATGTCTTGCGTCAGCACTCGCCCGGCATTCTGCGCCAGGTGAGCAAGCATGCGATACTCTGTCGGCGTCAGCTCTACCTCCTGGCCCCCCATCGTCACCTGGTGCTGCGTGTAGTCAATGGCCAGCTCACCGATGCTTGTGATGGCTTGCAGTCCCTCGGCGCTTTCTTGCGCGGTAAACTGCGCACGGCGCAGCACCGCACGGACGCGCGCCAGCAGTTCGTCCACGCTGAACGGCTTCGTCAGATAGTCATCCGCCCCCAGGTCCAGTCCACGCACTTTGTCTTGATCCTGGCCGCGCGCGGTGACCATGATGATCGGGACGGAGGAGAACTCGCGCACGCGGTGGCACACGGTAAAGCCGTCCATCCTGGGCATCATCACGTCGAGCAAGACCAGGTCGGGCACCTGCTGCTCGATCAGCTCCAGCGCCTGCTGGCCATCGCTGGCCGCGCGCACCTCGTAGCCTTCCAGTTGCAGGTTGCGTGTCACCAGCCGCAGCAGCTGCGGGTCGTCATCGGCAGCGAGAATCGTCGTTTTCTTCGCGGGCATGCTGTTTCATCCTTCCGTCTGTATTAGACATGGTCTATCTCTCCTATGGGGAGCAAGACATGGAGCGTGCTGCCGTGCTGCAGCGCGCTTTCGGCCCAGATCGTGCCCTTGTGCAGTTCGATGAGACGCTTACACATTGCCAGTCCTAACCCCAGACCACTCACCTCTCGCGTCAGCCGCAGATCCACGCGATAGAACTGCTCGAAGATGCGCTCCAGATGCCCGGCAGGAATCCCCATCCCGGTATCACTCACGCAGAGCTCCAGCATGCGTGGACGGGGGTGCCCCGCCTGCATGGTGGGACGCACCAGCACCGTCACCGTCCCGCCGCCCGGCGAGTACTTGATGGCATTCTCCAGCAGATTGTCCAGCACCTCCCGCAGGCGGCGCGGATCGGCCATGAGCAGCGGCACGGAGGTCGCCGGGGTGCTATCGGCATGCTCCAGGTGGAGCGTGAAGCTGAAGTGTCCTACCGCCTGCTCTGCAAGGCCCTGCTCGGCAGCGGTGATCGCTTCCTGCGCTAGAAGAGCCACATCCACCGGGGACCGCTCGAGAGTGATCGCGCCCGTCTCTAATTGCGCCATTTCCAGCAGGCGCTCAATACTCCGTTCCAGCCGGTCACTCGCCTGGGTCATCGCGAGCAGGAACTGGTGTCGCTCTGCGCGCGCGAGCCGGCGTTCATGCCGCAAGAGCGTGGCGGCATAGCCCTTAATCGACGCCAGCGGGCTGCGCAGCTCATGACTCACTGTTGCCAGCAGTTCGGCCTTGAGCAGCTCCATGTGCTGCAGGGCCTCGCGCGCCGCAGTGAGCTCGGCTTTCTGCAGGCGTTCGGCCAGCAGGAGATGGATGATGACCGCACCGGCAGCATCGGAGATGAACGGCAGCAGCGTGCGGCCGCGTTCCACCGCCGAGGAGCAGGTGCCATCCGCCAGCACATCCCATCCCAGCACCAGCAATGCCTGCAGGGGTTGGCTGGCCTGGGTTGGTGAACTCTCATCTCTGCTGAGAGCAGGGCGAGGCGCATGAGCGAGCTCTGGCTCTGCTGCAAACTCCCCGAGAGCCAGCCTGTCGACGAGCCAGCACGACACCTCGGATCCCTGCGTGCCAGGTGAGGCAAAAGCCGGCAGGAGCGCATAAGCTTCCTCCTCGCGTAGCTCGTGCAGCGCCAGAGGACGCATGGCCTGTGTCTGCAAGGGAGCAAGAAAGGTATGCTGCTCGGGGACTGCGTCCTGCTGCATAGCGAGGAGGATGGCCCCACGCTGCGCTGCAAAAAGCGCGAGCAGATGCTCGAGCATGGTGGCAGCCACCGTGTTTCCGACTCGGGTGTCCACCTCAGGTGCTCCGGCACGTTGAGAGAGCCTGGCAAGCTCTCGTAAGACGGCTGCTATCTCAGACGCAAAGGGTTCTTCCAACGATAGATCCTCTGTTCCCATTTCAATTCTACGATTCCGGCACCGGCAATGCGCACATGCTTGCCAGGTGAGGTGCTTGTGTCTTATTATAAATGAGAACTGTTCCCATTGAAATCACAGAAGATGTGTTAGTATCACAAAGGCATCACAAAAGTAAGTGAGACCGGTATGACGACCTCTCCTCCGATACACTGGATGGTGCGACGGGCACACACACTGTGGCGATCACCACGGGTGGTGCGCTGGCGTGCGGGGGTGGCAACGTGGCAGCAGGAGCCGTACTCCGGGAGCGTCGTGCTGCTGGTCGGCACCCTGCTGGCAACAGTGCTGGTGATCGGGTTGAATCACCTGGTGCTTTTCCTCCCCAATGCGGGGCTGGTCTACCTGCCCCTTGTGGCCTTGCTGGCGTATCACTGGAACTGGCGCTACGCTGCGCTGGCGGCGCTGCTGCAACTCGCCTGCGTCTACCTCTTTTTTCTGCCACCAGTCAACACCCTCAAGCCGTTGACGCCCCAGAGTACAACCGAGCTCGTCACGCTGGCTGCGGTGACCGGGTTGCTGCTAGCCATTGTCCAGCTTGCCCGCCGGCGGCGTGCGCTGGCCGAACGTGCAGCCGGGCGTTTTGCGGCCCTGGGCCGCGTCGGGACCGCGCTCGCTGGTGAATTAGCGGAGGAACGCCTGTTGCAGCAGATCGCCGCCACGGCGCGGGAGCTGACGGGCGCGGGCTTTGCCGCCTTCACGCTGCGACCTCTCAATGAACTGGGGCGGCCGTTGGTGCCATCGGAGGGCCACCTGTTTCACCTGGCAGCCGTGGTGGGAGTGACCAAAGGGCAGGAGGCGCTGTTTCGCCGCATGCCGCTGGGTGGAGAGGGCCTGCTCGCGCCGATCTTTCGCCACGGGGTAGCGGTACGCGTCGCCGATGCCCTGGCGCACACCCCTGGGCCTGAGCAGGCAGCAGGAGGACAGAGCACTGCACCCCGGGATGCAGCGCGGCAGGCCGCGTTCGACTATGCGCACGGGCAGCTCTCCAAGGAAGGCTTGCGTTCCATGGGCGTGCCACGCGGGCATCCCGTCGTACGCAGTTTCCTGGGCGTCCCCTTGCTTGACCGCACCGGCGAGGTACGCGGGGGGTTGCTGCTGGGACATAGCGAGCCAGAGCAGTTCACCCAGGCCGATGAGGACGTGCTCGTTGGCCTGGCCGCGCAGGCCGCGGTAGCACTGGAGAACGCGCGCTTGTACCACGCCGCCCAGGTGCAGGCTCAGGAACTCGATGCCATCTTTGAAAGCATTGCTGATGGGGTGACCCTGGTAGACGAGCAGGGGGGGATACTCCGTGAGAATAGCGCCGCCCGTCGCATGCGCGAAGCCGTCCAAGATAGCCCCGAGGGCGGCGGTGTGGCGGAGGCGCTGCTGCACAGGCCGGCGGCACGCGCGCTGCAGGGCGCAGTGGAGCAGAGTCTCCCGGTGACCCTGGTGGACGCGCAGCAAGAACTGCGGGAATTCATGGTGAGCGCCTCACCGCTGCGCCAGCCGTCAAGGACAAGCGGGCCGCTGCGCAAGCACGAGCAGCCAGCGGACGGCGCAGCGGAGAGCGTGGCGGGCGCGGTGGTGGTCTGGCATGATGCCACGGAAGCGCGCCGCCTGCTGCTGGAACGGCGGGCGCATGCCGAGACGGAAGCGCGGCGGGCGCTGCTGCAAACGGTGATCGACGAGTTGCCCAGCGGGGTCTACCTGGTGCGCGGACCAGACGCGCGGCTCGTGCTGGCCAATCGCGCGGCAGCAGCAGTGTGGGGCGCTCCCTGGCGGCAGGGTCAGCCCATGAGCGAGTTCCTGGCGACGAATGGCATTCGGGTCTTCCACGTTGATGGGCGCCCTTTTGCACCTGAGGAGTTCGCAACCCTGCGCGCGGTGCGAACCGGCGAGGCGGTGCGGCATCACCAGGAGATCATCCGCCACCCCGATGGCACCAGCTTGTCAGTGCTGGTGAACGCGGTCGCCCTCGACCTGCGTGCTCTGAGCGGCTCACCGGCAGACGAGGGACACGGGGCCGCGGCAGAACCGGGAGCCATCGTCGTGCACCAGGACGTCACGGCGCTGAAAGAGGCCGAGCGGCTGAAAGACGAGTTCATCGGCATCGCCGCGCACGAGCTACGCAGCCCGCTTGCCGTCATCAAGGGCTTTGCGCAAATGCTGATCATCCAGACGGCACGCGGCAAGGGACCACCCCTGGCCGAGTGGCAGATGGAGGCGGTCCAGGACATCGACCAGGCGACGACCCGGCTGGTCGAACTCACCGAAGACTTGCTGGATGTGACGCGCCTGCAGGCAGGGCGGCTGGCCTTGCACGCCGAGCCGACCGACCTGGTCGCCTTGACCCGGCGGG
>WNEZ01008925.1_pt1 | contig 14812 bp, 10 predicted proteins | sample 5400521 | NCBI WGS metagenome assembly WNEZ01 (sample SAMN13153339, study PRJNA577476) | soil metagenome | isolation source: 120 cm saprolite under Douglas fir tree site 2 hole 1 replicate 1 | place: USA:California | collected 2015-04-18
CGAAGTGCGTCGTCAAAGTTGCCGTCAATCGCGACGATTTTTGCGCCGTAAGCAAAAGCTTGCAGCAATTTTCCCCTCGCAATTTTTCCGGCAGGCAAAACCACTACGCACCGAATTCCGGCGCGGGCGGCATAGGCCGCCGCCGAAGCCGAAGTATTTCCCGTTGAAGCGCAGATGATAGCGTTTGCCTTGCCCTCCATCGCCTTGGAGACAGCCAAGGTCATGCCGCGATCCTTGAAGGAACACGTCGGATTGACGCCTTCGTTCTTCACAAAAACATCGCAGCCACGACCGATCCGCTTACTTAGTCGTGAAGAATAGATGAGCGGCGTGTCCCCTTCCCCCAGAGAAACGATCGGCGTCGATTCAGAAACCGGCAGATATTCGCGATACTGCTCGATCACTCCCCTGCCCCGCTTCAGCTTTGATCTTGTCGCGTCCATCGACATTTCTATTCGAAGCAAATCCGCGCGATTGTCGATCGGTAAGTGCGGTTGTAAGATCAAAGCCGTATGCCTGTGCTCAGCAAAGAAGATAAGTTGCGACTCTTAACCACGATTCTGGAGAGCCGGCATGCAGACCTGCGCGAGCAGAATTTGAATCGCCAGGGCAAAGGACACTTTCACGTTTCCGGAATGGGCCACGAAGCGCTGGCGGCGGTTTCATTTCTCATGGAGCCGGATGATTACATGGTCCCGTATTATCGCGATCGCGGGCTTATTCTTGGTCGCGGGATGACGACACGCCAACTTGGTTTCGAATATTTCGCCAAACGCAATACCGGAAGCGGCGGCCGGCAAATGCCGTCGCATTACAGCAACGCGGATTTGCACATCTGGAGTGTGCCGACACCGACCGGGTCGCAGCTCCTTCCCGCATGCGGCATTGCCTGGGGTATCAAGCTTGATGGCAAAAAGAATCTTGTCGTCACAACAGTCGGCGACGCTGCCACGCGTCAAGGCGATTTTTATGAGGCTATTTCTTTCGCGAAAGAAAAGAAGTTGCCTGTGCTATTTGTCGTCGAAGATAACGCTTACGGAATCAGCATGCCGACGCGGGACACGAATCCGCTCGTGCTCGGAGTACTCCGGGCCAGCGATTGGCAGCAAATCGATGGTCGCGATGTCCACGAACTCTACGACGCAGCAAGCGTGGCGATAGAGGAAATCCGGGCCGGCAACGGGCCGGCGTTTTTCTGGATTAAGATGGAACGGCTTTCCAGTCACACCAGTTCGGACGACCAAAAACTTTATCGCAGCCCGGAAGAATTACGGGAACTCGAGAAATGCGATCCACTGAAATGCTGGAAAGATCAACTGATCGAGGAAGGTGTAATCACCGCCGAGGAATTTGTAAAGATCGATACGGAAATAAAGGAACGTATCCGCCGGGAGTACAGTGATGCAGAGAAGGCCGAGGATCCGTCGCCTAATGAGCTTCTCGCGAATGTCGCGAAACCGCCGCAAAGGATTGATAAAGAGATCCTGCCGCCAGGGAAATACCGCATCGGTGACACCGTAAACAAAACATTGCGCGCTGGTCTCGAAGAAGATCCGCGACGCATCATCTTCGGCGAAGACATCGAAGATCCAAAAGGCGGCGTGTTTCGCCTTACGCAAAAGCTTTCAACCGAGTTCCCGAAACAAGTCTTCAATTCGCCGCTCGCTGAGTCAACCATTCTCGGTGTTGCCTGCGGCCTGGCCTCCTACGGCAAACGCCCGGTCTTTGAGTTGCAATTTATCGATTTCATTTATCCAGGATTCAACCAGCTCGTCACCAATATCTCGACCTTGCGCTGGCGATCGTTCGGCAATTGGAAATGCCCTGCCGTGATTTATGCGCCGTATGGGGCATATCTCCCCGGCGGCAGCTTATGGCACAGCCAGGCGAACGAATCGGCGCTCGCACATTATCCCGGTCTGAGCATCGTCATTCCGAGCACGCCCAAAGACGCAGCTGGATTGCTTTGGACATCGATGCATGCCGAGGATCCCGTGATCTTTCTGATTCCCAAACATCTGCTCTGGGCCGAACACGAATATGCAGAGCCAATTCGTGCTGTCCCGTTGGGTCAGGCTTGCAGGCGCACGAGGGGCTCTGACCTCACGCTGGTTGCATGGGGCAACACGGTCGAGAAATCTCTCGAAGCAATCGCGAGGATCGAACACGAAATTAGCGTCGAGTTGATCGATCTGCGTTCGATCATGCCCTGGGACCGCGACACGATTGAAGAATCGGTGCAAAAGACCCGGCGGCTCGTGGTTGTGCAGGAAGACACCGAAAATTGCAGCGTGGGTCAGATGATCATTTCGCATATGACCGGCAAACTGGAACTTTGGAATGAGATGATCAGCCCGCCGATTCTCGTCAGCAAAGCCAACGTCATGATTGGCTACAATCCGATCTACGAATACTCTGCGCTGCCAGATGTGGAGCGTATCGTCGCCGCACTCAAACGCTCGGTTTCAACAAAACAGGAACGCGCTGTTCTATCCGCGGTCGCTGACCGCGGCGGCGCAATTGGCGAGCCAGAATATGTCCAGCCGGGATCAGCGACCCCAGCTACAACTGACATGAGCAAACAGCGCGTACAAAGCATTACCGTTCCCATCATGGGTGAAGGAATTCGCAACGCGACAATTGTTTCGCTTTTGAAAAAGCCCGGTGATGCCATCGAACTCGACGATCCGCTTTGCGAAGTTGAGACAGACAAAGCGGTTTATCCGATCGAGTCGTCATTCGCCGGCGTGATGGGCGAATGGAAAACCAAAGTGGGCGATACGGTCGAGATCGGCCAGGAGCTCGGCTCCATTCTCACGGGCGAAGCTTCTTTTGCGGATCAGTTTCAAACTGCTGCAAAAGAATCAGGCGATGGGAAGAAAAAACCTGTAGAGGCGGCCGTGCCGGCTGCAGAATTAGATGATCGCGGGCGGCACACCCGCCACCACAGGATCGAGCCTGCGCTTTCGCCCACGATCACCCGCAAACTGAGCCACGTGATTCCTGCCAACTTGCAAATCGATGCGCGCTGGGATGCAATTCGCAAGGCGCGCGATGTCGCCAAAAAGAAAAACGGAAAGAACGCCCCCTCCCCTTCCGTGATGATCGCGTGGGCAGTCGTGGGCGCCATGGAAAAGCACGCGCCGTTCCGTCGATTAATTCTCGAAAACGACCAGATCATCGAAAACGATAATTTCGATCTCGGCGTTGCGGTTGCGCTGGAAGGCGATCGCCTCGCCACTGCGGTCATTGTCGATGCAAACAAGAAAAGCTGGCCTGAATTTGTAAAGATTTATAACGCGACTGTCGATGCAACCCGTAGCGGCCGTGTCGATGCCATGAACGCACCGGTCGTGATCACAAGTCTCGGCGCGTTTGGCGTGAAAGCCGGCGCGCCGATTGTAGTGCCGCCATCGGTCGGCACTCTTTTCGTCGGCACAGCCCATCGCGAATTAATTCCAAACGGGAAGAAAAACGAAACCGCCGAAGTCGTCACGCTTTCGCTTACGTTCGATCACCGCGTCGTTAACGGCGCCGGGGCGGCCAACTTCGTCCACGAAATCAAAGAGCAGATTGAGGATTTCAAAGTTCCGTCTGGAGAGGCGAGCACAACTGCGTCCGCGCATCAGCGCTGAGCACTGTGTCGTCAGTTACGTCCAGAATGCTCTTTCGGTTCGTGGCTTTAGTACGTCAATTCTCATGACCCGACTAATCAATTTCAACGGGAGGAAATCTTGTGGCAGAAAAACTTGATGGGAAAAAAGTGGCCATCCTTGTGGCGAACGGTCTTGAGCAAGTGGAAATGACAAAGCCGCGTGAGGCGCTCGATGAAGCTGGCGCAGAAACGAAAATCGTTTCGCTAAAGTCCAGCAAAATCCAGGGCATGCATCACGTCGATAAAGGTGACAGGTTCGATGTCGATCTTGCAGTGGACCAAGCGCGCCCCGAAGAATTCGACGCACTCATAATTCCGGGTGGGTTGTTAAATCCTGATGCGTTGCGATCAAATGAGAATGCGCTTGAATTTACGCGTCATTTCTTCCGCGAGGGGAAAACCGGTGGCGACCATCTGCCATGGACCGCAAGTGCTCATCAGCGCGGGTCTGGTCCGCGGCAGAACCATGACCTCTTGGCCCGCAATCAAGCCGGACATGCGCAACGCCGGAGCAAATTGGGTCAACGGGGAAGTCGTGGTGGATTATGGACTCGTCAACAGTCGGAAGCCAGATGACATTCCAGCGTTTAACAAGAAGATGATCGAGGAATTCTCCGAAGGCCGGCATAAAGCTATGGCCACGGCAGGGTCAGTTGTCCTCGAAACTTAATGATCCCTATTGGCACGGCTGCTGGTAGGTGCGTTTGATTGCCAATGCCGTAACATAGCCATCGCGCAGGCACCTTGCCTGCCGTCAGCGCCCCGGGCTGAAGCGCGCTCGACCAAACAGGCAAGATGCCCGTGTTACACAGCCGGGCCAAATTGCTTGCAAGTTTGGCTGAGGCTTTCACCTTTTGACGTCACTCCCGCCTTATGACGACTGCCAACAAAATCACAGTTGTCCGGATTTTGATGATTCCGGCTTTCGTCACGATGGCTATCTATTATGGCCAAAGCATCCAGCGGGGTGCGCCGCTGGAGTGGCAACGTTTCACCGCCATCGCCATTTTCCTGATCGCTGCCGTGAGCGATGGTTTGGACGGATTCGTGGCGCGCCGCTACAATCAGAGGAGCTCACTCGGAGTCATTCTCGATCCAATTGCTGACAAAGGCTTGCTTTTGAGCGGCATCATCACGTTGAGCATCAGCAACTGGAGCGAGATTGATCCTGATTACGGGAGATTCCCGGCATGGTTCCCAGTCCTTGTCATCTCGCGCGATGCCGTCATCCTCGTTGGCGCCATGGTGTTGTATTTGCTCAACGGCAAAGTCCAGGTGAAACCACGGTGGCCCGGGAAAGTCGCAACTGTTTCGCAAATGATTGCGATAGGATGGGTGATGTTGCAATTTCACTTTGTTCCTCTGTTCTACATCGTGATCGGTGCTGGATTTTTTACGCTTGTTTCCGGCGTTGTTTACGTTTCGGACGGGGTGCGACAGCTACAAGCTGAAGGACACGCGCACGCGACGAAACATTAAGGCCAGCGTTCTCGCGCGATGAACGGCACGAACAAACCCCCGAATGTCGCGATCGTGGGCCGGCCCAACGTGGGCAAATCGGCGCTATTTAATCGCCTGATTGGCCGCAGGATCGCCATCGTGCACGATCAACCTGGGATAACTCGCGATCGGATCTCGGCTGTCTGCACGCGCGGCACTCAGCCGCTTCTCGTATGGGATACCGGCGGCGTTGCCGGCATAGGCGAGTCCGAGTTGACCGCGCAGGTTCGCCGCACAGTCGAAAGAGCCATTCAAGATAGCGACATTCTGCTTTTTATCGTCGACGCAAAACATGGCTTGTCTCCGGTCGATCAGGAACTCGCCCGCATGCTGCGCAAATCACATAAGGCAGTTATCCTCGTCATTAACAAGATCGACAGCGAAAAACAAGAAAATCTGACAGCAGATTTCGCGTCGCTCGGATTTTCACGGAGTCAATCCATTAGTGCCGAGCACAATCGCGGCATCTCCGAATTACTCCAAGCAATAGATGAGCTTCTACTCCCGCCTTACGCTGCGGTAGAAATCAAACATCAGAAATCAAACATCGAACATTCTCTCGCCATCGCGATCATCGGCCGGCCGAATGTTGGCAAATCTTCGCTGATCAATTCGATTGTGCGAAGCGAGCGCGCCATTGTGAGCGAGCTGCCGGGAACGACGCGCGACGCCGTCGATATCTCTTATCGGCGGGACGGTCATGAATTTCTCTTTATCGATACCGCGGGGATCCGCAGACGTGGTAAACATTCCAGTTCAGTTGAAGTCTTCAGCGTGATGCGCGCGGAACGGAGCATTCGCCGGGCCGACCTCTGCGTTCTCATTGTCGATCTTGCGATAGGCGTGACGGCGCAGGACAAACGGATTGCTTGCGGGACTAATTCAAAAGGCGCGCAAGGCTGCCATTGTCGTTTTAAACAAATGGGATTTGATCAAACCGAAGCGCAATCAAAAGCAAGCCATTACGCGACTTGTGGATGAGACGCGGATTCGAATTTTCTTTCTCAATCACGCGCCCATCTTGGTTGCGTCGGCGCTAACGGCAGAAAACATCGATAAAGTGTTTACGCTGATGGAACACGTTCGACGTGCAGCGCAGCAACGCATCGGCACTGGAGTTCTCAATCGATTGTTACGAGCGGCCTTTGCTGCCAATCCGCCACCGATGGTTTCCGGACGACGTCTTAAGCTATTTTACGCCGCGCAAACCCGTAGAAAACAAGACCGACAGCTCCAAGCTCCAGAGTTTGTTCTCTTCGTGAATGATCCTCGTTTGTTTAGCGAAACGTATCGTCGCTATTTGGAGGCTCGCATTCGCAAGACGCAACTGTATCCCGGGTTGCCGATCCTCCTCACGTTGCGTCCGCGCGGAGAAGTGCGGGGAAACTAGATGGTGTCCTCCACGCCCTGTTCACGGAATTTCGACATGCCACACCAGCGAAGCGTGCAATTCTTTGATCGAACATTCTTCTCGCCGGACGTGTCTCACCACACCGTATGAAATCGACGCAGGAGATTACACAGGAAGTGCGAGCGCTGGGCCAATGGATTCCGGCACTTCGCCAACAGGTTGCTCACGTGGTGGTTGGCCAGAAGTATCTCGTCGACCGCCTTCTACTGGGCCTGCTAGCCAATGGTCACATCCTGCTCGAGGGCGTTCCCGGGCTGGCGAAAACGTTGACGGTGAAAACGATGGCCGGGTGCATTCAAACCGGGTTTCAGAGACTGCAATTCACGCCCGATCTTCTGCCTGCGGATTTGATCGGAACGCTCATTTATAACCCGCGCACCGGTGAATTTACGACCAAGCTCGGACCGATTTTTTCCAATCTGATCCTTGCCGACGAAATCAATCGTGCACCGGCCAAGGTGCAGAGCGCATTGCTCGAAGCGATGCAGGAGCGGCAGGTCACCATCGGCGAGCAAACCTATCCGCTTTCCGATCCGTTCCTGGTTCTGGCGACGCAAAACCCGATTGAACAGGAAGGGACCTATCAACTGCCCGAAGCACAGCTCGACCGCTTCATGTTCAAATTGAGCATCGGTTATCCGCAAAAAAGTGAGGAACGAACTATTCTCGACTTAATGGCGACTTCGGCGCCCGATTTAAGAGTGAATCCGGTGATTGACCCTCAACAAATCATCGCAGCCCGGGACGTAGTCAATAGCATTTACATCGACGATCGCGTGAAAGACTACATTGTCGATGTTGTTTGGGCGACGCGCGAACCCGCAGCGTACAGTTTGCGACTCGAGGGACTCATTCGTTATGGGGCATCGCCGCGCGCGACGATTTATCTCGCGCTCGGCGCACGCGCTCACGCGTTTCTAAACGGCCGCGGTTACGTTACGCCGCAGGACGTGAAAAGCATCGGCCCTGACGTGCTGCGACACCGCATCATCGTTAGCTACGAAGCCGAGGCGGAAGCGGTCACGAGTGAGACGATCATCGAGCGGATTTTTGCAGGGCTTCCTGTGCCCTGAGTTCCGAGTGAACCTGGTGGAATGGTGATCGTTGATTGGTGATCAGTAATGGACGCCGCCGATATTCTAAAAAAGATCAGGACACTGGAGATTAAGACACGCGGTCTAGTCGAGACTGCGTTCGCCGGTGATTACCACAGCGTGTTCAAGGGTCGGGGAATGAATTTTGAAGACGTGCGCGAATATCAGCCAGGCGATGAAATTCGCGCGATCGATTGGAACGTCACCGCACGACTGGGCACCGCATTTGTGAAAAAGTTTACGGAGGAGCGTGAACTTACAGTGATGCTGGTTGTCGACGTCAGCGCCTCGGGAAATTTCGGAAGCGTCTCCCAGTCCAAGCGTGAGCTGGCTGCGGAGGTCGCTTGTTTGCTCGCCTTCAGCGCGATCCGAAACAACGACAAGGTTGGTCTCGTTCTCTTCACTGATCGGGTTGAACTTTTTATTCCGCCAAAAAAGGGCCGTTCGCACACATTGCGGCTCATCCGCGAGATTCTGTTCTTCGAACCGCGGGGACGCGGGACAGAACCGGCGCTGGCGCTCGATTATCTGAATAAAATTGTCACCCGCCGCGCAGTCGTCTTTTTTATTTCAGACTTTCAAGCACCCGATTTTTCGCGAGCGCTGGCGGTGAGCGGACGACGACACGATTTTGTGGCCATCCACATTCATGACGAACGAGAAAAGGCTTTGCCGAACATCGGCATCATTACCCTGGAAGATGCCGAGACCGGCGATCAAATCGAGATCAACACGGCTGATCGTACAACACGGACGCGTTTTTCCGAGCTGGTCAATGAACACGAAACAGAACTTTCGCGCACGCTTCGGCGGAACAATATTGACGGAATCGCGCTGCAAACCGGGAGAGACTATTTGCCGCCGCTGCGGTCGTTCTTCAAACAACGCGAACGCCGGCTGGCTATTCGGTCATGAACAACGTTGGTATGTCGATCTGGATTCCCGCCTTCCTGGCAGAAGAATTTCACGATATTGCACCGCCCGTTGATTACTCTCTGATCCCACCCTGGCTGATTTTTCTCGGAGTGTTTGTCTCACTCACGATTATCGGCTTGATCGCCTGGCTTGTCACAAGGGCCCTGCGACGACGTTCGGCTCCGATTCAATCACCGCGCGAGCGCGCTCTGGTAATCCTCGAGCAAATGCAGGCCGAGATTGAAACGATTAAGCCGTACCGGTTCAGTATTCGCGTTTCCGACATTCTTCGGCGCTACGTGACGGAACAGTTCAACCTACCAGTCACCCGGCAAACTTCCGTGGAATTTCTCGCCGGGCTTAGAAAGACATCGCCTTTCTCGGAAGACGAAAAATCGCTGCTCGAGGATTTTCTGAACCGATGCGATTTGATCAAGTTCGCGCGTTACGAAGCGACTTCGTCCGACAGCGAATTGTTGTTGGAGGAAGCGATCCGTTTTGTGCAAGGAGGGCAACTTGCAACTGTTTGATTGGTGGTCTGCCAATAGCGCATTGACGTTCGCGCGTCCGTGGCTGCTCTTGCTCCTGCTGGCGATCCCGTTACTTGCGTATTTGCGCGGGAAACGCGGACCCGCCGCCGCGTTGACTTATTCATCCACAGCGACCCTTCACGCAATTGGGAAACAGAGCGCGGCGCGCGCCGGCAAAATTCTGCGAACGTTGCTGCTGGCGTCGATCGCAGTTTTTGTCGTCGCACTCGCGCGTCCGCAGCTTGGGAAGAGTCTTACTCAGGTAGAGGCGAGCGGGATCGACATTATCCTCGCGCTCGATGTCTCGGGATCGATGTTGACGAAAGATTTTACAATCGGCGGCCAGGAGGCGACGCGCGTGGATGCGATCCGTGAAGTAACACGCAAATTTATCGAAGCTCGCCCGAATGATCGCATCGGCATCATTGCGTTTGCGGGTCGTCCCTATGTCGTTAGTCCAATGACTTTGGATCACGATTGGCTTTTGCAAAATCTGGAAAGAGTGCGCATCGGACTCGTCGAGGACGGCACCGCAATTGGGTCGGCCATGGCAGCGGCAGCCAACCGGTTGAACGATAAACGCGCGAAGAGCCGGGGGCTCGTCCTCTTAACTGACGGAGAAAATAATGCGGGGAAAATTCCGCCCAATACGGCCGCCGAAGCAGTGAAAGCGTTAAAAATTCACTTCTACGCCATCGGGGCCGGAATCAATGGAATCGCTCCGGCGCCGATATTCACTTCAAGAGGTCCATTAACCGATGTCTTGGGCAATTTGCTTTATGAAAATCAACCTGTGGAATTTAACGAAACGGGTTTAAGGGAGGTCGCGAAAATTGCAGACGGGAAATTTTTTCGCGCGACTGATACCAAATCGCTCGAACAAATCTATGGCGACATCGACAAGCTGGAAAAATCGACCGTGAGTGTGAAAAAATATCAGCAGTACCGCGACCTATTTCCGCTATGTCTCATGAGCGGATGTGGATTGCTGCTCGCGCAGATTCTATTGTCGCAAACAATCTGGAAGAAATTGCCGTGAAAACCGGATCCAGCGACTTAAGGATTTAACGAAATTCTATGAGCTTTGGCGCACCAGAGTGGCTTTGGGGATTACTTTTGATCCCGATTCTGATGGCGTTCTTCATTCGCGCAGAGCGTCTCGGACTCAGACGCTTGCACGAGTTTGTTTCAGCGCGGTTGTTGCCGCAACTTGCCGGAACGGTAAATCGTCCGCGGCGGGTAGTGAGGTTTGCGCTGCAGTTGCTCGGCCTTTCGTTCGGTCTACTCAGTCTGGCACAGCCGCGCTGGGGTTATACGTTTGAGGATGTAAAACGGAAAGGTCTGGATCTTCTGATCGCGGTGGACACATCGCGCAGCATGCTTTCCAATGACGTACAGCCTGACCGGCTTGAGCGTGTCAAGCTTGCTGCCCAGGATTTAATCAATGAGTTGCAAGGCGATCGCGTTGGCCTGATCGCTTTTGCTGGCCGCGCCTTCTTGCAAGCACCGCTCACGATTGATTACGAAGCGGTGATGGAATCGATCAATAATCTCGATGCCAAGACGATTCCTGAAGGCGGCACGAACATCTCGAGCGCCATTACCCTCGCTACGCAGAGCTTCGGGAAAAGCGCAACAGGAAATCGCGCGCTCATCATTTTTACCGATGGCGAAGAATTAAGCGGAGATGCCGTGAAAACCACCAAAACCGCGGCCGACGCAGGCGTGCGCATTTTTACGATCGGCGTGGGTACCCCGCAAGGTTCGCTTATTCCGATAACCGGCGAAAACGGCGAAACGGCTTTCGTTAAAGATTCAGCCGGTCAGGTCGTGAAATCTAAGCTGGATGAAAAACGTCTGCGCGAAATCGCCCAGACTACGGACGGATTTTATCTCCATTTGGAAAACGGACCGCGCACGATGCAACAGATTTACGACGAAGGACTGGCAAAGATGCAAGCCGCCGAGATCGACGTGCGTTTGTCGCGCCGCCCGATTGAACGTTATGAATGGCCGCTAGGCGCGGCGCTCGTCGCTCTCGCATTGTCAATCTTGATTGGCGAACGCAAGCGCGTACGCGAGAGAATTCACGTTCCCGCGCCCGTAAAAATGACAGCTGCGACGGCTACGCTGGTGATCATTCTCTGCCAGTTGGCTTTCGCCGCGACTCCAGGGCTGGAAGCGTATCGTGACGGGAAGTTCGAGGATGCTTACAGCCAGTTTCAGGAAACGTTAAAATCGCATCCGCAATCGCATGCTGAGGACAAACTTCAGTTCGATTCAGGTGCAGCCGCCTACAAGCTGAAAGATTATAGCAAGGCGTTGGAATCGTTTAGTCAGGCGTTGCTCTCTCCCGAAACACGACTGCAGAGCAAGAGCCATTACAATCTCGGCAACACACTTTACCAGCGTGGCGAAACACAAAAAAGCGACGACAAGAAGCTTAGCGATTGGACAAACGCGCTCGATCATTACGAGCAGACGCTCAAGCTGGAACCGCAAGACAAAGAGGCGAAAGAAAACTACGATTACGTAAAGAAGAAAATCGAGGAACTAAAAAATAGGAAGCAACCAGAGCAACAACCCTCCCCCTCCCCTTCCCCGTCGCCGCCGCCGAAGAACAAGCAAGGCAAGCAGAATCAGCAACAGCAGGAGCAGCAAGAACGGCAGCAACAGCAACAGCAACAGCAAAACCAGCAGCGGGATCAGGGCCAGCAACAGCAAAAAGACCAACAGCAATCGCAAGATCGACAATCACAAGGCCAATCTGGACAGAATCAAAACGAGGAAGAACAAAACGACCAATCCCAGGCAAAAAACGAGCCACAAAAAAATCAGCAGCAACAGTCCGAGAGCCCCTCTCCCTCGCCGCGCGCTGAGAAACAGCAAGGGAATCAGCCCTCACCGTCGCCTGGAAAACGGCAGGATGAGCAATCACCCAGCCCGGGCGAAGGAGAAAATGAAACGCCTTCGCCTTCGCCGGGAGAAGGTGAAGGTGGAGAGGAGAATCCGACACCGTCCGCCACGCCGGAGGAATCGCCGCAGAGGAAATTCGCTGGCGAATTGAAAGGAGCTGGCGGAGACAAATCGGCAAAACCGCCAGACAAAGATGTGCAGGCTGCCGAGGCCAAAGCGGAAAAGGAAGGGCAGATGAGCGAACGTCAAGCGGAGGCGCTTCTTGAATCGATGAAAGATGAGGAGGCTCGCGTTCAACTTGATGAACGCAAGGCAACGCGTCATGTCTATAACGACTGGTAGCGACGAGCAGAATTGATGGTTGATAGTTAATGGTTGATGGAGATGTCGATGTACCGATCACGGATTCCCATGGCGGTTTTGCTTGGCGCGTTGATCGCGTTTGCAGAAGACAATCGAGCGTTTGCTGAACCGCCGAGCGTGACGGCAGTACTCAGCACCTCGGAGGCCGTTGTCGGCGAAACGATTGAGTTACAAATCAAGGTAAGCGGGCCTGGGGATGCAAGGCCGCCAGAAGAAATCTCAATCGATGGTTTAGAGATTCACGCGACCGGAACATCGCGCCAATTCGAAATCCGGAATTTCACAACCAGCGCGAGGGTGACGTACAATTACACAATCCTGCCGCTGAGAGCAGGGCGATTCACGATCCCGCCGCAAACGGTCCGCGCCGGCCGCAATTTGCTGCGGACACCGGAATTGACATTGAACGTTGCCGATTCACCTGGTCGTTCATCTGGCTCTCGCCCGGCTCAGAATGCGCGACCGGGTAATGCGAGCAAACTCGTTTTTGCCGAATTGATTGTCCCCAAGAAGACTGCCTTTGTCGGCGAGATCGTCCCTGTTCAGATTCGGCTCGGATTTGATCCGCGCACCCATCCAAGGCTGATCGACCTTCCCGAAATTACCGGACAAGGATTTACCGCGCACAAGTTACAGCAATCCGGAGAGAATCGGGAGACGATTAGCGGCAGAACTTACGATGTTGTGACATTTAAGACTGCGATCGCTGCGGCCCGCGCGGGAAATTTTGAAATCGGACCGGTTAAGGCAAAGGCGCAGGTGTTGACCCCGCGAAGGCCAAGTTCGCCGCGCTCTCGTTCGCCATTCGACTTGTTTAACCTGGACGATCCGTTCTCCGATCCTTTTTTCTCCAATCCATTTGGCGAACTTGGCGAGCGGCGCGAGATAGAAATCAACAGCGAACCTGTAGCTTTCGAGGTAAAACCGTTGCCGCAAAACGCGCCGGCGAGTTTTTCAGGGGCGATAGGGAATTTCACAATGACAACGGATGCGAAGCCCAAGAGTGTTCAAGTGGGGGATCCAATTACGGTTACAACGACGATCTCCGGTCGCGGCAATTTCGATCGAGTCAATGCGCCCGGGATTGAGGACGAGCACGGCTGGCACAAATATCCGCCATCTTCCAAGTTCAAGCAGGACGATGACGTCGGCATAAGCGGCACGAAAACTTTCGAAACAGTGCTTTCACCCAACGAAAAGAAGCAAAGCATGCCAGTGATGGCATTTTCCTATTTCGATCCAGTTAAGGACCAATATGTAACCCTGCGGAGCGATCCGATTGCGATCAATGTGCAAGGTGGCACACTGGCGGCTGCAGGCCCGGCCGTAGTCCCGCCGGGGTCACCGCCCCCGGCTGCAGTTGCTGCTCCGACGCCAGTCCAGAAGCCGCAGGACATTTTGTATCAACTGACGGAACGGTCCACAGTAGCACAATCGTTCGCGCCACTTTACGCTCGCCGGCTTTTCTGGACGGTCCAGTTGGTTCCATTGCTTGCGTTGATTGGATTTGCCGGATGGAAAATTCGGCAAGCCAGGATCAATAATCGCGAGGCACGACGCATCGCTGCGCTGCAGCATGAAGCTGTCGAACTAATGCGCAAATTGCATCGCAGCGACGCGTCGCCGCGAGAGTATTATGCAGAGGCTTCCAGAGTCGTTCGGGTAAAAGCTGCCCTAGCGCGCAATGTGGACCCAAACACGGTCGATGTGGAAACGGCGGCCGATACATTTGGACTAAACGGCGATTCGCGTGAGCGGTTGCGCCGGTTGTTCGAACAAAGCGACGAGTTGCAATACAGCGGAACCCACAACGGATCGGAAAAGATTTCTCCGGAGAGTCGCCGCGACGTGCTGGAATTGATTGAACATTTGAAATGAAAAACTACGCAAGATTACTCGCATTTCTTCTCTGCGCGGTTTCGACTTCGTCGGCGTTTGCGCAATTAGATAGCGACTTTGCAAAGGCGAACCAGGATTACGCACAGGGCAATTTCAAGGAAGCAATCTCCGGTTATAAAACTCTTGTCGGCTCTGGGCAATGGAGCGCAAACCTGTTTTATGATCTCGGCAACGCTTACTTCCGCACAGGCGATTTTGGGCGCGCGATTCTCAATTATGAGCGCGCGCTCGCGCTGGAGCGACATCATCCCGAAGCCACCGCCAATTTGCAGATCGCGCGCGATGAAGCGCGTGCGCTGGAGATGCAACAAAGCTGGCCAGAACGCTATCTCCAATTTGCCAGTATCAATCAATACAGCATCGCGGCAGCGGTTGCTTTTTGGGTTGGAGTTTTTTGTATTGTCAGGCTGATCTTCGCTCGCCGGCGATCGGCCGCCACGATCGCCTTGTCGATTCTTTCGCTCTTCATCTTCGCCATTGCGACTTTGGCGATTTATGGACTCAACCGCGGCAGCAAAGGCCGTGCGCT
>WNEZ01009220.1_pt1 | contig 14812 bp, 14 predicted proteins | sample 5400521 | NCBI WGS metagenome assembly WNEZ01 (sample SAMN13153339, study PRJNA577476) | soil metagenome | isolation source: 120 cm saprolite under Douglas fir tree site 2 hole 1 replicate 1 | place: USA:California | collected 2015-04-18
GGGTGGAAGCTCAAACTGATGAGTTGGAAGTGCTCAATTGGATCCCGCCGGTTACGCGGGTTATAGCCGATCCGGCCCCAACGCGGCCGATTCACCGGTCTGTTCCCTCCAACGCGCCGGTTGACAGAAGTGTGACGAGACCCGAACGAACCGACTTCGTTTCCAGAACTGACAATCCAAACAAGATCCCCGACGGGATCGGAGTCAAAGCACCGGACGTCCCGCCCGTCACCGATGGCGCAGTTCTAAGTCATCGCAACGTCGATCCACCCAGCGTCCTTCCCACCAATTCCGGCGGCTGCATAACCTGCAACGGTACCGCTCCGGTTGTAAGAGTCGAAGAAACACCGCCAACGCCACAGCCTGTGAGACCCCAGCCACAAAGACTTCCGTCAACCGTGCTCGTCTCGAAAGCGATCAGTCTGCCTCAGCCTCCTTATCCGCCGATTGCGAGACAGATTCGAGCGCAAGGCCCGGTCAGCGTTCAGATCCTGGTTGACGAGCAAGGGAAGGTGATCTCAGCACAAGCCATGTCAGGTAACCCGACCTTGCTTACGGCGGCGAAGGAAGCAGCTATGCGCGCGCGCTTCACCCCAACCGTGCTCAACGGCACACCGGTGAAGGTCCAGGGCACGATCATTTACAACTTCGTCCTGCAGTGATCCGAGATCCGATCGAGTGATGGCCGGGGTAGCGCAAGTCTCGCACTTGCGCTACACCTTAGCCGTCTACAGGCCGACTGCTAACCCGGCGGATTAATTAATATTTACAGCCGAACTCGCGCCTTTCGCGACCTCAAGTGATTTCTCGCTTTGCACCAGACTCGGCGACACGTGGAATTCACTTCAAGTATGACTCGAGCGGGAATCTCTTTCGCTCTGAGACCACCGGCGCCCACAAGTCACCCAACTTCTTAATCCGACGAGATACGTTGTCGATCCGAAAGTCTTCGATCGCGATTCCGCGCTCGATTTCGGCCCGACGCGTTCTGGTTATAGTCGACCAGGACAGTTCCCTTCGGACGGCGCGCGACGTTGTAAGTCGTAGTGATCAGTTTCGGGTGAGCGTCCTGAAGGACCCGCGCCAGCTCGCGCGCGAACATCCACACTTCCTTCTGCATCGGGCCGCGCACGATCGGAACGTAGACGTGGACGCCCCGCGAGCCCGTAGTCTTCGCATACGACGGCATCTTCAACGATGCGAGCGCATCGCGCAGAATCAGGGCAATCTCGCGGACTTGCTCGAACGACGTACCGGGAACCGGGTCGAGATCGAAGTGGAGATAGTCCGACCGTTCGGGATCGTCGCAGCGGCCGTACCACTGATTCAGATCGATGCAGCCGAGATTGATCACCCAGAGCAACGAAGCGAGGTCCTGGATCATCGGGAAATCAACCATCTTGGAGCCATGCTGAAGCCGGCAGATTTCAATCCACTCCGGCCGCGGCGAAGGCGCGCGCTTCATGAAAAAGAATTCGCCGCCCGCGCCGTTTGGATAACGCTTCATCACCATAGCGCGATCGCGAATGTGGGGCAGCAGCACCGGCGAAACATCCGCATAGTACTGAAGCAGGTCTCGCTTGGTAATCTTCAGCTCGGGCCAGAACAGCTTGTTCAGATTGGTCAGCTTGACCTGATGATCGCCGAAGCCAACCTCGAGCTGATCGACGTTTCGCGGAATCTCAAAGCGGTTTCCTAATTGGCGTTTGCGGTCTTTGCCGGTGGCTTTCGGTTTTGCAGATTTGGATTTCGTCATCGTCAAACGGGGTCGCTGTTCGTCCGGGAGAGTTTACCGTTTCCGGTCTTTGAAAGCATTCCGGCAACCATCGACACTCAACTACCAAGCGCGGACAGAAGGAAATTGGCTTGATGGAATTCAGTACATCACCGAGCGAAAAAAGCAGAGCTTTGATACAAAACCGCAAGTCTGGACCTCCTTGCTCCCTCATCCTATTGCCTGGATGCGCGTCGTTCTCGTGGCATATGTGTTGCCGGAGAACTACGCCGTTGGAGGCAGAAAGATGCGAGCAATCTGGAACGGCACAATCAGTTTTGGTCTGGTAAACATTCCCGTTGGAGTTTATTCCGCAACCCGGAGTGAGCGACTGAACTTTCACTACTTGCACGAAAAGGACATGGGACGGATCAACAACGTTCGCGTCTGTCAGGTCTGTGGCAAGGAAGTTTCTTATGACGATCTGGTGAAGGGCTACGAATACGAGAAGGACGAATACGTCGCCCTGGACGAGAAGGACTTTGCGAACGCGGCGGCTGAGGCGTCGAAGAATATTTCGATCACGGATTTTGTCGACGTGAATGAAGTCGACCCCATGTTTTTTGACACCCCTTATTATTTGGCTCCAGGCAAGAATGCCGATCACGCTTATGTGGTTCTGCGCGAAGCGCTGAAAGACACCGGTAAGGTAGGCATCGGCAAGGTCGCCTTTCGCGAGCGCGAACACCTCGCAGCCATCAAGCCTCATGGCCGAGCCCTGATGCTCGACATAATGCACTTCCCCGAAGAAATCACACCTTCAACCCAGCTCGATTTGCCGGTCGCAAAGGCGAAGATAAATGATCGAGAATTGAAATTGGCGGAGCAATTAGTTGAATCGATGACGGCCAGTTTCGATCCGAAGAAATACAAAGACAGCTATCGCGAACGACTTGAGAAAACAATCAAGCGCAAAGTGAAGGGTAAGCCCCAGCGCACAAAAGCAATTAGAAAGAGACCGACCACAAACGTCGTCGATATCACTGCGTTGCTGCAGAAGAGTCTGAAGGGTTCGGCGACACGCAAAACCAGGTCTGCCGTAAGTCATAAGCGAACCAGCAAAGCCAAAGCGGCTTAAGTGAAGACTTCACGGCAGCTTGAAACTTCGTTCCGCCTTGGCTACGCTACTTAGCTAGTTCCCGTCTTAACACAGCGTTGCACTCGTGGTACACTGGCGGCCCTGATGGCTCAACTCGAATTCTTTCACCCGGCGGTTCGCAAATGGTTTCTGAAGCAGTTCCCTGCCCCGACCGAACCACAGGCCCGCGCGTGGCCGGCAATCAAGGCACGTCAGCACACGCTGATTGCCGCGCCAACCGGATCAGGCAAAACGCTGGCAGCATTTCTTTCAGCCATCGATGACCTGGTTTGGAGAGCGACCGCGGGAACGCTCGCCGATGAAACGCAGGTGGTGTACGTCTCGCCGCTGAAGGCTTTAAGCAACGACATCCAGATCAACTTGCAGGAGCCACTGCGCGGCATTCAGGAGAATCTGGAAGCGTCCCGAATCAGGGGAATTGAAATTCGCACGCTGGTGCGCACCGGCGACACGCCGGCCAAAGATCGCGCGGCGATGACGAAGAAGCCGCCACACATCATCGTCACTACGCCTGAATCCCTATACATTTTGTTAACCAGCGAAGGCGGCCGGCGCATGTTGCGCACAACCCGCACGCTGATCGTCGACGAAATTCACGCGATGGTTGACGACAAGCGCGGCTCGCATTTGTCGCTGTCAATCGAACGACTTCAGGCGCTGGTCAAAGAGCCTCTGGTGCGCATCGGGCTTTCGGCAACGCAGAAACCGATCGAGGAAGTCGCGCGGTTTCTGGTCGGAACCGCCAACCTTGAAGACGACGGCACCCCACGCTGCACGATCATCGACACCGGCCACACGCGCAAACTCGATTTGGCGATCGAGATCCCCGGCTCGCCATTGGAAGCCGTGACGTCGAACGAAGTCTGGGAAGAAATCTACAACCGCGTGGCGATGCTGATTGGCGAGCACAAGACCACTCTCGTCTTCGTTAACACACGGCGCATGGCTGAACGAGTGGCGCGACATTTGGGCGAACGCCTCGGCGACGAAAACGTCACTGCGCACCATGGCAGTCTGGCGCGCGAACTAAGACTGTCCGCAGAACAAAGACTGAAGTCGGGCGAGCTGAGTGCGTTGGTGGCGACGGCGTCCCTGGAACTGGGCATCGACATTGGCGCGGTCGATCTGGTGATTCAGATCGGCTCAACCCGCGCGATCTCAACCTTGCTGCAACGCATTGGCCGATCGAATCACACGGTCAGCGGATTTCCGAAAGGTCGCGTCTTTCCGCTCTCGCGCGATGAACTGGTTGAGTGCGCGGCCTTGATTGATTCAGTTCGGCGCGGCGAACTCGATCGATTGGAGATTCCCGAACAGCCCCTCGATATTCTTGCCCAGCAGATTGTGGCCGCCGTGGCGCCCGAAGAATGGACCGAAGATGCGCTGTTCGAAACGATTCGGCGCGCCTATCCCTATCGGAATCTTTCGCGCGAAGATTTTGACGCGGTGGTGCGGATGCTGTCGGAAGGCTTCACGACCCGGCGTGGTCGGCGCGGCGCTTATCTGCATCACGACGCGGTGAATCATCGCCTGCGCGCCCGCAAAGGCGCGCGGCTCGCGGCCATCACCAGCGGCGGCGCGATTCCTGATACGGCCGATTACCGCGTGATTCTGGAGCCGTCCGAGACATTTGTCGGCACGCTGAACGAAGACTTCGCGATCGAGAGTCTGGCCGGCGATATCTTTCAACTCGGCAACACTTCATATCGCATCAAGCGGGTCGAGCCGGGCAGCGTGCGCGTCGAAGATGCGAAAGGTCAGCCGCCCTCAATTCCCTTCTGGCTGGGCGAAGCGCCCGGACGCAGCACAGAACTTTCGGCAGCCGTGTCGCGTCTGCGAACAGAGATCGGTGACAGAACTGACGCGTCAGCGAACGACGCGGGCGAGGGCACGCGCGCTACCAGTTTGCAGTGGCTCACAAATGAAGTCGGTCTTCAGAGCGGCGCCGCCGAACAAATCGTCGAGTACCTGGTCACAACAAAGTTGGCGCTCGGCGTGATGCCCACGCAACAACAGATCGTCGCCGAGCGATTCTTTGACGAAAACGGCAGCACGCACGTCGTGATTCATGCGCCTTTCGGCAGCCACCTGAATCGCGCCTGGGGCCTGGCGCTGCGCAAGCGCTTCTGTCGCACTTTCAATTTCGAGCTGCAAGCCGCGGCCACGGAAGATTCAATCGTGCTCTCGCTCGGTCCCACGCATAGTTTTCCGCTCGACACGATCTTCAGCTATCTCAATTCGAAAACTGTGCGCGACGTTTTGACGCAGGCGCTGCTCGACGCGCCGATGTTCAATATTCGCTGGCGCTGGAACGGGACGCGCGCGCTGGCGATTCCGCGCTGGCGCAGCGGCGGCAAGGTCCCGCCGCAACTGCAGCGCATGGCTGCTGAGGACTTGCTGGCGCTGGTCTTTCCCGATCAACTGGCGTGCGCTGAAAATCTCACCGGGCCAATAGAAATTCCGAACCACCCACTCGTCACGCAAACGATTCGCGATTGTCTGGACGAAGCCATGGACATTCACGGTCTGGAAGCTTTGCTGCAATCGATCGAGCGCGGCGAGCGCAGCCTGATCGCGCGGGACATGGTGGAACCTTCGCCCTTCGCCGCGGAAATTCTGACCGCGAAGCCCTACGCGTTTCTCGACGATGCGCCTGCTGAAGAGCGTCGCACCCTGGCCGTGATGAATCGCCGCTTCCTCGACGCAGAGTCCGCGGCTGATTTAGGCAAGTTGGACAAGGCGGCGATCGATCGGGTGCGCGAAGAGGCGTGGCCGCAGGCTGAAAGTGCAGATGAGTTGCACGATGCGCTGATGCAGCTTGGGAACTTGTGAATGATCGTCGAGCCAGTGTGCTGTATCCACCTGCACGCGGTTCTGAAGCGGAGCTGTGGATTGCGGCTGAGCGTTTGCTACTGCTGCGGGCAATTCATCCGCAGGCATCGCTCACTCCGCCGATCGATCCGCCAGCAAGCTACGCCAGCGAAACCTGGACGTGCGAAGATGCGCTGGTTGAGATTTTGCGCGGGCGACTCGATGGAGTTGGGCCCACGACCGTCGATGAACTCGCCGCCTCGCTTTCGCTTCCGCTGAATAAGATCGAGCAAGCTCTGGCGCGTCTAGGCAAGGATGCCTGCGCTCCAAACCGAATGGTGCTCGCGCCGTCTGCTTGCGCGCATCCACAGCTACACCCTCAATCGCCTGCGTAAGGAGATCGAACCGGTTTCGGCAGCCGATTTTCTGCGCTTCCTGTTCGTTTGGCAAAAAGTCGCGCCCGATCATCAGGTCGAAGGACCTGAGAGTGTCGCTTCGATCCTGGATCAGCTGGAAGGCTTTGAAGCGCCGGCGGGTTCGTGGGAATCCGAGATTCCTGCGTCTGTCCCAGCCCCGTCTGTCGCCGGAAAAGACGAGCAACTCGTCGCCGGTGCGCAGCACACCGGTGGTTTTGCTGAGCCGAAAGAATGTCTCCGTATGGAATAAGGTCTTCCCTGCTCCGCCGGAATCAAACGGCGTGACGCTAACGACCAACACTCAAGCTGTCTACGAACATCTCAAACATCACGGCGCCTCGTTCTTCGTAGACATCATCGCCGGCACGAACCTTCTGCCGAGCATGGTTGAGGAAGCGCTGGGTGAGCTCGTGTTTCGCGGCCTGGTAAGCGCGGACAGTTTTACCGGTCTGCGTGCGCTCTTGACGCCGCTCAGCAAGAGCACGCATCGAGAGGTCGAAAAGCGGCGACGAAAACACAAACAGGTTTACAGCATGGACAATGCCGGCCGATGGGTTTGCCTGCAACGAGAAGGGCCGGCCCCCTTCCCGAATGTGCCTGGCAACGGCAGCAACGGCAATCAATCGATCGATCGGGACGCAATCGACGCAGTGGCGCACAAGCTGCTCGCGCGTTACGGCGTCGTTTTTCGCAAGGTCCTCGAACGCGAATCGATCAATGTGCCATGGCGCGATCTCTTGAGAGTTTACCGGCGCTTGGAGGCGCGCGGAGAGCTCCGCGGCGGCCGTTTTGCGGGCGGATTTTCAGGTGAGCAGTTTGCTTCGACGGAAGCCGTGCAACTCCTCAGATCGATTCGTCGCGCCGCGCCGGACGAAACCTTGATTTCGATTAGCGCCGCCGACCCGCTGAATCTGGTCGGAGTAATCACGCCGGGTTCGCGACTTTCGTCGGCCTCGTCAAACCGAGTGCTCTATCGCGATGGCGTCCCGATCGCTTTGCTGGAAGCGAAGGAGATCCGCTTCCTGGTTGAGATGAACGCGGCCGCGCAATGGAAGGTGCGGAATGCTCTGCTGCGTCGGAACGTCCCACCGAAAGTCCGGGCTTACTTGAGCACAAACGGCATGACCATCTCGCCAACTCAAGCAACGGCGTCAGCATCTGGCTGAGTTAGGCTGCTTGCGATATCTCCTCGACGATCTCGCCGGTCCTTTCCGGCTGATGAATTCGGATCGCAAAGTCACGCTGCGAAATGATGCCCGTGATCCGGCCGTCTTCATCGACTACCGGGATGCGGCGGATTTGATGTGCTTCCATCGCTTTGATCGCGGTGGACAGATCATCATCAGGCCGACAGGCGAAGATTGTTGAAGTCATCACATCGGACACCAGGGTGTGGTTGGGATCGCGCGATTCGGCGACAACTCTGATAGCCAGATCGCGATCAGTAACGATGCCGATCAACTGCTTGCTTTGCTCGTCGCTAATGACCGGCACGGGGCCGATATCTTCCCGCCGCATGACTCGGGCGGCCATACTTACGGTGTCGGTCGGCAGGCAACAGGCTGGGTTCTCACTCATAACTTCGCGGCAATTCATCACAAGATCCTCCCGACCTTGAAAAGTGAGCCATCTTCAATTCTCTTTTGGCTGTCTTTCATCGCTGCCGGCTCAATTCCAAAAGCATATCCACAGTAGCGGCACGCATACCATGACTCTCTTTCAGTTCTCAGTATTCCGACCTGGCAACATGCAGGGCACGGAAAAGACCAGTGGCGCATAAGTTCATTCCAATGTTGTCCGGATGAAATCGTCGCGACTCTCTTGCTGGAATTCATTGCGGACCACCTTTCTGGTTCTTACTTAATTCTGACAGCAGGGGAAACAATTTTGGGGGCCAAACCAAGAGCGCTGGCTTTCAAGTAGTAGCACTTCGAGAATCAGAGTCGTTAGATACCCGAGCGCCTTGCTGATTCCTTGTCAGGAGTCACACTTCATCGTTGTTTGCCCGGCAAGGGCACGTTGCTCTGAAGAATTTCTTCAAGACGCTCAAAATCAATCGGCTTCAAAAGGTAGTCATTGCAGCCCGCGTCGAGCGCGGCTTGGCGGTGACCGTTTGGATCGTGGCCGGAAATCACAACGATGGGTACGGCTCTCAACATCGGATGCTGGCGGAGATTCCTCGTGACCCTAACGCCGTCGAGCAGCGGTAACTGCAAATCCAGGAGAATCAGGTCAGGCAACTTCGTCAGCGCAACTTCCACCGCCTGAAGACCGTCTGCCGCCTCAATTACGGCATAGCCTTTCGAGCAAAGCAGAATCTTTATCATTTCGCGACTATCGCTGTCGTCTTCGGCGACCAGAATCGCGGGCGTCTTGAGAGCGAGTCTTGTTTGGGGGGCAATTGCTTTGGGGGCAACGGCCAAACCTGACCGGTCCGGTCTGTTCATGTTCGGCTCCATAAAGCCTTCTAATCTTCGCGCCTGTCCGAGCGATCAGTGTAGTCGGATAAAACAATCTGGATTGCAGAGAGGTTTTAAGGAGGATGAATTCCCATCGCCGAGAAGGGATCACCCTCCTTGTCCCCCCGTTTGCGCGTCAGTATTCGGCTGTGCATCCTAAAGGAAAAGGGAGAGGCGATCTGTCCGCTTCCGTACAAAATCAGAGAAATGCAGTATTGGGCTTCCGATTACGGACCATCCGCGTCGACAGATCAAGTTAGTGCGCGTATAGTCAAACTGGTAATCGCAAGGTAACTGTTCTTTTCAAACCCATCTCTCGACATCGGGTCTGCCTGCCTTAGGGACTTTCCTTTTGCCGTCAGCTGTGTTTTTTCACTGCGGACTGGATCAAGGGGAGGTCAAAATGCCAAGAAACCATAATCGCCGCCCGGCACCGCGGCGCTTCGTGTGTCACAAAGCCACAGGAACGCGAGGGCGGAAGTGAACTCACCGCAAGCCAATAATATCCTGGCCGCGCTTCCCGGTTCGGAATTGGAGAAGTTCGCGATGAAGTTGCGGCCGGTGCCCTTGAAACTCGGGCACGTACTCTACGAACCCTCACAGACGGTCGAGGACGTTTATTTTCCCACCTCCGGGGTTATCTCTCTGCTCGCTGCGTTTGAGGATGGAGCAACCGTGGAAGCCGGTGTCATCGGCCGGGAGGGAATGCTGGGAACTTCGGTCGTCCTCGGCGCCGAAACCACGCCACACCAGGCGCTGGTCCAGGCCGACGGCCACGCGCTGAAAATGGCGGCGCGTGACTTGAAAGCCGAAGTACAAAAGGATGGCCTGCTGCTCAATCTTCTCTTGCGTTTCACCAATGCGCTGTTTACTCAGGTAGCTCAAACCGCCGGCTGCAACCGAGCGCACACACTCGAACAGCGACTCGCCCGCTGGCTGTTGCTCACCCACGATCGCGTACAACAGGATGAATTCGCGATTACGCAGGAGTTTCTCTCGCGCATGCTGGGAGTGCGACGCGCCGGCGTCAGCGTGGCCGCAAGTACGCTCCGCGAGATGCGCGCAATCGACTATCGACGCGGCAAGGTAATAGTCCTGGATCGATCAGGGCTCGAGAACTCATCCTGCGAGTGTTATTCAATAGTTAAAGCGGAATATCCGCCTCTGAAACGTCAGGTTATCTCTCCGGTCTCTGATTCATGAGCAAGCCAGATCCATCCCTGATTGCGAAACCATGATCTTGTTGTGTCTTCGACTGGCCAGCTTGCGATACCGTACAGACAATCTCTCGCCCAGGGTGCATCCTCAATTCAGCGGGAAATTGTCGCAACCGGGTAATGTCCTAATGGGAGTTGCTGTTATTGAGGTTGTGACAATCGGAGACAGTGTCGGCATAGGGTCTTGTCGAGCGGCTGAGTTGGAGTGCGAGTTAAAGAGGCCTTTGACTTCAGCCGTACCTTCCCGAAGGGAAGGCCGCATAAGGTTCGATCAGCGCGGGGATCAATAAGGTGATAAACGGGACTATCTTGTCTCAGCGCGTACATAATACCTTCAAGCCTTTCTGTCTCCCTCTAAGGGATGCTGATAGCGTTCCATCTTCTCGCTGTCATAAGAGCCAGCATGACGACAGTTGGGGCAGGCCACCCTGTAAGTAGCGGTGATCTGTGATTTGCCCTTAGACAGATCAGGAAAGAGAACTTGCTTTGATTTGCAGGTTTCACAGGTGAACAGAAGATACCATGCGCCTGGAGTAAAGGTAGGCATTCGGGGGAATTCCTTTCGGAATCGAATTACCCTTTTTAAACTCGCCTGTCTGTACGCTTTCGCGCTTATCACCAAACCCGGACATGAAAGGGAGTGAACATGGATGGGAGACCCAAAAGGACGATCCTCGTAGTCGAGGATGTTGCAGAAATCAGCTCGGAGATGAGCGCCATGCTTCGCGCGAAGGGCCATGACGTCTTATTCGCGGACGACGCCAAAGAGGCGTTCAAGATTGCCGAGACAAGGCGTCCCACAATGGTCCTGACCGACCTTGATTTGCCCACGCTGGTTCTACTCGTGCGGCTGATCCGGGAGCATCAGGATCTCAAGGAAACACCGATCGCGATCATCGACATCAACGACCCAGCGATTCGCAATGAACTGGATTTGAAGGTCCTGGCGAATCTCGAGGAGCTGGACGAGTTAATTCAATCCACTCCTCGTTGGAATCAGAAAGATAACTAGTCTTCGCCGTCTTTCTTTTTCGGCTTCACGTCATAGAACACGATGCTGAAGACGAGCACGACGCCGGCAATTGCAGCCAGCAGAAAGAAGATCGTCGGCAGGCCCGGATAGCCAAGAATGCGAAACGATGTCTCAACGCGCATCATCAGCGCGGCGCCGACGATTAGCGCCGCCAGTATCAACCCAAGGGTAATGCGATTGGCAACTTTCTGAAGACCATCCAGGACTACCCGCTCGTCAATAGCGTCCACACTAATTTTCATTTCGTTGTTTCCCACGACGTCCAAAATCTTGTTGACCCGCGCGGGAAACTTTCCGACGAACTCTTTGACCTCGACCACGCTGCTCAGAATGCCGCCCGGCCGAATGCTCTTCACGATTCTCTGGGTAAGAATATTGGTGGCTTCTTGTCTGATGATCGCGTTGGGATCAAAGTCCGGCGCCAGCGTATAGACCACCCGATCCAGATCCAACAGGGTCTTGGCAATCATCGTGAACTCCGGCGCCATTCGAAACCAGCAGTCCGCCGAGATTCGGGTAATTTCCAGCACGACGTGGCCGGCGTCGATGCGCTCCAGGCTCGTGTCCGCCTGCCGCGCGACCAGACTCGCGACCCGATGCTTATAGTCAGACTTATCAAAATTGGATTTTGGCTCGCCCATCCTGATCGAAATCTCGGCGGCCTCGTCACCGCGGCCCTCGCTGATTGCCAGCAACAACTGTAACAGCTTCTCCTGAAACGTTTCATTGATATGCGAAACCATCCCGAGATCGAGCAAAGCAATCCGGTTGTCATAGGTCAGAAACACATTGCCCGGGTGCGGGTCGGCGTGAAAGAAGCCGTCGATCAAAATCTGTTTCAGATAGGCGCGAAATAATTCGTCAGCTAGATCGGTGCCTTCGAGCTCGAGCAGACGCAACGGGCTCAGGTTGGAAATGTTCTTGCCGGCAACGTACTCCATCGTCAGCACGCGCGAAGTTGTGAAGTCCTCAATCGGCACGGGAACAATCAGCCTATCGAATTCTCGCAAATTTTCGCCCAGCCGGATGAGGTTGCTCGCTTCGCGCTGAAAATCCAGCTCGCGCAAGAGACTCCGGCGCAGTTCCGCCAACAGATTGCCGAATTCATAGCGCTTACCGACTTCGGTGTGCGCGTCGATGAAGCCGGCGACTTCTTCCAGCGCGTCCAGATCGTTGACGACTTGATCGCGCACGCCCGGCCGTTGAATCTTGACGACCACCGCGCGGCCATCGCGCAGATAAGCGCGGTGCACCTGCGCCAGCGAGGCCGCCGCCTCCGGTTCCCGGTCGAACTCTGCGAAGGCTTTCGAAATCCGCACGCCCAACTCGGACGAAACGATCTGCTCGACTTCTTCGTAAGGAAACGGCTCGACCTGATCCTGCAGCCGCGAAAGCGCGTCGAGGTAAGGCTCCGGCAACATATCGCCGCGCGTGGAGAGCAGTTGGCCCAACTTGATAAACGTGGCGCCTAAGCTTTCGAGATCAGACGCCAGCTCTTCCGCCTTCGGCGCGACCGTCGTCGCCAGCGCGCTGGTGTGGTTACCGCCCATCTTCACCAGGCTCGCCTGCTTGACCAGGTCCGATCGCCCATACTTGATCAGCAGGGCAATGATGTCCTTGTAACGTTTCAGGCTCTCTGGTTTGAGTGATAGCGTCACGCGATTCCTTTCCGTGCTTAGACGCTGCCTGCTGGCGATCGCTTTCCGCGAACGAAGAGAACCAATCCGGAGATCACGATGGCCAGCGACGAAAACAACCCGAGCCAAAACCAGCCCGTAAGTTGCGCAGAGATCAGGCCCGATTCGTCATGGGCTCGCAATCGTTCGCGATTCATCAAGTAAACCGTGACTCCTCCGCAAAGCGCGCTTACGATCGAATAGATCGTCAGCTTCTCTTTCAGCCCGCGGAAGATCTCTAACAGAGCGAGCCCGCCGAGAAGTATCGGCACCAGCCAGAGCAGCGTCTGCCCATCTCTAGCGAGATCCAATCCACTCATTGTGTCTTTCGCGCCGGCGCAACTGACCTGCACCCACGGCAGAAAGAAACAGATAAGGCCGATTAGGGCCGCACTCAGATTGATACGTCGCAACACTTTCCTTTCCTTAACACCTGAGCACACCATGACGCGACGCCGTCATCGTGCGATAACGCCGCTGCGTCTGGTGTGCACAATCTTTCGGCCAACAGATACGGCCGAACCCCTCGTCTAGTTCACGCCGCCTTCGCTTTGCTCTTCGGCTGGGAGCCTTCCTGAATCGCCAGCTTCCGCGCAGCTCGTGTGACCGGCTTGCGCGCGGGCATCGTCACTTCAAGCACGCCGTCATGAAATTTCGCCGTGGCGTCATCAGGGTTTGCGCCTTCGGGCAGCGGCAAGCGGCGATAGAAATTGCCGTAGTTGCGCTCAGAGCGATAATAACCTTCGCCGTTTTCCTCATGTTCGCTGCGGCGTTCGCCCTCAATCGTGAGACCATCATCCGTAAGTTCGACTTTGACGTCTTCTTTCTTCAAGCCGGGCAGGTCAGCGCGGACGACGAGTTCGCCATCGCGCTCGAAGATCTCGACCTGCGGCGCCCAGGTGCGGCCGGCTTCGCCCGTTAACGCTGGCGGAATCCAGTTGCGATCGAGACCGAAGTCACCGAACAACCGATCCATCTCTTCGCCAAAACGCTTCACGACAGAAAACGGACTAATGCCGAATGGCGTGGTTCCGTTCCCTCTCCTGGGTTCCAGCGCCTGAGAATTCTTGCGCGGCTGCGTCTTTGATGTCTTCTGGTTTCTTTTTGCCATTACTCTTCACCTCCTTGGGATTTGCGGACACTAATTCGCGAACGGCGCAATCAGTGGCCTTTCTTGTGCCCTTTGTCTTTATGTTGCTTCAGCACGGTGCGCGCGGCGACCTCTTCTGCGCGCTTGCCATAGCGACCAGATTTCTGGGCGGCTTCCTTGATGTGCTCATACTGTCGCTGCTCCTTCTCGCCCACGCCACGCACGTGTCTCTTTCCCGGCATAATGACCTCCTAACTTCTGAGATTCTGTTCGGGTGTTGTGATGGAGGGCAACCCACTCGGGTTGACCTGCTGCCCAATCCGCAATCCACATGCAATAACCAGATAACAAAAACCGATCCATTCATCACATTCATCGTAAAAAGCCATGCTCCGCGCAGGGTAAACACTCGTCAAACGGTTTGCGGCCGTAGTCATTGCATAAGTCAGGTGAACGCATTCATGACACTCACCGTACGGAAAGCGCGCTGCACCGGGCGATCGATGCGGCCAAATTCGCGCGCATTTTTGTTTTCTGATAGCATCTCTCGCTGAACGTGGAAATCAGAGCCTTCAATAGATCTCGTTTAATTAATTAATATGAGCACCGTCGTCCAGTCCGCCTCAAACCCAATTTCAACCGAGAGCATTAGAAACCAATTTCCCGCCCTCGAGCGGCGTCATAATGATCATCCCGTCGCGTACTTTGACGGCGCGGGCGGCACCCAGACACCGCGGGTCGTCGTCGATGCGGTCGCTGATTATCTGCTGAATCACAACGCGAATACGCACTGGGAGTATCCAACCAGCCACGAAACCGACGCGATTATCGAATCCGCGCGGCACGCGTTCGCGGATTTTCTGAATGCATCAGCGAACGAAATCGTCTTCGGTCCAAACACGACGACGATGATTTATCACCTCTCGCGGGCCCTCGGCCGCACGCTTGGTCCAGGCGATGAGATCGTCATCACCGAACTCGAGCATCATGCGAACGTTGCGCCCTGGCAGGCGCTGGTCGTCGAACGCGGGGTTCGACTGAATATCGCACAGATGGATCCCGAAACGGGCCAGCTTGACTGGAGCGACTTTGAGCGACTGGTTACGAAGAAAACAAAAGTCGTGGCCTTCGGCGCCGGATGCAACGCGCTCGGCACGGTGAATAACTATCGCGGCGCGGTTGAATTCGCGCATTCAGTCGGCGCGCTCGCGTTGGTCGATGCCGTGCACTACGCGCC
>WNEZ01003625.1_pt1 | contig 14802 bp, 15 predicted proteins | sample 5400521 | NCBI WGS metagenome assembly WNEZ01 (sample SAMN13153339, study PRJNA577476) | soil metagenome | isolation source: 120 cm saprolite under Douglas fir tree site 2 hole 1 replicate 1 | place: USA:California | collected 2015-04-18
ACTGCTTGCTGGTAGAGCGCTGCCTGCTTGCGGCTCAGGGAACAAAAGGCTTTCACCTCGGTCTTATCAGGCAAGTCGGCAATGACGCTCTTGTCGGTTTTCAGACGCCGCAAAATATAGGGGCGCACCAGATCGCGGAGCGGTCCGTAGGGGCTATGCGGTCGGTCGGCGAGGCGTTTGACAAAGGACGAAAACTGCGCCGACGATCCCAACAGTCCGGGATTGATGAAGTCGAAGATCGACCACAGGTCGCCGAGCCGGTTCTCGATGGGCGTACCGGTCAGGGCAATGCGCGCATCGGCTCGGAGCTGTTTGACCATTTTGGTCTGCTTGGCGGCCGGATTTTTGATTGCCTGTGCCTCGTCAAGCACAACCAATCGCCAGGGCGCGGTCCCCAGCCATGGCGAGCGCGCAAGAAAGCCGTAGCTTGTGATGACCAGGTCTACATCTGCCAGCATGTCTGCATCTGCCGGATTGTCCGCATTCAGCTTCTCGGCCGGCGCAGCTGATGGATGGGCCACGTGCGCCTTGAGGCTCGGCGCAAATCGGGCAATCTCCGAAGCCCAATTGGCAAGCAGCGATGCCGGCGCTACCAGAAGGCACGGTTTTCCCTGATCTACGGCCTCGTTCTTCAGCATCAGCAACAACGACAAGACCTGAATAGTCTTGCCGAGACCCATGTCGTCGGCAAGGCAGGCTCCGAGCCTGAGTTGGGTCAGCAAATAAAGCCATTGCACACCCGCCAGTTGATAGGGCCGCAGTGTGCCTTGAAGGGACTTCCCGGGATCAATCCGAGCGAGCCCACCGGGGCGGCGCAAGGCCGCCAACGTCTCCGCCAGCCAGGGGCCGGCCACGGTCTGGCTCCAGTCGATATCCGCTTGTGCAGCGGGATCGTTCTCGGCGATGCCAGCCCCAGCCAGCATACGCATCGCCTCGCCGAACGAAAGGCCGTCGGCAGCGGCACGACCTTCGATCGCTTCAAATCTATCGAGAGTCCGGCGCAGACGCGCATGGTCGACTTCGACCCACTTGCCGCGTATCAAGACCAACCCGTCGGAATGTGCCAGGAGCCGCTTGATCTCGGCCGCCGAAAGTTTTTCGCCGTCGAGCGTCACATCCATTTGGAAGTCGAGCAGCGCATCCATCCCGACCTGTGACGGTACGCGACCGCCGACCGTCGCCCGCACCTGCGGGCGTGCGGGGCGGTTCATCCGCCAATTCGCCGGCATCCGCACGGCGACACCGGCGTTTTCGAGCGCAGGCACGTCCTTCAGAAATTGCAGCGCTTGTTGCGGGCTCCAGCGCAGCGGGTGAAAGATCTCGCCCGCATCGACCATGGCCTTCAACCAAGCGCAATGCTCCGCGGCTCGCTGGACGGGCAGCAGTAGCGACAGCAGGCGCTCGCGGTTTCTCGCGCCGGCATATTCCTGCAAAGCCTTGCCGAGAGGCACATGCTGGGCTTTACCTTCAGCCGAAAGCCGTGTCGTGTAGGTCGCCAGGAATGCGAACGGGCTGACCTCATCCTTCCTGTTCTCGGCGAGATTGAAGTGCACGCGTCCAACCAGATTCCAGGCTGGATGCCGGCCTTTGAGAAACTCCTGCACGGAGAGCTTGGCATCAGCCAGCTCGGCATCGAAGCTTGCATCCATACCTCGCCAGAGATCGGCCAGGCCGCCGCTATCTTGTCTAGTTCGCCATCTGCTGGAACGGCTACTGGCGGCTTGGTAACCCGCTCTCCGATATCGGGAAGGGCGCATAGTGCGGTTACGTAGCGAGTTCCGATCTCTCGCCAGTACGACAGCACTGGAGGCAGAACCGTCCCGACTTCATCGGCGCCCAGGCACAACAATCCATGCCCGGGGCCCCGCAAAAACGCTTCCTGCAGCCGAGAATTCTGCCCAGACTCCAAGACAAGCGCCTCCTCCGTCTGCCTGAGGATGAGCAAACCATGCGGAGTGAGAACGGGAGCCAGCATCATGTTCGATGCATTTTAACGGTCGTATTGAATCGAGATGGGGAAGCCGCCGGTTGGAGGGATCAGAATAACGAATTCGCGTTGCTCTGCCATCCGTAAATCATGTTGCTGTTGTACATTGTCAGCCAGCACCGTTGCGGCGGACGAAATCACGGAGAAACTGGTCGATATCGACTGGACCGGCGCAGACGCCCAGTTCGCAGCCTTGTTCTGAATGAAGTTTTTTCTGCATGTTGGCAAGTTCGCGCGCCACAGTCGACGAAGATGGGCAATATTGCTTCGCCGTGCCCCTATGATGCAGCAATCCGATTCTGGGTTACCGGGTGCAAATCTTCGCTGGACCCACCGTTCGTCCTACGAGGGATCACGCCGATCCTGGATTGGGTCGCGTGCGCCGTGGCGCACGGCGTGAATAATGATCTCATCGTCGGTTGTCTCGTAGAGGATTAGGTATGGATATGGCGTCGTCGCTATGCGTCGAATGGTGGGATCGTCGGTCATCGCCCCGGCCTGCGGATATCGCTGGAGCAAATCGGTTAAGGTACGAATTCGGGCGTGGACGCGTCGGGCCCCCTGTGGGGACCGGTCAACGATGTGATCCAGAATCGTTGCCAGGTCGGCAAGGGCGGGCAGCGTATAGCGCAGCCTCATAGGCCATGCTTGGCCCAGACGGCTCGCACCTGTTCGTCCGTGGCGAATTCACCGCGGCCAGCCGCGGCCTTGGAGCGAGCAACGGCCTCGCGCTCCTCAGATGAAAGGGAAACTGGCGCAGGCAGATCTGCGCCTGCGAGCTGCATGATCGCGCGCGCGATGTCATCCTGATCGTGCGACGGTAGACGGCGCACGGCCTCCAGCGCTTCGTCGAGGAGCTTCGTCATAATCATAATATAGGGTTTAGAGGGGTCGAAGTCGAGAACCAGTCTCGTAGACCTCGGCTCGCGGCATTATTGCGGCGACAGAAATTACGCAAACCTGATGAGAAAGCCCTGGCGCGTGAACGGGTGCTCCACGGTCACCGCAGCGTGCTTTGGCGTTGAATGGCGCTCCCTAGGAGAAACGACGGACGCTTACAGAAACTCATATAAAACAGGCACAAGTCGACTTCGCTGCTTGGCGAATGCTACCACCACAAGCTACCACCATCAATGGCCGAACGGAGCCTGAGGGAGGCTCGGGTCCGACTACGGTCGCATCGCTATTTCTAGGACCAGATACCCCCTCTAAGTTCGTTGGCTTCGCAAATCCTTCGGTAGTCCCATATCAGCGGGTAAAATTCGTTCCCGTCCAACAAAGCGGCGGCGGATTTTCGCAACACGCGCACATTGTCACCCAATCCTTGTGCGGCATACCATTTCTCGAAATGCGCCCATTGATCATCCCAATCGGCCGGTTTGTCCGATAGGTCAAACCACGCGCTCACTTTTTCATGGTTCTTTCTGTATTCCCATGCAAAGAAATCGGCGGCTTGTAGTGCAGGCACGTCTTTGAATGTCAGATGATCGGGCAGAGGCGTAACGATGAGCGCTGAGAAATCGCCCTCATTATAAGTGTCAGAACTGGCATACGCGCGCGCGGTTGCCAGCTTAGACCCAATGCCCTCGCAGTGGTCAAAAACCAATTCCGTGGACATGCCAGGATTATCCCGTGCAGCCATCAACATGCAGCCATAAGCAGCTAAGGGATACGGCTTCAATTCTTGCCGGTATTCTTTGTTGAACCGCTCTAGGTCGTTGAGGCGCACAAGAGATAAAACGCCGACCAGACAACTCTCGCTCACAACTTTCGCCAGTCCGCCAAAAAAGTCGGCCAACTCAGCGCGGTGATCTTGAGGCGGGTGCCATTTCGCGAAGACCCCCTTGGGCTTTGCCATTTCACGCATGTGGAAATAGGGAACCTCGTGATTGGCCAACGCCATGGGCCACATAGTGTTGAACAGCTCCCAGCGATGTTCAGCGCCAACATACCCCCCGACCGACCAAACGTTTTCTCGGAAGCTGTCGTCTATCCAACCCGTAAAGATTGCCATCCGCCTAGCCCAAAATGCCCGTTGCAATGCAGAGCTACCAATATACGTTGCTTTACCACAACAATTTGGAGCGAGAAAATGGGCAACCCTCCGCATATTGATACGTCCGTACACTACGCATCAATGCGCCAAATACACGCTGCCATCGAACACTTACATCGGGGGGATTTCGAATGTGCGATAACGCTCGCAGCGGCTGGTGAGGGAATGTTACCTCCAACGGACAAACAGTACTTTTTCAAGAAAGCGAAAGAGTTAGAGAAGGAGCTTGGCGCGCAGCCGGATGGAGTTACCGGAGCCAATGACACATAATCAATTGGTTAAAGCACGGAGAAGTAACTGACCCTGCAACAGGGCAGCGCAAGCGCTACGAGACTGCAACGATTGAAGAGTTGGAGGTAATTGTCACGATCCATCGCGGAATAACGAAATTCGAAGCGATTTTTGAGAATGAGAAAACCCCACAGATGTTAAGCTTTAAGAACTGGGCTAGCCCTTATTTGGAGCGATGAGGGCTCGGCCCAGGGTAAATCGGTCAAAAGGATAGCTTCCGACTTGGCTATTAGTAGCCGATAGCTTCCGAGCGGAGTACGTCCCTCCGATTTGGTTGACGCGCTAATAACCACGTAGGGATTTCGAGGATGCACTTCTCCACCTTTCCCAGAACAGAGCCTCCATCCTCCTTTGTGACTTCGGTTATGGATACGTTTCGAAACCATGAGAAGGAGATAGGGACAGCCACACTCGACAAAGGCCTTTCGAGCGACCGCGTAATGGCAATCCTGCGAACCGACCTGGAGGCTCTAGGGTTCAAGCTCGAAGCCGACAAAACTGCGTCAGGCAAGCTAAAGCGCCCGGTCTTCTTTGGGGAGGACGGCCGGCCATCGCGCCAATATGAAATCGATGGGTATCATCCCGAATGGCGGTGCGGAATTGAAATCGAGGCGGGAAGGGCTTGGATGGGCAATGCGGTATATCGCGACCTGATACAGGCGTTGGTAATGGTCGAGTTGGAACACCTGATACTCGCGGTTCCTTTGGGCTACAGATACCTAAATTCCGGCAAGTCCGTTATCAGCCGCGATTACGAGAACACCACGAGCGTTGCGGATGCGCTCTACTCGCACACGCGAATAAAAATGCCCTACCGTCTCACGCTTATCGGGTATTGAGCACGCAATCGCTATTTCAGCTTTGCCAATCGGCGGACCCGCGCGCGCTTCGAGCGCACAACGTGTCCCTTCGGACGCTTTGGTGTCGACGCCCTTCTAAGGTGATGAACGCTAAACCCGGCCACATCCGGTGGAGTAAGGGCGTCGCTCAAGAATATCACTTCCGAACCGCTAGATTTTTCGCCTGCACTGTAATTGAGAAGATAAGTAGTGGGCGCAAACGAGGCGTAGGCAGCTCTTATTTCCGGAACGTCATCATATGAAACGACCCATTTAGCTTTACGGCGGCGCTTAAGCTCGGCCGCGATTTCCAAATGGTCTTCAGGTCGATAGAAATTCTTATAGAGCTTATGCCCCTTCACGAAGTAGGGCGGATCAAGGTACACGAAACAACCATCTCGCCCCACCTTCTCGCCAATAAACTCAAGCGCGTCCCAGTTAGTAACGTTGATTTGGTTGGCATACCGCGACAATGCTCGCAGATTTTCGATTTGCTTTTCCTTTACCAAGCGAACGTCAATTTTCCAGCTTCCTTTTTGATTGTAGCCGCCGATTGGCCCTGCACCTTCGATTATTCCCGAACGATTAGTGCGATTGAGGAAGTACGCGGAGAAACCAAGTCGCAGCTTGTTATCAAAATCAGACGTTTCCCAGATTTCCTGCTGTCGGTGCCATTGCTCAATATCGATTGGTGTTTTCTCGACAAGCCGACAGAACCTCTCCGTGTCATACAGAGCGGAGACCCAAAAAGCGTAAATCGATTGATCGATGTCATTGATCGAAACGCGATCAACAAAACCATTGATCAAGAGGCGTATGGCGAGACCTGCTCCTCCTGCGTAAGGCTCGCAATACTCGGCTCCAAACAACCGGTTGTCTCGGATCAGCTCGACAAAGTACGGAAACAGCTTCGCCTTTCCGCCCGGATACCGCAGAGGAGAGGTTATCATCACACGTGCTTCTTTACGAATTGATCAATTGTGTCCCGCGCCGCGAGCACTCTCATATCGTTCGGGATTACATTTCCATGCGCACCCAGATTGAGATAGACGAGATGATCTTTCTTGAATTCGCTTAAGATATTCTTGTCAGCGTGAGGCAATTTCACGAGCTGGCTGATGCAAAGATTGAGGGAGCTTTCCAAATCCAACTTTCCACCCGACTTGTTTGCGCCCTGGTCATCAATGATGTGTTTGAGAATTGTCTCAACGATATTGCGTAGCAGGAATGTCGCGGCCGCTGGAAACTTTTTGCAGTTTATTTCCCGCGCCTCCTTCAAGAGCTGTGTAACCAGCGCGTTGTTTATTTTCTTGACCGAGTAACCGAACAGCGATCCGGGCTTGGCCGTCGTGCTGCCGCCCGACCCTGACTTGCCTGCGCTTCCGCCTCCTCCTCCGCCCGAGCTGCCACCTCCTCCCGAGCTACCACCCGCCGAACCGCCGCCTGTCTTCTTCCCGCCCCCTTTGGCACCGGACGCCGCCGCCCCATAATCAGCAAAAACGGCCTCATACGTTGCGGTTGCGCCCAAGCCCTTGACCGGATTGATGACGAGCTTACCGAGAAGGTGTTTGAACTTCTTCTCGGCCTCTTTATTGCCCATCACCACCGTCAGGTTGGCGTTGTCGTAACTGATGTCCATTTTCTCCTTGTGCCCGCTCGTCTGCAAAAATCGGACGGGTGGGTTGAAGGCGAGATTTGGCTTAAGCAGGATGTCCTTTTCTGTGTGCGTCCACGGAAGGCTCAGGGCCTTACGGTAAAGCTGGTATTCAAGAATAAGCTCTTTGATTTCGCCTTGCGTGACGTTGAACAGCTTGGCGAGCTTGGCGAGACTTTTTCCGCCCTTCCACTCGTCATAGACGGCTTTACGGCTTCCCAAGTACCCCCACTTGGACTTGTCGCCTGTACCGAAGTGAGCACTCGCCATGATTGGCATCAATGCGTCACGGTCAGGAGCAACGCTGCAATCGACGTTAAGCAGCAGATTTTTCGCTGCGTCCGAGATATGAGGGACGGTGCCTGCGTAGTCCTTGGGTGGCTTGATCAGTCCGGTGAGCAGCTTGTACGCGGCGATGCGCGTGTTGCCCTCTATAACGATATACCCTGAGCCCTTTTTTATTACGTAAGGTCGTTCAGCGCCCGCGTTCTTGCCCTCAGACGCAACCTTCTTGACGAACGCCTCCAAATCTTCGTTTTCATAAAGGTAGGAAATTATTTCCGCTTCGCTTGAAAGAGGCGTCTGCGAGACGATCCGAGGATTTCGAACATCCAAGGCAACGTCTTTAAGCAGAATGCTCTCATATTTGAAATTGGCGAACATGAACCGGCCCCTTCCCCAAGCGTATGAAGCACGAAGGGGGCGGGTGATCAACTGAGGGTAGTTCGGCGGTCCACAAGACAACGGTCACGGGAGACTTGTATAAAATCAAAAAGACGGACAAGCGCTTATAGGCTGGGGCGAGCCGAGCGGTACAGATGGGTGGGAACCGCCGTAGAAGCGTTTTACCCTTGATAAACCTAACGAATTTGAACGCGACTGATTTGCTTTTGTATCAGGGTTTTGTATTTCAGCGCAACGCAGGAAGCCCCGTTGATGGTCATCGCGGCACGCTTGGCGGCAGGAAGAAGCTGATAGCTCTCACTGAAGGGCTGGCAATAGAGCCGACCGCCTAGGTTTCAATCAAAGTGCGGATCGTCGCCGTTGTGGAAGATATGCACATAACTCTCGTGCAAGCCTCCGCAGGGTCTGTTTGTTCACCGCGAGAGGCTTGGTCATTCGCCGAATCCTAGTTAAGACCCGCTAGCGTATGATCTCGAAAGGGGGATGCGTATGAAGATTAACTTATGGATCGCAATCGTATTCGTCGCGGGTGCCTTTGGCGTCGGATATTTTGTGGACCATGTTAGAACCGCCAGAGACGTTAGATCGGTCGAAGCCACGCGTTATGCTCAAAACCGCAACATGCTTGCTAAAGAGTTGATCAAGATTCGGGCTGACTTAGAGGGTGGCGACCTCACTAGTCCCGGGCTCGTCGCGGCAAGGAAGAAACTACGGGTTATGTCGGACACTTACCTGTTGCAGAATAAGAGTCTGTCTTCGGTGAACCAAAGCTCTTCCGCGAAAGAGAAAACGTGTTTTTCGGACGCTGACGAACTGTTAGAATCCACATCGCTGCGATGGGACATGACCGAAGGCTGTCAAGGAGGCTCAAACTCCTGCTCGGATATAAGGATGGATTCTTTGCGTTATCTCAACTCAGCAAAGCAGAAGTTGGGAGACTGCCTGAACCTACTAGATTAACAAATGTGCTTCGATTCGTTTGTAAAAAGTCGGATCGAGAGTCTTGACGACCTTTCCAATCTGTTTAGCGGTCAGAGTCTCTTCGGATAGTTTTTGAATTGCAATATCTATGGCGAGCGCCTCGATTGTAGGCCAGTGATGTAAAAGCATCCGCCTCACAAAATTTCTCAGTTTATTCTCGCAAGCCATCACGTCGTCTTCCGTCATACCTAACGCCATCCAATACAGTCGTAGACACTCAACGGTGTACGCGTCGCTTTCAGGGTCATCCGGCCTCCCAAAACCATCGTCATCAGTTCTTCCGTACTTCTCATTATGGATTTGGACCGCAGTCATGCCAGCAATTTTCAAAACATAAACAGCTTTCGGGGCTGTTTTCGTCGGATCGAATACACAGCGCGCCGCGTATTTTGCTGTAGGTTTTATCAGGACCGCCTCGACATCAAGCTCGCAACTTAATGCTGCGATTACGTGTCCGGCTTCATGAATAGCATTGTGATTAAATCGTCTCACTACTTTCCCCGTGGGCGCGGATCACGCGCTCTGCCATTTTAAGTCGGGCCTTTGCGACACTGCCTCAGAGAAGTCTCGCCCGCGACCCAAGCTATGCAAATCGGAATCTCAGGGATTCCAAAATTCCCGTGGTATAAAACCTAATCGTCCAATTTGATGTGTTTCAGGGACTTGCGGCAGACGCGCCGCAGCAAGCGGGGACACGGGCTAGGTGGAGAGGCTGGCGGGAGGCGGATTCGAGTGAGAAGTTGACTGTTCTCGTTCAGAACGGATTTGGCTTCGATTTGGCCCCCTAGGGAAGCGGTGAACGCTACCAAAAACAACGAAAACTCAGGCACAAATCAACTTACCTGCTGCTGGACGGCCTGCGCCAATGACATGAACGAGGAAATCACTTACTAACGCCCAGCCCCGAGCTGGGGCATCATTGTTGGGGCGGGCGATGGTGGACAACTTCGTGAAGGTCGTTGAGGCCTTTTCAAAACTAGGCAGTGCGCTTGCATGGCCCTTGGTTATTCTCGTAATTCTGTGGTGGTTTCGCGCAGCCCTTCGAGAGTTTATTGCTAACATCTCGGAAGGGTCGGTAAAGGTGTTGGGATTTGAGGCGTTTGCTAAGCGTAAGGCGATTGAAGCAGCGGCCACCGCTGAGGTCGCCAAAGTCGAGGCCTCCGGCAAAGCCCCTCGCGATGCAACGTTCTTGCTTCAATCAATTGGGAAGTCTCGACGTCTCGCTGATTGGTTAGCTCATGTCCCATTGAACGACCTCGCGGGTAGGAGGGTGCTATGGGTTGATGACCAGCCCGACAATAATATCTTCGAAACGGAAGCGCTTCAGGCACTCGGAATAGAGGTCGAGTTTGCAACAAGCACCTCCGAGGCTCTTCGCAAACTGCAGGGAAATGAGTACGACGCGATTATTTCCGATATGGCGCGGCCCGAGGATGATAAGGCTGGTTATTCGTTGTTAGCCACGCTTCGGAATGTCCGCCCCGGCACGCCGTTTATCCTCTACAGCAGCTCCAATACATCGGATCAAGAACGCGCCATTGTGTCACAAGGTGCTTTTGGCTCAACTTCAAAACCGTCAGAACTCGTCCAGCTCGTGGTCTCAGCGATACGGGCGCAGGTTGGTAACAGTTGGAGCCGTCACTACCGCGCCATTCGAAACATAAAGGCGCACCGAAGTGGGCGGTTCGACTAGGACACGTGGGAAGCGCCTCAAGTTACCCATCAAGTAGGTTCCGTTCGGTGGACCTGATCATGGGGTTCTTGAAGTAACGGAGCGCATTTTCGATCTGCTTGATCACGAATGAGGAGCCGGTTCGTATTCCGCCAAATTCGTGGAATGCGGTATGCAGCTGGCTGTGCTGACCCTTCAAGTACCCCACGAAGAGTTCCACGCAGCGCGCTTGTTGGTATGCACCCTGGTATCCCTGCTGGTTTTCGCGCTTCAAGAACTCAGCGATATCTTGGGCGACAGTCCTGTCAAAAATCGGCGTAACGGTGAGAACGCCGTACAGATACTCGATGCGCTCACAAAGGATGCGGAGGTGAATGAAGCCCGAGGCCGTGACCTTCACGCAATCGTCGAAATCGACCTTGGCTTGATTCATATGATCGGCTTCGATGAGGTTCTTGCTTAGCAACCAAGAACACGCACGGCGGACGTCATCACGCACAAATCCTCTGTGCTGCAGCTCGTTTGCGAGGCGGTCCACGGAGAAGAAACCCTCTAATCCTATCTCGCCCCTTAGCTTGCGGTTGTCACAGAGCCAGAACAGGATTTCCGGCAGAATAAAGTTGTTCGGCTGTATCCACGCGGGCTCCGAATGGAAAATGTTCCTTATAAAACCCGAATTGTCATTGAAGAAGCGATACTCGGTCCTCATAAGGATCTTAAGCACCCGGTATTCGGGTATTTCAATGCCGCCCGCTCCTCTCGTAGCAGACGTGATGGCCTCTTCGCGAAGGTGCCCACTGTTTAATATAGCGACGAACATGTCGAGCGCCTTACGTACGTCACGTCCGGCGAGACCTTGTAGCACTCTCGAGACATTCTGCTTTCGGTCAAATAACTCCAGATAAATGGATTTTAGAAACTCACCCAACATTGTGTTCGGGTATCGGATGCGCATACCATTGCTCAATGAATACTCGAGCGTCTGGGTAGTATTTTGCGATAGGTATTCGAGGCTAAGTTCCAATCGGCGCTTCACCACATCCAGAAAACGCGGGGGTGCAATGTGGAAGACTACGCCGGTTCGGAATGTGTCAAGCGGGGGCTTGTCCTTAAAGCGTTCGTAGGTCTCATCGCGCATTTGGAGGATGACGAACGCTTTTGACTGGTCGAGAAACCAGAGCGAAAGGCCAAAAGCGGTGAGCTGATTCTCAAGACTTAGGCGGTCTACGTTGTCCATCACGACAACGACTACCTCGCGCCGCTCATTGGAGAAGTGCCGACAAATACCGAACGCCATTCGCTGGGGATCGGCCTGCCATTTTTGCAGGTCGTCGATCCGCAATTTCTCTGCTTCCGCGACGGAGATTCTCTTTTTAGTTTCGTCGTAGATGCCCCGGCGCTTTTGCAAGTCTTGCGAAAAAATGCGCGTCAGATTCTCGTTGGCGTAGGGATCGAATGCGGGGTTCTCCCGAAAAAAGCTATCTACGAACTGCTGACACAGCCAATTCTCTGCTGAAACAAGAGGATCAGGAGCCGTATTGAAGTCAATGAATGCCCAGTGAGTCCATGGCCTCTGGTCTTTGGGTTGCAAGAGCTCTTTGTAACGCCGAGCAAACAGCGACTTTCCAGTACCTACGCCTCCCGTTATGAGCTGGAGTTCACCCTCACCGGACCGATCAAACTGACTCGACCGATCAGACTTGAACTTGCCAATCGCCGCAGCCAGTTTCGGCTCTTTAGCACGGCTCGGATTCAATTCCTCGGTCAGCGCTCGTCTCGACGAGATTCTGTCCTTAAGGAGCGACTCGAGAACCCGGTCGTATTCCGTAACATCCTCCGAGCCAACGTAAGCCTTTTCGTATATTTCTGGATCGTTGTTTTGCGTTGTAGACGTAAAGTATCGTCGTAAGAGCGGCGCGAGCTCTGCGGCAAAGGTATTAAAGGGCTTTTTGGAGTTAATCAGTGACTGCCCACCGGCCAGCGTCTGCGGTTCTGTGGAGCGTTCAAGCCGGATCGAGGACATGCATTTTGCAGCATGGGCTTCAAGGAGCCGGTGGTTGCAAAAGTTGCGTAGCGCCTCCAACTCATCGCTTCCGATAACGAGATCAGCGATGCGGACGGTCCGCGTGGCATTGCTATCCCAGTGGCCATAGGACAGCTCGTGACCATTGCAAGCCAGTATGAACTTACAGGGATTTGTACCGTGCTTGAAATTCGTGTTGAGATGACGCGCATAAAGCGCCGCCTCGCGGTAGCCCACGTCGACCGGGACTTCCGGCTCCTTGGCTTCGACTACCAGGATCGGGAGTGCCAGTTCCCAAACAGAAAAATCGGGGTAGTAACCGCCCGTTTTCCCGGCATTTTTGTCTAGCGGCGTTGGGGCGAGATACTGTTTGCCTTTGATGGATGCGACAGGAATTGCCAGATAATTCTGGTCGGTGAGTAGAGGCGTTACGACCTTAAGCTCGACGTCCGCCTCGGTCGCACCTGAGCCTTTTTCGAGAGCGTCGATCAAGCAGAGCCCCTAGCAAATCTGCACGAAGAATCATTCCTGTCCGATTGGTACCACGTTCATGCGAGTCGTCGTGAGTGACACGTCCACCCGTTTGGACGGTGACACGGCCGCTGGTGTGTTCTGCTTGTCAAATAGTGCTCGCTCGCAGCGGCGTTCCGCACGGTAAAGCCATGCAAAACGGAATCCCTGAGCTTCCAAAATACGCCTATTTCCATCCTGGCCTTGATGTTACAAATTGATCTAACGTTCGTTGCGATGATTTGTAACAAGGGTGCTTTGGCCATGGCTGAGGGAAAGTTCGTCTCCTACCTACGAGTATCGACTGACAAGCAGGGCCGCAGCGGCCTCGGGCTTGAAGCGCAGCGGGATGCGGTGTCCCGGTTTCTCAACGGTGGCCGCTGGAAGCTCGTGGCCGAATACGTTGAGGTGGAAAGCGGCAAGCGGAATTCTCGCCCTCAGTTGCAAGCAGCCATCAGCCACGCGAAGGCCACAGGGGCCAAGCTCGTCATTGCCCGCCTCGACCGCCTTGCGCGAAATCTGCACTTCGTCTCAAGCCTCCAGGAACGCGGCGTGGACTTCGTGGCTGCGGACATGCCAGACGCGAACCGGCTCACGATCCACATCATCGCAGCGGTGGCTGAAGCCGTGGGCCGTACCATCTCCGAGAACACAAAGACTGCCCTTGCTGCTGCGAAGGCGCGCGGCGTGAAGTTAGGCAATCCCAATGGAGCCCGCGCACTCAAGGGCAAACAGGTGGGCAACGCAGACGCCGTAGCGCAGATCAAGGCCAATGCGGCTCAACACGCGGCGGACCTGAGGGGCATCGTGGACGACATTACGCGGTCGGGGATCACTACGGTGCGCGGTATCGCGGAGGAGCTGCACAACCGTGGCATTCGGGCACCCCGAGGAGACACGTGGCACCCAACAGCGGTCGCAAGGCTTCTCAATCGACTGGGCAACGCGACACAGACGAGTTGAATGGAGACAGGTCGATGCTGGCAACCACAGGAATACTCTTGGCCGCGCTCGCGGTGCTCCGCGTGGCCCTCGAAGCCACTTGGCCTGCAGCGGTGTTCGGCGCAGTGGGCATGTGGATGATAAGTCACGGGGCGTAGCTCAAGCCGAAGGAGGACACGAAGGCCCGCAGGTCAGCACCACGCGTGACATGGGGACCATGGTGGGGAACGGGTCCCCTTCGGCCCACCGGGTCCCAATCTAAACGAGCTGGCGGACTCGACTTCAAAGTATCAACTTAAAGCCTGCCGCCGCTGCCGAGGTCACTGCAGCAGCGTGCGGAAAATCTTGGAGCCCCAAAGTATTCGTGGAGCTTCATCAGGAATTCTCACCTCGCTTGACCTCGGTACCATCGGGAGACCCTTTGTGGCTCGAAAGATCCTCCCTTCGGTGTTTGGCGATGATATCAATCGCTAGCTGCACATTCCCGCTGACGTATGCCTAGAGGCCGTTTGATGTCCCTTATCCCGCCGCATTCTGAAGCGCACGCTAAGCCAAATTTGGGAATCGCGGATAATGCCTTTGCAGACCTTCGAGCGGGGTTTTTCTTTTTACCTGCGAACCCCGGACGGCACACGGATCGGAGCAAAGGTGCTCCCGAAAGCGTTACCGACAGTAGGAGCGCTAGGCAGAGGCGCTGCGGGGCCAGTGTTCCCCCACGTCGGGACTACATTTGTCGAACCCACCGTAGCCGGATACGAACCCACTGAAGGGGCCACGACTGATCCGTATCCAGCCGTTCCGTCGCCTTGCGCCAGCGCAAACGTGCTTGTGAGAGTGAAGGCTGTTGCCAGTGCGATTGTCGTAACTTTCATGAGGTGTCCTTTCTTATCGTTAGATAGGAGACAACCTCATCGTCTGCTCGACCGTTCCACTAAAATCTTCTTTAAGCGCGAGCGGAAACCGCCAGGCTGTTCACACCTCGCGGAGCCTCCATGCTTCGGCATCGTCTTCCGTCGCGTGTCATTCGCCTTAGGCGTTGTTCGATCGCGCTAGGTCACTGCTCCGATTCGCAATTCTTCCTAAGAATGGTCCAAGAGATTCCCTGAGTTGCTTCCATTCCTCTGCTTCTGCAAGCCAGTATTCCATCAGCGAGTATTCCATTT
>WNEZ01006331.1_pt1 | contig 14801 bp, 13 predicted proteins | sample 5400521 | NCBI WGS metagenome assembly WNEZ01 (sample SAMN13153339, study PRJNA577476) | soil metagenome | isolation source: 120 cm saprolite under Douglas fir tree site 2 hole 1 replicate 1 | place: USA:California | collected 2015-04-18
TGAAATATCGACTACGTAGTTCATGACAGGGGCTCCCATAATGTAGATTTCGGATACCTTGTGGGGCAGCAAACCTTCCTCCATGAGTTCGGGAAAGGCCCAGGGATTTTGTGAAGCAGGGTAGATGGCCTCTATAGTTGCTTCACCGGCAGCAAGGTGATCTGGATGATAACGCCGGATCATGAGATTGGGCGTCCAGGTACGCTCGGGAGACTGGCAAATAACTCGCGCGGGACGATAACGGCGCAAGGCACGCACCAGGTCGCGCCGCAGCTCTATTGTAGGCTGTAGCTGGCCGTCAGGATAATCGAGGAAGTCGACACCCTTGATGCCAAGGACTTCGCCCGCGGCCCGCTGCTCGATCTTGCGAGTTCTTATCATCTCACGCTGCGCTTCTATCCCAACATCGGTGGCTTCGTCGGGACCACCACCGGCGCCATCGGTGCATAGCACGTAGTACACATCCCAGCCCTCGCGCGCCCACAAGGCAACGGTGCCAGCGCAGCCGAATTCGGCATCATCCGGATGGGCGATAATTACCAGCGCAACTTTCTTTTGCTCCTGCTCGCTCACAGATTTTCTTTCCTTTTCTAATGTCGTATGACTTTTACCAATCCTCCACAGGGCTATTTCTCAAGCAGCACGATGAGAAGCCCACCAAGCAAACCAAGATTTTTCATAAATTGCGTCTGCTGGTTATTGCGGGTGTTAGCGTCGGTTTCACTCCAGAAGGAATGTCCAACAATGGTGGTGGGCACCAGGCAGCCTATAAGGATGGTGGCAGCCAGCTTAGGCGCCAGGTCAAGGGCGAGCATGGCACCGCCAATGGTCATCGCCAGGCCGTTCATCTCTACGGCAAGTTTTGGTTCCGGTATACCAGCCTTCGCCACTGGATTGACACGATATCCTGGATTCAGGAACGCTTTGAAACCGCCCGTGATAAAAATACCTGATAGAAACAGGTGACCCAGTCTTCTGATCATTGATACGACTTCCTCCTTACTCCTCTTTATCTGGTACATCTTCAATAAGTTCGGTTGCAGGCACTTCTAACGCCTTAGCTATCCGCTCTAACACGTAAAAATCAACACTTCGGTACGGATCGCGCCATAGCCGCCTAATCGTGTTTAAGCCTACATCGGCCTTGCGCGATAGTGTTGAAATATTAAATCCTTTGGACTCTGCTAACTCCTTGACACGCAACCGTAACGCCATGTCTCTACCTTTTTGCGCGATTGTACTACTGAAGACGCCTTGACAGTGAGTGCCACGTGTGGTATGCCTCTAGAGGCATACCACACGTGGCACTCGGCAAACAAGGAGGATAAACACAATGCGAAAAACACTGTACCTCGCTAGCCTGGATATAGGCTTAGGCTATGGCAGCTTGTTAGTCTTGTTTTATGCAGCAACGGAAGTGGAGGTCAAAAAAGAGGTTGCAAGTGCGGCAAGATCAACATCGAAGTACTCAGGTGATGATCTCGACGGTATCGCCATCCTGCACGTGGTGTTCGCGTCCAACCTGCTGGCCATCAAAGCGTGCTGATGGACCCCAGAGGTGCGCACCGCGACAGGCCGCACCCATCTCTTTGTGTACTGCCATAGCAACATCGATGATGGTGGCCCCTGGCTGCATTGCTAGAGGTTCATCGTCCACCGTTTTGTTGTGACGGAGGTAGACGCGGATGAGGCCAGTGAGTTCCCATATGGCTTCTTTGAAGGCGGCCAGGCTATCGTCATCGATGATGGAGACTCCCACAACGGGTAGATCCGGTACGGCTGCTTGCAGCGCTGCCAGGTCAGCCGCTTTTGCCTCGTCCATCTTTGTGACCGCGAGCAGTGACGGTAGGTCGATGCCCGCGAGAGCTACTTCCTCCTTTACGTCTTTGAGCGCATCATGTGATGCGCGAACATCCTGGCAATAGACGATAGCGTCAGCGCCTCGCAGTACGCCCAGGAGGGCGCGTCCCCCACCACGGTCTTCGTTGGCGCCCGCAATCAGTCCCGGGATCTCTACAAGTTGGACGAGTACTCCGCCGATGCGTGTAAGTGCAGCAACGGGGCGCAGGGTTGTGAAGGCGTAATCACCAATCTTGATCTGCACATGCGAGAGGGCGTGAAGCAGCGATGATTTCCCTGCATTGGGCGCTCCCACGAGCGCTACCTGGGCCACTCCTTCACGGCGTACTGCAATGGTGTCACGATGTATAGTGTGAGAGCGAGTGTGTGTTTCTTCGATCTGGCCGTGTACCCATTTACACAGGTCTGCGTAGGGACCGCTGCGGTAACCGGGGAGTTCCTCGAGAATGGTACGTAGTTCACGCACACGTTCAGTGCCTTCTTTACCGATGAGACGGCGCTTGATGAGCTGCATAAAGGTTCGATGGGACATAGGCATAGCGATACACTCCTTTGTTGCTTTGAGAAGATGGCAGGAGGTACGCTAACCTGATGGCTAAGGGGGAGGCAGGTTGAAAGCTGCCCTGTCCGAGCCGGGGAGAGGCGCGTCTGTCCCGCTGCTTACACACGACGCTTGAACGGTAAGCAGCAGTTTAGCCGTTTTTCTGAGTTACAATCGAGCGCCAGGCGCTTATCCGAGAGGTACACATGTAGTGCTTTCCTTGTGTTTTTTTAAGAAGAGTTTGTACTTTATGACTATAACACAGGGAAATCTGTGACGCAACTTTATTTTGCTGAGGCCAATGCCCTGATATAAATTCGGCTAGACATTCCAGAACGATTATGGGAAGACAGCGCCAAGATGGGACCTATTATTCTCCGGCGAGTGTTTTGCGACAAGACCGGCAACAACGCATGACAATCTTTCCTATCAGGAACATTTCCCCGCTCAACCGGGAAATGTTCCATTTCCCCGCTCAACCGGGAAATGTTCCCGGAAAAACTTCCCGGTGCGACGGGAAGTTCGCTCATGACATGGGAAAGCCTCTCCGGCTATCCTCTAGATAGGTCGTCACCGTTGGAATACCACTTACTGTTCACATGTGCAGGAAATTCCTGCAAGGAGGTTATCACTCATGTCATCGACAACATTGTATCGCTTAAGCGGAATCAGCCTGCTCATCGGGAGCCTGCTCCTCATCATCGGCGACATTCCAGACTTCTTCACTGGCAATGACCAGACTAGTGTCATCTTTACTGCCAGTGCCCTGATCCGTCTGATCGGTGTCATGCTGATTGCGTTGGGCCTGCCCGGCATGTATGCGAGATTTGCCGAGCGAGTCGGCGTGTTGGGGCTGATCGGCTTCACCGGCACGTTTTTCTTCATTCTCATGGCAATAGCCTCGGAAACCATCGTCGCTTTCATTTTCCCCGTCCTTGTTGCCCATGGGCTCCTGAACGGTGGTCCACCACCGCTGGGGTTGCTCATCATTTCTCTGGCCGATGCTCTGCTGGCGTTGGTCGGGGGGGTTCTGCTGGGCATTGCCATCATCCGTGCTGCCATAAGCCCTCGTTGGGCAGGTGTGGTCCTCATCGTTGGCAGCCTCCCCTTCGCTCTCGGCAGTGCCTTGGACCTGCCCATCACGGACGGAGGTCTCATCATTTTCGCCGCTGGTCTGGTCTGGCTCGCGGTGGGAATGTGGTCGAAGCAGCCGACCAGGGTCGAGGCTCCCTTTCCTCCAAGCGGGGTTCGTGCCTAAGTACCGCTAGACCAGACGCCTCAAACCCTCTATCACGGCAGAGGCGTCTGGGCCTCTCATACTCTGCTCTCTCCGATCACCGCACTATACATCTGACCAGCCTGCGGGATAGAATAAGAGAGCAGCAACCATCGATCGTTCCGCCAACTTCAATGGGATGCAGGTGAGCAAGATGAATCTGGATCGGGTAAGCAATCCAATAGCCACAAGTCATCAATCGCAGGACCAGACCGATATGCAACTGCGCGGAGGCTGGCTGGTCCTGATGCGAGCAGCGTGGATCCTCATCGTCACGCTCAGCCTAGCCGTTTCCATCGTCGATATCCCCCTGAAATTCAGGCGACTGCATACGGTCTGTGTCGGCTTTTCGTGCGAACAACAATTGACTGCGGGCATTGTGCAAGACCTCCATCACCTGAACCTGTCTGTTGACTTTTTTGCGACCTACCTCGTCATCTTCGGATTTGGCTCTTTGCTCGTCTGGGTGGCGATGGCTCTGTTGATCTTCTGGCGCAGGTCCGATGACCGTATGGCGCTCCTGGTCGCGTTGTTCCTCGTACTCTTTCCGGCGGCACAACTCCTTGGAAGTCCTGCTGACGTTGGAGCAGCGTATCCTTCTCTGCATATCCTGACAGCCTTGCTTGATACTCTTGGCTGGCTCTCCCTCCTGCTCTTTTTCTATCTTTTTCCTGATGGTCGGTTCGTACCCAGCTTCACGCGTGTAGTAGCTCTTGCCTATGTGCTCCTCAATATTCTGAGTGGTCTCTTTTCCAGACTGCCTTTTAGCGACGCGACCTCTTTTCTCCTTGGGCTACCTCTGCTCGCTGTGGTAGTAGGCATTGGTCTCTTTTCACAGGTCTATCGCTATAGACGGATCTCCAGCGTTGTGCAACGCCAGCAGACCAAGTGGGTGGTCTATGGTTTTGTGATAACTATTCTGCTCTTTACAGGCGTGGTTTCGCTCGGGCAAGTCTTCTTCTCTATACCCCATCTTGTTCCACTCCTTGTTGCGTCTACTACCATCTATAGCTGCGAACTGCTGATCCCACTTTCGATAGGCTTTTCGATTCTGCGCTACCGGCTGTGGGACATCGATATCATCATCAACCGTACACTGGTCTACGGTCTCCTCACCGCCGGTATCGTTGCCATCTACGTGCTAGTGGTTGTTTCACTGGGCACCGTGTTGCAGGCACAGGGCAACCTGCTGATTTCACTGGTGGCGACCGGCCTGATCGCCGTGCTCTTCCAGCCCTTACGCCTCCGTCTTCAGCGCGTCGTCAACCGCCTGATGTTTGGCGAGCGTGACACGCCCTACACGGTTATCTCACGCTTAGGGCAGCGCCTGGAAGCCACTCTAGCCCCCGATGCCGTGCTGCCAACACTCGTCGAGACGGTCGCTCAGGCGCTCAAACTGCCCCATGTAGCCATTACCTTGAAGCAAGATGGGGAGTTTGTTACTGCGGTATCGTATGGTAAAGAGCCGGGCGGGGGCAAGCCCCACCCCTACATTTCCGGAAATGTAGGGGTATCCCTTGCGGATGCCCTGATACGTCTCCCACTCATCTATCAAACTGAGCAGATTGGCGAACTGCTGCTTGCTCCACGTGGACCTGGTGAGTCCTTCACGCCTGCTGATCGTGCGTTGCTTTCTGACCTGGCACGGCAGGCTGGGGTAGCCGCCCACGCGGTGCGGCTCACCACGGATCTGCAGCGTCTGACAGGCGAACTCCAGCAGTCGCGTACCGAGCTTGTCACCACGCGCGAAGAGGAGCGCCGCCGCCTACGCCGCGATCTGCATGATGGCTTGGGGTCGGCGCTGACCAGCGTGACGTTTCAACTCGATGCCGCTTGCAACCTGCTCGACCATGACCCCCAGGCTGTCAGAACGCTGCTCATGGAACTGAAAGGCCAGATGCAGACCTCGATTGCCGATATCCGGCGGCTGGTCTACAATCTGCGCCCGCCCATCCTCGATGAGTGGGGACTGGTGGCGGCACTGCGCGAGCAGGTCGTACAATACCAGTTGAACCAGGTCCAGGTGACGGTTGACGCACCTGGGTCCTTGCCTGCGCTTCCCGCCGCCGTTGAGGTAGCCGCGTACCGCATTGCCATGGAGGCGCTGGCAAACGTGATCCGGCACGCCAGGGCTGGCACTTGCGCGATCCGGCTGGATGTTACAGACGAAGTGCTCATCGTGGAGATTCAGGATAACGGCAGTGGATTGCCACCACACTATCACGCGGGGGTAGGCATCAGCGCGATGCGCGAGCGGGCCGCCGAACTGGGCGGGTCCTGCGTGATAGAAGACGTCGCAACCGGTGGCACGCGGGTGTCTGCCCGGCTGCCCTTATTGAAGGAGTGATGATCTTATGCCAGGCGAAGCTCTGCGTATCCTGCTGGTCGATGATCACCCGCTCGTCCGCAATGGTTTGCGGGCGCTGCTCGCCTCTGTACCGGATATGACTGTGGTGGGCGAGGCCAGCAACGGCGAGGAAGCGATTACCCAGGCTGCGGAACTGCAACCGGATATCATCCTGATGGATCTGCACATGCCCGGGCTGAATGGTATTGAAGCGACGCGCCGCATCGTGCAGGTCCATCCACACATCGGCATTCTGGTACTCACCATGCTCGAAGATGATGCCTCCGTATTTGCCGCGATGCGGGCTGGCGCGCGGGGCTACCTGCTTAAGGGAGCTGATCAAGCAGATGTGCTGCGGGCGATCGGCGTCGCAGCCCACGGTGAGGCGATCTTCAGCCCACCCATTGCCCGGCGCTTGATGCAGTATTTCGCCAATATGCAGCCCGTCCTGCCGGCCAGCGCCTTCCCGGACCTGACGGAACGCGAGCGGGAAATCCTGGGGATGATCGCTATGGGCAAAAGCAATGTGGAGATCGCTGAGGAACTGGTGCTCAGCCCGAAGACGGTGAGCAACCATGTCTCGAATATTTTCAGCAAGTTACAGGTCGTTGACCGCGCCCAGGCTGTGCTCCGCGCTAAGCAAGCCGGACTGGGATAAGGGCCGATGCTACCTTGCAACCAACCAGGAGAAATACCGCACGGCATACCTACTCGACCAGATAGGCTTTGGGAGACAGTTTGACGGCATTTTCTCTTCAGCTTATGTTGGATATGTGAAACACGATACAGCATTTTTTGAGCATGTCTTACGCGAACTCAAAAACGTGAAGGTGCAGGAGATGTTATTTTGGGATGACCAGCCAGGGAATGTGGCAACGGCCAGAGCAATGGGCTTGCATGCTGAACTCTACAGCGATTTCGCGTACTTTGAAAAGAGAATGAGCAGCTACCTCAACGAGTCGTAGCTGCTCTATCCCTTCGTTTCGTGCCTGGCTGGAGCCAGGCACCGTCACGGAACAACCTGTAAAAACGCGGTTTTACGCGGTCAATTACCACCAGCGCCGACGCGGGCGACGGGCGTAGGTTCCACGCCGGTAGTAGCGTGAAGCATAGGGGCGATAGTAGCGGTGGTAGGCGAAGCCGCTCCAGATGGCAACGAGAATGGCCGCCGCGATGATAGAACTGATTAACGGGACACCGCCAAGGAATGGCTCACCTACAATATGGAAGTGCAGGATGCCCACAACCAGAAAAATGGCAAGCAGGCCTAAAATGATAGCGCCGATGAAGCCGTCAGGTGCGCGCCTGCGTGCCAGCAATTCGCCGACGAAGCCGACCAGTGCCGCGATAATGACCCAGACGATCAATTGAGTTAATGTGATACTCACAGTTTCATGTCCTCCTCTGGAAACTTATTTGAGCGCGATTCATTCACCTCGAACCTTGAGTATTATCAAGCTACTAATGACACGCAGAACTCGCGCTTTCGTATTCAAAAGGCCGGCATTACCGGACGCTATATGCTTGCGAGGAAGATGACATAGCGCCCACTGAAAGTTACAGCTACAATGTCCCCTTCTCTTATTTCCGACTGCAGCTCCAACCTGGCTTTCCCTTTCTTTCTCGATGTAGTTTCCAGGCGAGCGATATAAGCGGGGTCGGGTTTGTGGCAGCGGGCAGAAAAATCGCGCGTCACTGGCCGCAGGTAGTTGCTCATGCTTTCCTGTATCACAATCTGCACATGCAGGCCACGTTCTTTGAGAATGAGCCAGAGAAGACCCCACCCGGCAAGTGTCAGCAGGGCATTGAGACTGCCAGCGAAAGCGGTGGACTTGTGGTTGATGTTCTGCTGTAGGGGCGCTTTTAAGGTGAGGCCAGCATCATCGTAGCTCTCTATGCTTATTCCCAGATGCTGTGTAATGGGAATTTCTCGAGCGAGTATTTCCTGCAACTCTTGTAACCGGTCGTGCATGTCATCACCTGGCTATTTAGCGGCCGACGCGCTGTTTTGGAAATTATACCACTAAGCAGGAGAAACTGAATAAAATAATCTGGACATCCCAATTGTAGATGTGCCTTCACGGGGCTGTCCCCAGGCAGGCGCGATAATGAACTTTGGCAAAATAAACGGATATGCCTACCCCCACCCCAGGGCGCGATAAATCTCGCAGCTACGCACTTGCCTTCGCTTCGCTTGGCCAAAGAATGATAGTCGGTGCTAGCCATGCTAATCTCCTTGCGATCTTAGTTTTCTATATCTGAAGAAGATGTACGAGAGAAAAGCCTTTCAGGATCACTACACGAATGTATGCCCTGCCTGCTCCAATGCTCCTTTTGCTCGGGATAAGTCCCGCTCTTTTACCAGCAAGTAATCGGTATCGAAGGTGGAGATAGCAAAGATAGGGATACCATGGGCGGCGAGTGGACCAGCCAGCCCGGCAAGTATGCCCGTGAGCGAAAAATCCAGCGGTCCCTGTACTTTGATAGCAACCCAATCTTTTTCGCATTGCACGGCGGTGGGGACTGAAGAGCTTGCACAAACAATGGATAGCTCTTCAGTTGTGCAGGTCAATGAAAGAAATGATCTGTCCTGCCATACCCATTGCGGTATTTCTTGCTCAGGTGACAGGCGAACGATAGCAATACTATCTGGCAGTATGGATAGATTCATGGTTAAGCACCTCACAGGCGGGGGTCGACCGGCTCGCTTTCGAGGGCCAGCACACCGAAGACGCACTCGTGGACACGGCGCAGTGGTTCGCTGCGTACGAAGCGCTCCAGCGCCTCAATGCCCAGGGCGAACTCGCGCAGGGCAAGCGAGCGTTTGGCGCCCAGCCCGCGCACTCGTAACCGTTCCAGGTGCTCAGGTATAGTATATTCCGGCCCGTAGATGATGCGCAGGTACTCCGATCCCCGGCACTTTACTGCAGGCTGCACGATGCCATGTCGCCCTTTCGAGATGAAATCGAAGGGTTTCACCACCATTCCTTCGCCGCCGCGATCAGTAAGTTCTTGCCACCAGCGCACACCTTCTTCTATGCTGGCCGGGTCGGTCACGTCCACGATCTTGTAAGGCGTCGCGAGGAGCAACTGCTCGTCGGCCCGGCACAGTTCTGCCAATGTATTCATGTGCCACGTGTGATCTTTGTTAGTATGGGTCCCACCCTGCGTAGCCAGGATGTGAAAGGGCGCGAGCTTGAGGTCGTCCACTGAATGAACCGGCCAGCAATAGTGCCGGATGGCCTCGATGTATTGAGCGGTCATCTTTTCGCGGGCGCTGTAACGGTCCAGCAGCGACTCGATCTCCGGATCCCGCGCCGCCGTCTTTTCTAGCGCAGCTACTGCCTCTGCCAATGCAGCGCGAGAGGCAGCTCCTACGGCGGCGTATTGCCGCTGGAGCAGCGCCTGTGCCTTGACCGACCAGGGCATTAGTTCGCAGTCCAGGCAGAACCAATCGGTATGGAACTCCGTCCAGAAATCTGCCTTTTCCAGGGCAGCCCGTACCCGCACCAGCATCTCTGATCCAAGCGCGAGATCGTCAAAGAAGTGTCTTCCCGTACGTGTATAACAGACACCGACACCCTCACCCTGCATGCCGAAACGCTTGCGCACGGTATCCTCGTCGCGACATATGATGACCACAGCCCGCGAACCCATGTGCTTTTCTTCGCAGACAACGCGCGATACCCCTTCTTGGCGATAATAGGCAAAGGCCTCGGCGGGATGTTCCAGCAGGCCAGGCTCTCTGGTCGTCTCAGAAGGCGACATAGTAGGCGGCAGGTAGATCAGCCACTTCGGATTGGCGGCAAAGCGGCTCATCACCTCCAGAGCAGCAATAGCATTTTCCTCGCGGATGGTAATATTGCGGTTCAGACTAGTTGTAATAATGCGCTTGCCCGAGACGTCTTCCATGTCCAGGATATCGTCAAGCTGCTGCTGCGCAGTGAGCGCGGGGGCTTGATCTTCCCTGGCAAGGAAAGGCCTGGCCGGTTCCCAGTAGGTATGAGCAGCGGGGACAGAAACGAGTTCTTTTTCCGGGTAGCGCAATGCTGTCAATTTACCCCCGAAAACGCAGCCGGTGTCGATATTGATGGTCCGGTTGAGCCATTCGGGTTCTGGCACCGTTGTGTGACCGTAGATGACCATGGCTTTGCCACGGTATTCCGCTGCCCAGTTATAGCGAACGGGCAGGCCAAACTCGTCGGTTTCGCCCGTCGTTTCTCCGTAGAGGGCGAATTCACGCACCTGGCGAGAGGCTCGTCCTTGCAGAGTTTCTTTCATCCCCGCGTGGGCGACTACCAGCTGGCCATCATCCAGCACATAATGACTCACGAGTTTATCCAGAAAAGTTGCTACCTTCTTCTTGAATGCTGGCGGCTCTTGCTCCAATTGCTGCAATGTCTCCGCCAGGCCATGAGTGAGCCGCACGTTCTTTCCTTTTAGTTTGCGCAGCAGCTTCGCATCGTGGTTACCTGGTATGCAGAGCGCAATACCGGAGTCTACCATGTCCATCGACAGGCGCAGCACACTGACCGAAGCAGGGCCGCGGTCAACGAGGTCACCCAGGAAGATGACTCTCCGCCCCTGGGGATGCTGTACATGGAATGCTGGCTCGGCGTCTTCCTGCAGCGCGATTTCATAGCCCAGTTGCTTCAGAAGCTCTTGCAGTTCCCCGAAACAGCCATGCACATCGCCAATGATGTCGAACGGGCCATGCTCGCGCTTGAGATTGTTCCACAGCGGCTGGCGCTCGATCTCGACCGCCTCGATTTCCTCTAAGGAGGAAAGCACGAACACATACTGGAAGCCTTCGCGTTGAAGTTGGTGCAGCGAACGGCGCAGGTGCATTGTTTGACGGCGCACTACATGCGGGCCAAAGTTACGATCGGGTCGGCTTTGATTACGTTCGTGACAGAGCTTTTCAGGCAGGTTAAACACAATGGCTACCGGCAGGCAGTGATACTCACGAGCCAGGGCCAACAAGGGCTTACGGGACTCGGGTTCAACGCTGGTGGCATCAACGACGGTCAGTTTACCAGCAGCAAGGCGTTTGGCGGCGATAAAGTGCAGTACCGCAAATGCATCGCTGCTGGCACCCTGGTCGTTTTCATCGTCGGAGACCAGGCCGCGACAAAAGTCCGACGAGAGCACTTCTGTTGGCTTGAAGTGCTTGCGAGCGAAGGTCGATTTGCCAGAGCCTGAAGCGCCAATGAGCGCGACAAGAGAGAGTTCTGGAATGACGATTTTCATTGTTGTTGCCTTGAGAAAACACCCATCTGTGTCGGCGGTCCCACAACGGGATCGTCTGGCCCTATGGGAAGAAAGCGTACAGTGTAGCCGAAGCGTTCCGCCACCCTGGTGGACCACGTTTGAAATTCGGCGCGAGTCCACTCGAAGCGATGATCCTTGTGGCGAGTTTTCCCGGCGGGCAAGGTTTCGAACTTGACATTATATTCTACATTAGGCGTCGTTATTGCGACTGTACTGGGCCGGGCGAACTCAAAAAGAACCCGCTCAAAGGCTGCCAGGCGTGGCGGGTCCAGGTGCTCGATTACCTCCACCACGGCGGCGGCATCGTATCCCTCCAAGCGTTTGTCGCGGTAGGTCAACGCTCCGTGGATCAGCGTGATTCGCTCCTTTTGCCTGGCGGGCATGCGCTCCATGTGCAGCCGGCTTTGCGCCAGTTCCAGGGCGCGATAGGAAACGTCCAGACCCAAAATTTTCTCGAAGGTCTTGTCCTGTAGGAGCAACTTGAGCAGCCGTCCCTCGCCACAACCGAGATCGAGTACGCGTTTCACCCCGCTGTTGTGAAGCACGGCCATGACCGCTCCCAGGCGCTGCTGGTGCAGGCTGATGCGCTCCTCGATTACCTCTTCTACGGCGGGCGACTCTTCTGCTCCATCGTGGGCGGGATTATCCTCGACCACCAGGCGATGAATGGCATCCATGGCCAGGTCGCGCTTATGTTTCAGATAGCGATAGGCAACCTGTTCCTTTTCAGGATGGTTTTCAAGCCAGCCCTTGCCATGTCGCAGCAGTTTTTCGACCTCTTCATCGCCTATGAAGTAGTGTTTATCATCATCCAGGACAGGGATCAGTACGTACAGATGCGTCAATAGATCACGCACGCGGCAGTTGCCCTCGAGGGTCACCGTAAAGTAGGGGCTGGCTCCCCAGTCCGGGTGCTGCTCGTCGAGCATATGCGGCGCAGCCGTCACTGTATAGCCCAACGGCTCAAACAGTCGTCTCAGCAATCCCTCGCCACCACGGCAAGGCACGACAGCGAGTTTTGCCTGGAGGGGCAATGGCGTTTCTGCCAGTTCCTGTCGCGCCGCGCTTCGTCCATTAAGGGCTGTGCCAAACACTTCTGCAATCGCCACGCTCAAGAACGAGGAGGCGACATAGGGGCGATCATTGACATACTGTTCCAACGCGTCAGAACCGCGCCGCCCGCGCACGAGGTGAACGGGGTCAATGTCTAACAGCAGCGCGACCGTGCAACGCTCATCGCTGGCCTCGGGGTAGAAGACATGGGCACGGCCAAAAGAGAGGGAGAATGACTGTACGCGCTCCGGGTGCTTGTGGAGCAAGTAGCCCAGGTCTGTCGCGGGCCGATAGGTTGTGGTGATGGTCAGCAGCATAAGCGTCCTTGCGGCTGTTCAATGCTAAAACAGGGATAGTCGTTTTCTTGTCAGATCGCATATGATTGGCTAATTGTAACATTGACCACTTTTGTTTGCAAGATGAGTCCCATGCCTTGACATCTTCTGCATGCATAATTTATTATTAGACTAGCCAGTCTAACTAGCTGGTTTATATACAAGAGACAAGAAGTACGCAGGGCGGGATAAGAAGAATACGCCCTCCGGCAGTACAGAAAGGAGCAGAAAGATGGGACTGACCGTTTGTCCCACCGATACCGTCGCGGCACCTGTCGAGGTGGTATGGGAGATCTTGACCCAACCAGCATATTATCCAGAGTGGGCCGACGCGCAGTTACAACATATTGAGCCAGAAGGGCCTGCTGTTGTAGGACAGACCATTCATTTCACCTCGAAGGAGTTGGGCATCAAATGGCCCATTGTCTTCAAAGTCGAAAAGGTCAATGCTGAAAAGCACCAAATGAGGCCGCACATTTCATGCACAGCTATTGACGCGACTACGTCTCGACTCCAGTATGGCTGAGACTTCATCTTCCCACCAGGCTGGTGGGGCTGGTTTCTTGAAAAGTTTTGCTCGAAAAGATTCGAGGCCAGTATCGAAGATTCCTTGCAGCGCCTCAAGCGTGCCTCCGAAGCAGCGTACCGCAAGCAGAATGCAAAGTGAGAAGGTGTAGGCCCTTGACGCGTTTGCTACAATAGCAGCAATATCACAGGTTGCAGGGAAGAGGCTTGAACTATGGCGCTAGAGGTTCAACGACAAGTCCTGGACACAGACCGGGTCGTGAGGCGTTTCTATAGCCGCTTCAAAAGCGAACAGGCCATCTTCCAGTCCTCCATCCAGGGCATCTCTTCTCAAAGCGACCGTGAAGCCTACGCCCTGCTTATGCTCAATCGCTTGATGTTCCTCTACTTTATGCAGCAGCGAGGCTTTCTCGACGGTGATAGTAGCTACCTCTCCAATCGGCTGGGTATGCCCTTCCAGGGCGACCGCAAGGGTCGCCCCTACATTTCTGTTGATAGGGAGGCATCGTCAGCAGGTATGCCTTTCCAGGGCGACCGCAAGGGTCGCCCCTACATTTCTACCCATCAAATCAAGGTTGACAGAGCACTGGAGCAAAGCGACCAGGATGCTTCTTTTTACCGCGACTTCCTGCTGCCTTTGTTCCAGCGAAAACTGGGTACGCGGGTGCGTCAAGATACCCAGGCACTCAACGTAGACAGCGTTTTCGGCAACATACCTGCTCTGCATTGCAGCCTGTTCGATGCCCATGAGTTCGAGCGTGGTGACATGGGGATCGACATCGCCAACGAAGCTTTCGCCAGGCTATTTGCCTTTTTCAACGAATACCGGTGGCATCTTGACGAGCGAGCACCGGGAGCTATGAATGAGATCACACCCGACATCCTTGGCTATATTCTTGAGCAATACATCAACCAGAAACAGATGGGAGCTTACTATACCAAAAAGGATATCAGCGAGTACATTGCCAGGAATAGCATCATCCCTCGCCTCTTCTCAGCCGTTGAAAAAACATTCCCCGGAGCTTTCGGACCAGCCAGCAATGCCTGGCGGCTGCTGCGAGAACATCCCGATTGGTATATCTTGCAGGCGCAAAGATGTACCAATCGACTCCCGGCCGAGACAGAAACAGAATATGTCGCCCGCCATGAACACTATACCGAGATCAAAAACAGGCTCATCTCTGGCAAAGTAACGTCCGTCGAGGACCTGATAACTTACAATCTGGATATACGTCGCTTTGCCCAGGATGTCGTTGAGCAATGCGAGGAACCATTCTTGCTGCAAGCCTTCTACAACAGCATCCAACATATTACTGTTCTCGACCCGACATGCGGCTCAGGCGCATTCTTGCTCGCGGCCCTCGATGTGCTGGAACCTTTGTATGTGGCGTGCCTGGGCCGTATGCAGGCAATGGAGGAAGATACCAATCAAGGTGGTGAGACAAGAAAGGCAGAGCGGGCCTGGTTGGGCGTGATAAATCACGCTCCTACGGAAGATTTCGTATTGCATACCTCCAGTAGGCGTTATCGGGTCCTTAGATCGATCATTATAAACAATTTGTATGGAGTGGATATCATGCAGGAAGCAGTAGA
>WNEZ01002871.1_pt1 | contig 14798 bp, 12 predicted proteins | sample 5400521 | NCBI WGS metagenome assembly WNEZ01 (sample SAMN13153339, study PRJNA577476) | soil metagenome | isolation source: 120 cm saprolite under Douglas fir tree site 2 hole 1 replicate 1 | place: USA:California | collected 2015-04-18
CACGCGCATCCGCGCCGCGATCGACGCCGCCGGCGGCCAGCGAGCGGAGGCCGCGCGCGCGCTCGGCATCGACCGGACGACGCTCTACCGGATGATGAAGCGGCTCGGCCTCTGATCAGCGCGAGGCCGCGCCGGCGCCCTCGGCCGTCGACGCGTTCGTGACGGTCATGACCACGTTGAACTGGCCGTTCTCGACCGCGACCGAGCCCGGCCCCGGGCTCGCGCGATCGGGCATCTCGTACGTACCCGAGAACTTGCCGACCGCCCGGGTGCCATCGAAGGAGTTGAGCGTGACCTGGATACCCGTGCTGGTCATCCACCCCTTCGTCAGCTCGGGGTGCCCGAGCCTCATCTCGTAGTATTTGCCACTGCACGTCAGCGTCATCGGAAAGGTCGCCGTGGAAGGGTTGTAGTTGTAGATGAGGCACCCGACCGCCATCGACCGGATCAATGTCCCGATGTGCGGCCGCCCGATCTTGCTGGCCCCGAAGGTCAGGAAGCTCGCGAGCGGGTCGAAGGCGAAGCCTCCCACCACGGCCTGGTTGGCCCGGACACCGCGCGACCTGAACCTCCGCCCGTGGATCCTGGCGGAGACCACGGGGGGATGACTCCGCGCCATCGCATCGTCGACCAGGACCGTGGCCACGAGAATCAGCCCGAGGGTCGCTACCAGCCATCGCCTGTACCGCATGCTCACGCTCGCCTCCTCCGTGCGTTGATCGATCGTCTCGCGGCAACATGCAGGAAAGGCGGCGGGCAGTCCAGAGTCGTGCGCCGGCCGTCTCCATGCGATGGGCTGCATGCGCCCTCATTGGATTCGTGGGAGGCCGGAAGCCGCTAGCTTCCATCCGATCTCCGGACTATGTGGGTCGCATGCCCTACGATGGATACGACTGCCTGAAGATTCGCGTCGACCGCGGCGTCGCCACGGTCACCATCGACCACCCGCCCATCAACCTCTTCGACCTGGCGCTCATCCAGGAGATGGACCGGGTCGGGCACGAGCTCGACGCCGACGACGCCGTGCGCGTCGTCGTCTTCCAGAGCGCCAACCCCGACTTCTTCATCGCGCACGCGGACGTGGCGCTCATCCAGACGCTGCCCACCACCGTCCCGCCGAAGCCGACGCGCCTCGGCCTCTTCCACGCCATGGTCGACCGCTTCCGCACCATGCCGAAGGCGACCATCGGCAAGGTCGAGGGCCGCGCGCGCGGCGGGGGGAGCGAGTTCCTCCTCTCGCTCGACATGCGCTTCGGGGCCATCGGGCGTGCGGCCCTGGCCCAGCCCGAGGTCGCCCTAGGCATCATCCCGGGCGGCAGCGGCACGCAGCGCCTCCCACGTCTGGTGGGGCGCGGCCGCGCGCTCGAGATCGTCCTCGGCTGCGAGGACTTCCCCGCCGAGCTGGCCGAGCGCTACGGCTACCTGAACCGCGCCCTGCCGCCCGCCGAGCTGGGACCTTTCGTCGAGCGGCTCGCACGGCGGATCGCCTCCTTCCCCGCCGAGGCGATCGCGCTCGCCAAGACGTCGGTCGACGCCGCCGAGCTACCGACGGTCGAGGGACTCCTCGAGGAAGCGCACTGCTTCAAGCAGTCGCTCGCGACCGCACCCGCGCAGGAGCGGATGGAGAGGTTCCTCGCGCTCGGCGGGCAGACGCGGGAAGTGGAGCTCGACCTGGGCAGGCTGGTCGAGAAGCTGCGCGACTAGGAGGCGCCATGCTCACGGGACGCTGCCTCTGCGGCGGGGTGCGTTACGAGATCGACGGCGAGATCGGCGCCGCGACGTACTGCCATTGCTCCCAGTGCCGGCGCGCGAACGGGACGGCCTTCGCGACCAACGCGTCGGTGCCGGTGGATCACTTTCGGCTGGTCACCGGGCGAGAGCTGGTCACCGAGTACGAATCGTCGCCCGGGAAGTTCCGCGCCTTCTGCGCGCACTGCGGCTCGCCGGTCCTGGCCCGCTGGGCCGCGCACCCGGATTTCGTCCGCATCCGGCTCGGCACCCTGGACGGCGACCCGGGCATCCGGCCCCTCATGCACGTCTGGGTGGGCTCGAAGGCGCCGTGGTTCGAGATCACCGACGACCTGCCGCGCCTGGACGGGGGAAGCTAGTCGCGCCGCTCGCCGATCAGGTAGCGCGCGCCCTGGCTTCCGGCGCGCGCGGTGTGCACCGTACCCTTGGGGAGCATGAGCCGGTCGCCGGGGCCCAGGCGCAGGTCCTTCCCGTCGGCGCCGAAGGTGATCTCGCCCTCGATCACCCACAGGCTCTCGTCGTGATCGTGCGCGTGCGCCGTGTAGTCGGCGCCGGGCGGGTCGCTCCACGTGAAGGACTCGAAGCCGTCGGCGGCGAGGCGGTCGGTGAGCGTGGCATCGGTCGGGGTGTCGGCGCTGCTCCAGGGGATTCGTTCGAGGCGCATGACTGACCGGCGGCGAGCATAGACCGGCTCTCCCCGGCGATGCTAGAGCCTCGCGTCCCATGACCTGCCCGCCCGCGCTGGCCCGCTGGACGACCTTCGCCGAGAAGTACGTTCTCTCGCTGTTCTTCTTCTTCCTCGCCTACCGCGAGGTCACCATCCTCCGCACGCGCGTCCCGCTCCTGAACGAGCAGAGCGCGCTGGCCCTCGGGTCCGGCGGCCTGTTCGCGGTCACGGTGAAGCACGTCCTGATCCTCGCCCTGGAGCTCTTCCTCGGCGCGAGCCTGCTCTTCAACCGGGCTCCGGTGCGGCAGCCGGAGAGGCTGAGGGACATCGTCGCTCCCCTCGTCGGGACGTTCTTCAACTACACCTTCGCCTTCATCGACTGGGCGCCCGCCGCGCTGAAGACGAACCTGATGCCCACGGCGTTCCGCAACGCGGCCGCGGTCGTCGCGCTGCTGGTGAGCGTCACCGGCTACGCCGTCGCCGCGTGGGCGGTCATGTACCTCGGCCGATCCTTCTCGCTCCTCGTCTCCGTCCGCACGGTCGTTCACCGGGGCCCGTATCGCTGGGTCCGTCACCCGATGTACCTCGGCTACATCCTCCTCTTCACGGGCATCCTGCTCGCCGCCCCCTATCCGATCGTCGTCCTGCTGGTCGCGGTCTACCTGGCGCTCACCCTCTACCGGGCGCGACTCGAGGAGGACGCGCTCCGCCGTCATAGCGCCGAGTACCGGGAATACGCCCGGCACACCGGGTTCCTCGTCCCGAGGCTCCGCTCGACGAAGTAGCGAGACGTTCCTGCCCGTCGCTCAGCCGCCCTCGAGCGCGGCGTCCCACCCGGGCTCGTGCTCGACCGGCGGCGGCGGGCGGTCGTCGTCGCGCGCGGCGAGGTAGCCGTGCGGCAGCCGGACCTCCTGCGTGCTCCCGTCCTTGACACGGCTCCGGCGAAGGCCGTCCACGGGGAAGGGCTCGGCCGGGTCGAGCCGGGCGAGGAGGCCCATCATCTCCTCCAGGCTCTCGCTGCGGAACAGGTCGGCGCGCAGCGCGCCCGCGCCGCGGAAGCCGCTCGTGTACCAGAGGCACCACTTCCGCATCTGCCGCATGCCGCCCGCGGCGCCGAAGAAGGCGATCAGGCGCTCGGCGTGCTCGCGCATGAGGGCGACGATCTCGCCCAGCCGCGGCTGCGGCGCGGGCTCGCGGCCGTCGAAGACGGCGGCCAGCTCGGCGAAGAGCCAGGGGCGGCGGAGGCAGCCGCGGCCGACGATCACGCCGTCGCACCCGGTCGCGCGCAGCATGCGGAGCGCGTCCCAGCACTCCCACACGTCGCCGTTGCCGAGCACCGGGATGCGGACCGACGCCTTCAGCGCGCCGATCGCCGACCAGTCGGCCTCGCCGGCGTAGAGCTGGGCCGCGGTGCGCGCGTGGAGCCCGATCGCGGCCGCGCCTTCCTCCTCGGCGACGCGGCCCGCGTCGAGGTAGGTGAGGAGGCGGTCGTCGATGCCCTTCCGCACCTTGACCGTCACCGGCACCTCGCCCGCCCCGCGCACCGCGGCGCGCACCAGGCGCGCCATGAGGCGCGGCTTCACCGGGATCGCGCTCCCGCCGCCGTGGCGCGTGATCTTCGGGGCGGGACAGCCGAAGTTCATGTCGATGTGGTGCACGCCCTCGCCGGCGAGCCGTCGCACCATCTCGCCGATCACGTCGGGGTCGCTGCCATACACCTGCACCGAGCGCGGGCGCTCGTCGGGGTGGCTGCCGGCGAGGAGGTGCGTCGTCCGGTTGCCCTCCAGGAAGCCGCGGGCCGTGATCATCTCCGAGACGTAGAGCCCCGCGCCGAACGCCCGGCAGAGGCTGCGGAAGGGGTAGTTGGTCACGCCCGCCATGGGAGCCAGGACGACGGGCGGCCAGATGGAGAGTCCGCCCAGGTGAAGCGGGCGGAACTCACCCGGGCGAGCGGTGGGCACGCCCTGGTTCGGCTGGCTGGCGAAGCGCTCGGGGGTGGACACGGCGTGCCAGTATAGCGGCTCGGCCGGGCTCGCGCTCGCTACGTGCTCGCCCCCGCCGACCGCTCGAGCAAGGCGAGCCAGCTCCGCCCGTACACGCGCCGCGCGCGCTCCACCAGCTCCGCCGGCGCCTCCGGTCGGTCGACGCCGCGCTCGCCGCGGAGGACGAGACGCCCCGAGGGCGCCAGGCACCGTGCGCCGAGGGCGAGCAGCTCGGCGAGCAGCCCGCGGTCCGTCGCGTACCACGCGAAGGGCGGGTCGGCGAAGAGCAGGTCGACGCCGTGGAGCCGCGGCAGCACGGCCTGGAACGGCAGCGGGTGCACGACCAGCTCCGGCGGGTTGCCGAGCCTGGCCGCGTTCGCGCGCAGCACCGGCACCGCGTGCCGGCCGGGCTCGATCGCCTCCACCCGTCGCGCGCCCCGGCTGAGGGCCTCGAACGCGAACGAGCCAGAGCCGGCACAGCAATCGACGACGAGGAGCCCGTCCAGGCGCTGCCCGAGCCAGTCGAACAGCGCCTGCTTGACGCGGTCGGGCAGTGGCCGCGTCTCGAGGCCGCGCGGGGCGGCCAGCCGCCGGCCCTTCAGCGTTCCGCCGATGATCCTGAGACCGCTCATCGCGCGCGCGGAGACCACGCGGTCACCGTGTCCTTCACGTCACACGAGCGTGACGATTTAATGACGGTCCGTGCGTTGACTCAGCGACCGCACCTGGTAGCGTGACGTGCATGCCGTTCTCGTGGTGGATGGGGCTGGGTGCTGTCGCCGTGGTCGTCGCGGTCCTGAACGGGCTCCACTGGACCGTCGTCGATTTCCTGCTCGATCGAGGCTGAGTCGCGCCCCGGGGCCCGGCCGCCGCGCGTCACCGATCGCGCCGCAGGAGGCCGGACGCGCGCGCCGCCCGCTCGGCCGCCCGCGCGTGCTCCCGGACCCTCCCCGCGTGATGGCGCGGGGCCGGAGCGTCCTCGGTCCACGGGAGCAGGCTCGCGAGGCGGTCGCGCAACGCGCGGGCGATCAGCACCCCCGCGCCCAGCGCGACCTGGGCGACCGCCACGGGTAGCGCGGCGGCCAGCCGGAGCGCTTCGCGTCCCACGTCGTCCGCGGCCATGCGATCCTCCCGCCCGTCACTAACCCCGGGAGGCCCCGCGAGCAAGGCGGCGCCTTCCCCTGGCGGCTGGATCAAGGACGGCAAGACGTCGTAGAGCACGCGGGTGCGGCGGATCGCGACCGGGCTGCTCGTGGTCACCCTCGTGGCCTGCGCGATCGACGCCGCGCTCGAGCAGGTGACCCCCGCCATCGACCTCTGGTGGCACCTCGCCACCGGGCGTCACATCGTCGAGCATCTCGAGATTCCCCGGTACGACGTCTTCTCGTACACGAACGAGGGCGCCCGCTGGTTCAACCACGAGTGGCTTTCCCAGGTGCTGTTCTTCACGCTCTTCCGGCTCGGGGGCGGGACGGCGCTGGCGGTCTTCAAGATCCTCGCCGTCGTGTCCTTCGTCCTCGTCGCCGCCTGGCTCGCCTGGTGGCGCAGCGCCTCGCTCCTCTTCTCGGTCGCGGCCGCGGGAGCGGCGGCGGTCCTCTGCCGGCCGTTCCTGGACATCCGGCCGGATCTCTTCCTGTTCGTCGGCACGATGACCGTCATGGCGATCGTCGGCGCCCATCGCCGGGGCGCGCCTCCGGCGGTCCTGGCACTGCTGCCCGCCGTGATAGCCCTGTGGGTGAACCTGCACTCGAGCTTCATCTACGGTCTCGGCCTGATCGGGCTGCTCGCCGGCACGGAGACCGCGAAGGCGGCGCTCGGGTTCTCCGAGGATCGACTGCCGCCCGACCGGGCGTGGCGACTTGCGCTCGCGGCAGCCGCGGCCGGGCTCGCCTGCCTGCTGAATCCCGAGCGCCTCGGCGCCCTGGCCTTCCCCTTCGCCATCCTGAAGCCGGAGGCGGCCGTGTGGCGCGACCGGATCGTCGAGTGGGCGCCGCCGGTGCTCTTCCGGGAGGGGGCGCTCTGTCCCGCCTTCTTCGGCTATTTTCTCGTCGGCGAGGTGATCCTGACGCTCGCCGTCGCGCTGATCGCCCCCCGCCGGCTCGATCCGTCGGACACGCTGCCGGTCGTGTTCACCGGCCTCGCCGCCCTCCGTTCGCGCCGGTTCATCCCGCTGTTCGCCCTCGTCTCCGTGCCGCTCGTGGCCAGGAACCTCGCCGTCGTGCGGAGCCGCTTCGTCCCGCGCCCCCGGGGCGCGCCGGAGCTGCATCGGCCGCGGGGCGCCGTGGGGGCCAGCCTCCTCGTCCTCGGCGCGCTCGCGTCCGTCCTCGCACGCGCCGCTCCCGAGGTGCGGCAGATGCATGCCGAGGGCCTCTTCGCGCGGATGACCGACGCCTCCTTCTTCCCGCAGGACGCGGTGGAGTTCCTGCGCCTGAACACGCTCGCCGGCCGCCTCTTCCACCGCTACGCCTGGGGCGGATACCTGACCTTCCACCTGCCCGAGCGAAAGGTCTTCATCGACGGGCGGGGACACACGGTGTACCCGGCCGAGTTCTACCGTGAGGATCTCGCGGTCGAGTTCGGCTCCCCGGCCTGGAGCGCCGTCCTCGACCGCTACCAGGTCGCGCTCGTCCTCTGGCCGTCCGGCGCACGGGCGGCTGCCGGCGACCGCGTCGCGCTGCTCCGCCAGCTCCTCCAGTCGGCGAGCTGGCGGCGCATCTACGACGACGGCGACGCGGTGATCTTCGCCCACGTCGAGCGGGGCAGCGCGTGGATCGAGAGATACCTCGCCTTCCAGCTTCTCTATCCCGACGTGCCATGCGCCCAGTTCTTCCTCGGCGTCGCCTACCTCGACGGTCAGCAGTTCGAGCGCGGCCGCCTCCATCTCGTCGATCTGGTCCGGCGGTTCCCGAGCGGCGCGTCGATCGTGCGCGAGGCCGAGGAGCACGCGCTGGCAACGGCGCGCTCCGGCGGCCTGCCAGCCGCGTGGTTCGCGGTTGGCCTCTTTCGCGAGGTGCTGGGCGACGGGCCCGGCGCCTTGCAATCCTACGCGACCGCCGTGGAGCGTGGGATCGCGGAGCCAGACGCGAGCTACGCGCGCGCCGCGGTCGAGCGCCTGGGCACGGCACGCCCGTAGCTCATCTGCCGACGTTCGAGGCCGCCGCGGAGGCCGCCATCAGCTTCGCATCGTGCCGGCGGACGAAGCCCGCGCGCTGCGCGCGCCGCGTCGCCCGGTCGAACTTCCCGACGTAGGCGCCGTGGCCAGGATACAGCGAGGCCAGCGTGGCCGCGTCGAAGGGCACCGTGGTGCCGAGCAGCAGGCAGAGGAGCGACCCGCTCTGTCCCCCGCCGGACAGCGTGGCGATGGGGACGTCCATCTCGGGCGTCCGGATGCCGCCGAGGGCGTTGCCGTGCGCGTCGCGCACGATCACGGGCGGCGGGCCCGCCGTCACCTCGAGGCGGGGGCCGCGCGGCGGAGGCGTGCCGCGCCGCACCCAGCGGTTCAGCGCCGCGATCGCCGCGTCCAGGACGAAGTGCTGTGGCCCGGAGTTGATCGGCGCGCCGCAGTCGATGAGCCCGGGAAGCGGCGACGAGGTGATCAGCAGGTCGGCGGCGGCGGGCGAGTTGCCGAGGTCGGCGAATCCCACCACCAGGGTGTAGGTGTCCGCGTGCGCCGTCCCCGCCACCTCCCAGAGGCGGAAGCGCCTGGTCTCCTCCTGACGCGCGAAGAAGTACCCGAGGAAGGTGAGATCCGTCTCCGTCTCGAAGGTCAGCACCGGGACGCGGAGGTCGTCGCGGATCAGCGTCGGGCTGGGCACGGGGATGGCCGTCTCGGGTGCCTCGGAGAGCTGCGCGCCGGCCGAGCCCCGGCTGTGCACGAGGAAGCCGTCGTAGACGCCGGCCAGGGGATGGACCGCGTCGATGTAGGTGACCATGCGAAACGCCGACTGCGACTCGCCCGCGGCGATCAGCTTCTTCAGCCGGAGCGTGCCCAGGGGATTCGGCCCCACCGGGTGCCTGATCGCCTGCCCGGCCTGCGAGAAGATGTCGTACGAGAAGCTGTCGCTGGGATGGACGAGCGAGCCGTAGCGCGCGGGGTCCACCGTCTTCAAGGGCAGGCTCACGATGCCGACGACCGCGCTGCCGCCTTCCACCCCGACGAACTGCGCTGACACGCCTACCCAGACGATGCCCTCGCGGATCATCTCGGTGTGGGCCCCGAGCCAGTCGGGCGCGGCGTCGAGGCCGCCGCTCACGTTGAGCCACTCGACGACGACGGTGCCGTTGAACCGCCTGGGGTTCGCCGGCCGGAAGACCAGGATGCGCGTCTTGTAGGCCGCGGTGGCGCCCGGGGCGACCGTCCACCGGCCGTCGGGCGTCAGGGCGCCGACGTTCGTGTAGGCGGACGCCGTCCCGGAGATGAAGTACTCCTCCTCCGTGTAGCCGACCCGGGCGAGGTCGAAGCTGGTGGCGGCGACGAACGGCGTCCCGTGACCGCCGGTGATCGGTCCTTCGAGCGTCGGGCTCGGCACCTGGGCCGAGGCGACCGTTGCCGAGAGCAGGAGAGCGAGAGCGATCCGTGACATCGTCGAGGCCTAGCATCCGGACCACGCCGCGAACAACCATCGGAGGGAGGGCGCAGGATTGCGGCGCCGCCGCGCCCGGGGCAGGATGCGCGCATGTCCGCGATCGACGTCATCCGGCGCCGCCTCAAGGAGGACCGCGTCCCCGACATCCCCGACGAGTTCGGCGAGAAGAAGAAGCGACCGCGCGAGGTCGCCTTCATGGACGTGAACCTCTGCTGGCCGTGCGGCAAGTGCCCCGAGTTCTGCCCCGTGCAGTGCATCGAGTACCTCGCCCCGGCCACGCTGCCGGGGCGCGGGCAGCAGCCGGTGCAGGACCGCTTCCAGGAGTGCATCGGCTGCTACATCTGCGTCGAGGTGTGCGCGCTGCTGACCGACTACGACGCCATCCGCATGTACGACGTCGACCTGGTCGAGCAGCTCCTCGGCGAGAAGGTCGGCGACCGGAAGCCGGACGCGTACGTCCCGGCGCAGGCCTGGGAGGAGTACTTCTCCGAGGGCGGCCCTCCGAGCGTGCGTCACCTCGGCAAGGGCTCGCGCATCCGCGACAAGATGAACGACGAGGAGCGGTCCATCATCGCCCGCGAGCGCGGATAGGACCGCCCGCCTACCCCACCCGCGCCAGCCCGAGCCGTCCCCGCCAGCGGTGCACGAGGACGGCGCGCACCGCCGCCGACTCCGGGAGCGAGAGCTCCGGGTCCTCCGCCAGCCAGGCGAGCGCTTCGTCGCGCGCGGCGGTGAGCAGCGCCGTGTCGCGCAGCAGGTTCGCCACGCGGAAGTCGGGCAGCCCCGCTTGCCGCGTGCCGAGGAAGTCGCCCGGGCCGCGGAGCGCGAGATCCACCTCCGCGATGCGGAAGCCGTCGGTCGACTGCTCGAGGGTGCGGAGGCGGTGGTAGGCGTCCTCGCCGGTCCAGTCCGGCACGACGAGGGAACAGTGCCCGCGCGCGCGGCCGCGGCCGACGCGGCCGCGGAGCTGGTGGAGCTGCGCCAGGCCGAAGCGCTCGGCGTGCTCGATCACGATCACGGTGGCGTTGGGGACGTCGATGCCGACCTCGATCACCGTGGTGGAGACGAGGACGTCGTGCTCGCCCGCCTTGAAGCGGCGCATGACGGCGTCCTTCTCCTCGGCCTTCATGCGCCCGTGGACGAGCGCCAGGCGGAGGCCGGCGAGCGGCCCGGCGGCCAGCTCGTGCACCATCGTGGTCGCGGCGCGGAGCGCCGTCTTCTCCGACTCCTCGACCAGCGGGTAGACGATGTAGGCCTGGTGGCCGGCGGCGACCTCGCTCCGGACGCGCCCGTAGACCCGCTCGCGGCGCGATTCGCGGCAGAGCTCGGTGGTGATCGGGGTCCGCCCGGGGGGCAGCTCGTCGAGCGTCGAGACGGCGAGGTCGCCGTAGAGGGTCATCGCCAGCGTGCGCGGGATGGGGGTGGCGCTCATGACCAGCACGTCGACCGACTCCTCGCCGCGCCGCTGGAGCGCCGCGCGCTGCATCACGCCGAAGCGGTGCTGCTCGTCGACGATGGCGAGCCCCAGGCGCGCGAAGGTCACGCCCTCCTGGATGAGCGCGTGCGTCCCGACCGCGAGCGTGATCGTCCCGTCGGCCAGCCCGGCGAGCGCCGCGCGCCGGGCCTTCCCCTTGACCGCGCCGGTGAGCAGCACGGGCTCGACGCCGAGCGGCCCGGCGAGCGGCCGCACGGTCTCGAGATGCTGCTCGGCGAGCAGCTCGGTCGGCGCCATGAGCGCCGCCTGGTGGCCCGCCTCGATCACACCGAGCGCCGCCATGAGCGCGACCAGCGTCTTGCCGCTCCCCACGTCGCCCTGGAGGAGGCGGCGCATGGGATGCGGCGCCGCCAGGTCGGCCGCGATCTCGGCGAAGGCCCGCTCCTGCGCGCGCGTCGGCCGGAACGGGAGCCGCTGGCGGAGCGCGGGCACGAGCCGCGCGGAGGCGGGGAACGCGGTGCCGGGCGCCTCGCCCGCGGCGCTCCGCCGGAGCGCCAGGCCGAGCTGGAGGAAGAAGAGCTCGTCGAAGATGAGCGAGCGGTGGGCAGGCGAGCCCGAGTCGGCGAGCGCCTGGAGGTCCGCCTCGGGCGCGGGCGCGTGGACCTGGCGGAGGGCGCGGCCGAGGTCGATCACGTGCTGGCGGGCCGCGACCGCGGGCGGGAGCGCGCTCGGCACGCGGTCGGCGAACTCCTCGACGGCGGCCTGCACGATGCGCCGCATCGCGCCGGGGTGCATCGCCGTCGGCTTCCCGTAGACGGGGACGATGCGCGGTAGCGCCGCCGGGTCCTCGTCGGCGCCGAGGATCTCCATCTCCGGGTGGATGATGCGCCTCGGGCCGCCGCCGAGCGGCGGCTCGACGCGGCCGTGCACGACCAGGCGCTGCCCCTCGCGCAGCCGCCGGCTGAAGTACGGGATCTGATGGAACCAGACGAGCAGGAGGAGCCCGTCGCCGTCGCGCAGGACCACCTCCAGGATGCGCCGCCCGCGCCGGCCGCCGCGCGTCTCGTGGACGCGTGCCACCTCGCCCACGGCGGTCGCCTCCTCGCCCACGTGGAGCGCCGCGAGCGGCCGGAGCGCGCGGCGGTCCTCGTAGCGGAACGGCAGGTGGTAGAGGAGATCCTCCACCGTCTCGAGACGGAAGCGGGCGAGATCGGCGGCGCGCTGCGGACCCACGCCGCGTACGGCGCGCGCGGGCCCGGCGAGCGCGGCCAGCGCGGTGCCCACCGGCGCCGCGGACGGACGGTACTCGGTCCACGCGGCCGGCGCCGCGGCCACCTCGCGCAGCGCCGGCAGGAGGGCGTGCGCGCGGCGCAGGAGCTCCTCCTGCTCGCGCGCCGGCCCCACGCGGAGCGCGCCGAGGATGCGCTCCAGCTCGGCGAGGGGCACGGCCGCGCCGGGCGGACCGCTGGCGCGCGCCCGCGCCACCCGCTCGGCGAGCGCCGGGAGCGGGAGGCGGGTCTGGTCGAGACGCCGGAAGTCGTCCGCCGCCAGGTACTCGAGCGGCGGTGCGAGCGCCCGGAGAAGCTCCGCGAGCGGCGCCGCGGCCGGTGTCATGCGCGCCGGTGGTGCTCCTGGAGCGGCCGCACCGTGAACGGCCCGCGGCCCATCAGGTCGATGCCCTCGGCGGCCGCCGCCGCGGCGGCGAGGGTGGTGAAGTACGGCACGCGGCTCTCCAGCGCCGCACGGCGGATGTGGAACGCGTCGCGCTGCGAGTCGGCCCCCGCCGGCGTGTTGACGACCAGCGCCACGTCGCCGCGGCGGAGCGCGTCGACGACGTGCGGCGCGCCCTGGGAGATCTTGTTCACGATCTCGACCGCGAGCCCGGCGGCGCGGAGATGCGTCGCCGTGCCGCGCGTGGCGATGAGCGCGAAGCCCGCGCCCGCGAGCCGGCGGGCGACCGGCACCACGCCGTCGTAGTCCGCCTCGGGGACCGAGATGAAGGCGCGCCCGCCCGACGGGAGGATCGTCGCGGCCGCGATCTGCGCCTTGGCGAACGCCGCCCCGAAGCTGCCGTCGATGCCCATCACCTCGCCCGTCGACTTCATCTCCGGCCCGAGCACCGTGTCGACGCCCGGGAACTTGATGAACGGGAAGACCGCCTCCTTGACGTTCACGTGCGCCGGCACGATCTCCCGGGTGAAACCCTGGTCCGCCAGCGAGCGGCCGACCATGCAGCGCGCCGCCACCTTGGCCAGCGGCACGCCGATCGCCTTGCTCACGAAGGGTATGGTGCGGCTGGCGCGCGGGTTCACCTCGAGCACGTAGACGACGCGCGCCTTGACGGCGAACTGCACGTTCATGAGCCCCACCACGCCGAGCTCGCGGGCGAGCGCCACCGTCTGCCGGCGGATCTCCGCCTGCACCTCGGCGTCGAGCGAGTACGGCGGCAGCGAGCACGCGCTGTCCCCCGAGTGCACGCCGGCGCGCTCGATGTGCTCCATGATGCCGCCGATGACGACCTGTGTACCGTCGCTGACGGCGTCGACGTCGACCTCGACCGCGTCCTCGAGGAACTGGTCGATGAGCACCGGGTGCGCGGGCGAGACGCGCACCGCGAGCCGCATGTAGCGGGCCAGGCTGTCGCCGTCGTACACGATCTCCATCGCTCGGCCGCCGAGCACGTAGGAGGGGCGGACGAGCACCGGGTAGCCGATCGCGCCCGCGATGCGCACCGCCTCCTCGGCCGAGCGGGCCATGCCGTTGGGCGGCCGGCGGAGGGCGAGTTTCTCCAGCACCTCCTCGAAGCGCTCGCGATCCTCGGCGCGGTCGATCGAGTCGGGCGAGGTGCCGACGATGGGCACGCCCGCGCGCTCGAGCGGCACGGCGAGCCGGAGCGGTGTCTGCCCGCCGAACTGCACCATCACGCCGTCGGGCCGCTCGCGGCGGATGAGCGTCAGCACGTCCTCGAGCGTGAGCGGCTCGAAGTAGAGCTTGTCCGAGGTGTCGTAGTCGGTGCTCACGGTCTCGGGATTGCAGTTGACCATGAGGGTCTCGAAGCCGTCCTCGCGGAGCGCCAGGGCCGCATGCACGCAGCAGTAGTCGAACTCGATCCCCTGCCCGATACGGTTCGGCCCGCCGCCCAGGATGACGATCTTCTTCTTCACGTGCGCCGCCTGCGACTCGTCGCCGCCCTCCTCGTAGGTCGAGTAGAGGTAGGGCGTGTGCGCCTCGAACTCCGCGCCGCAGGTGTCGACGGTCTTGTAGACGGGCACGACGCCGGCGGCCTCGCGCTGCGCGCGGACGGCGTCCTCGGTCGTCCCCGTCAGCTCGGCCAGGCGCGCGTCGGCGAAGCCCTGCTGCTTCAAGGCCCGGAGCCGCTCGGGGGAGAGCGTCTTCGTCTCCGCCAGCGCGCGCTCCTCGGCGACGATCTCCTCCACGTGGCGGAGGAACCACGGGTCGATGGCGGTCAGCGCCGCCACCTCGTCGACCGGCATGCCGCGCCGGAAGGCCTCGCCGACCCACCAGAGACGATCCGCGTTGGGCACGCAGAGGCGCTGGCGCACCTCGCCCTCGCGCGGCTCGAAGCCGTGGCTGCCGATCTCGAGCGAACGCATCGCCTTCTGCAGGGACTCCTTGAAGGTGCGGCCGATGGCCATCGCCTCGCCCACCGACTTCATCTGCGGGCCGAGGACGTCGCTCGCCTGGGGGAACTTCTCGAAGGTGAAGCGCGGGATCTTGGTCACCACGTAGTCGATGGTCGGCTCGAAGCAGGCGGGCGTCTCGCGCGTGATGTCGTTCGGGATCTCGTCGAGGGTGTAGCCGACGGCCAGCTTGGCGGCGATCTTGGCGATCGGGAAGCCGGTCGCCTTGGAGGCCAGCGCGGAGCTGCGCGACACGCGCGGGTTCATCTCGATGACGACCAGCCGCCCGGTCCGGGGATGGACGGCGAACTGGATGTTCGACCCGCCGGTGTCGACGCCGATCGCCCGGATGCAGGCGACCGCCGCGTCGCGCATGATCTGGTACTCCTTGTCGGTGAGCGTCTGCGCCGGCGCCACGGTGATCGAGTCGCCGGTGTGCACGCCCATGGGGTCGAAGTTCTCGATCGAGCAGACGACGACGACGTTGTCCTTGCCGTCGCGCATCACCTCCAGCTCGAACTCCTTCCAGCCGGCGATCGACTCCTCGACCAGCACCTCGTGGACGGGCGAGGCCTCGAGCCCCCAGGCGACGTGGTGGCGGAACTCGTCCTCGCTGGTGGCGAAGTTGCCCCCCGTGCCGCCGAGCGTGCGCGAGGGGCGGATGATGAGCGGCAGGCCCAGCTCCCCCTTGATGCGCTCCGCGTCCTCGAGCGAGTGCGCGATCCCGCTGCGCGGCAG
>WNEZ01022302.1_pt1 | contig 14795 bp, 17 predicted proteins | sample 5400521 | NCBI WGS metagenome assembly WNEZ01 (sample SAMN13153339, study PRJNA577476) | soil metagenome | isolation source: 120 cm saprolite under Douglas fir tree site 2 hole 1 replicate 1 | place: USA:California | collected 2015-04-18
TCCTACTCAGAAGTGTTATGCGTTGTGGACGTCAATCATCAAACCCAGACTTCTCGACGTCAATCGCACGCCTCGCTTGGTTCACTCGGGAAGGACTTGCCCCTAGATCCGCAGGGCGATGATACGACATCAGAATCTCCTGAACCCATGACTTCTGCTTCGTTCCGTTCCTCGAATTGCTGCTCGCGGGGAGCCGTAGGCGACTAAGCCCAAGAAATTTTTGCCAAAGCATCGAGCACCACTGCCAGGTAGACAAACTCCCTCTGTAATCGAATGTAGGTGATGTCTGCTACCCACATCTGATTGATCCCGGTCAACTTCATGCGCCTGGCCAGGTTCAAATACACCTCGAATTCGTGATCACTGCTCGTGGTCAAAACGAAGGACTTTCGTTGCACCGTTAGCAGGTTGTCTTCCGCCATGATCCGCATCACCCGCTTGTGATTCACCCGCATGCCCCGCCGTCGCAACTCTGCTGAAATGCGGCGATACCCGTAGCGCCGACGATGCTCGATGGCAATTTCCGTCACTTCTTCAACCGGCTGCTGTTCACGAAAGGATCGGTAGAAGCTCGCCCGGCTGACTCGGGCCAACTCACACATGTGCTCGATACTCAGGCTGCCTTGCAACGACATCACTTCTCGAATCTGCTCGTAGATGCCGTCTCGCCAGTGTCGCCGTGCTTCTGGCGTCGAGCCTCGACTTTTTGCAAGGCACCTTTGAAAAAATCCACTTCCATGGTCTTCTCGGCCAGCAATTGCTTCAGCTTTTGAATTTCTTTCCGGTAGGAAGCTGTATGCGTGCTCGGACGCGATGCCTCTTCCCCAGGTTCAACCACCTCGAGTTTTGTACGCCACTTGTAGAGGCATCGTCGGGTCACTCCCAGCTCCCGAGCTAATTCCCCCACATCGTCACAGGTCAGCAAGCGCTCGACAGCCATTCGTTGAAATTTCCGGGAATATCTCTTTCTCTTCACTGTGGTTCCTTTCCCGGAAACTGTGCCCATTCTTGTGTGTCAATTCAAGGGTTCACTCCATTCTTCGACTGCACCCCTCGGATGAGACACAATTCTTGGGCACAGTCTCCCCTGCTGACCCGACCCCTTTTTTGAGACAGTTCTCGAGTTGAATCCGGGAGGGCTGCTGATGCTCCTCGGGCGGTTTTTCTGGTCTTCTGTGGCCTAAAGTAACTCACTTCAATCCCTCAACACAAACCGTATCCCCGGTAGAGTCATTCGGCCTTTCCGCTGCGGAAAGGCCGAATGATAGTTGCATCGCCGCACGGGCAAATTCCTGCGGCGTTCGGTCGGCCAATGCGCTGTGTGGGCGCTGCTGATTGTAGTCACGCCTCCACTTCTCGATCTTCCACTGAGCATCGGCCAGATCGAGGAAGACTTCCACGTTCAAGCATTCATCGCGCAGCCGGCCGTTGAAGCTCTCGATGTAACTGTTCTCCACAGGCTTGCCAGGACGAATGAAATCTAATTTCACTCCTACTTGATGAGCCCAGTAGTCCATCGTTTGACCGGCGAATTCCGAACCATTGTCCGAGGTGATCGATTCTGGTGCTCCGCGCAGCGCCATCACGCGCTGTAGCTGTTCGGAAACTTTTTCTCCGGTCTGCGTTCGGTCCGCATGGGCGCACAAGCATTCTCGCGTGTATTGATCGACAACCGTCAGGATTCGGAACCATCGCCCGTCCACTAGGCGATCACTTACAAAGTCCATGCTCCACCGTTGATTCGGATAACGCGCTTCGGCAAGCTTCAGTCGCGTCTGTGCCACTCTTTTGGCCCGCTTCCTCATCCGTAGCTCCAGCCCTTCTTCTCGGTAGAGTCGGTAAACCCGTTTGGTATTTACATGCCAACCTTCTCGCCGCAACAAAACCGTCAGTCTCCGATATCCGTAGCGGATTCGCGTGCACGCCAAATCCCGCAGTCGCACGCGCAGCTCCGTCTGGGGATCGCGCCGGCTCTGATACCGATTCGACCAACGCGTGATTCGCATCAGCCCGCAAGCGCGCAATTCATTCAACTGATACGCCTGTCGTATTTCGCGCACCAGTTCGCGCCGCTTCGCGGGCTTCAAGCCTTTTTTGAGAGCACCTCTTGCAGGATATGTTTATCCAACGTGAGGTCCGCCACAATCCCCTTCAGCTTGCGATTCTCTTCCCGCAGTTGCCGCAGCTCCCGCACTTCGTTCAATCCCAATCCACCGTACCGACGCTTCCACCGGTACACGGCCTGCGGGGATACTCCCATCTCCCGGCACACCTCGCTGACCTTCTTGCCTCCCTCGATCTGTCGTAAGACGTACACAATCTGCTCCTCGCTGTGCCCCTTCCTCGGCATACCTCCTCCTTCCTGCCGTCCAGAGAAGCATATTCATCTCGCCGCTTTCAACTTTCCAACTGTCTCGTTTTTGGGTTTTGGGTCAGACGATCTGAGACCTGTACAATGCATGGTGGACCGCGAGGTAATCGAACATTCCCAGAACAGGAGTTTCTTACAATGTTGAGAAACGAGCAGGCGATGCGAGCGTTCAATGAATTAATGGCGCTTTTCGAAACCGCCAATGCTAGAGCAGACGCGAGTCTCGAATTGCTGCAAAAGTGTGGCGTGATAAGCGAGGAGGACTTTAAGCGCACGTTCGATGAGGCAAGAGCTAGAAGCAAAACCAAATGTGACGGGCTCCGAGCTACGCTAACAACTGTCCTGAAAGAAGAGGCTGACATCTAATAGCGATGAAATACTCTTGGTGATGACGACGGCATCTGTAGGCCTGAGAGTTGGAAATAATCTCCGCGCAATCTGGTGGTCTCATCCTTCACGACAGGTTACAGCAGATGCATCAAGACCTGAAAGGCATCGAGGCCAACATCAAACTCCCTTTCAAAGAGGACCCCTAGACGTGTCGTCTCCAGGCAGGTGACAGGAACCCGCAGGGTAATCGTTTCTTTCGCAATTTCGGTCTTCCGGTTGTAGCACAAAATCCGGGTGCTATCGGGCGCGAGTTGGCCCAAATTCTGCTTCAGAGGTCTACGCATTTCGGCCAAGAAGTATATTCGCCATTGCGTCGTACCATTCCTTGAGGAAAACGTCGCGTCGCGCCGGGTAAGTCAGTTTCCGATGGAGGTTGGCTGATAAGGCGTCGTCCGGCCAGCCGTATGCCTCAAGGAACATGCGCTCGGACGCCACTGAGGACTTCCCGGCGATAAAATCTATCCCTTTTTTCAATGACAATCGGTCCCCAGCTTCTGCCGCTCCTCGGTACATCTCGCGTTGAAAAGCGTACGAACCAAATTCAGCCTGCCTCATTTGGATTCTTCGACTGATGTCTCTGGCCTCACCACTTACTCGTACATTATTGGAGACGGCCAGCATGGGGAGCAGGGCCGATGCGAACATGAGATCATTTTCGTTTTTCGAACTGCGAGCAATGTGATCGAGCATTCGAAGAGAATGCGGATACATCGAAACAAAGGCGCGCCAGCAACTCACTTCTCCGATCCTGAATCGTGGCAGCCTAATTCCATCTGGGAAACGGTTCAAAGTCCGAACGAATCGAGCAAACTGACGTCGTTGAAAACTTGAAGCCTGTAGCTGCGGTGTGAGAGTCTTTATTCCTTCGATCCATTTATTGATTAATTCATCTGTTTCCTGACCATCTTCTACCGCAGCCCTGATCACATGTCTCGCGCTTGAACCGAAATCAGCGAGACGCTTAGCAATTTCGTTAGGAACTTCTGCAAAGGCAACTAGTTCCGTATATTGCAGAAGCATTGACTCATCAAACGGAAAGAGTCCATAGTCCCTGAGAGTAGTCCAAGGAGAAGCCGAATTGGCACTCGCACGTTCCGCCTCTCGAACTAGCATACGGTGGAAATTCGACCCTTGAGGATCAACTTTCTCGAAGTGGTCGCGAGGTCCAAATCTAACTGGGGCTTTGCTCGTCATTGCCTCTCTGCCCATCCGACTAATCAACCAATCATGGAAGGCCAAGTACGAAAATTGTGCTCCGCCTCCTCCTCGCAGTTTCACCGAAACCAAGATCACAGGTTCATATTCGGAAAGAGTTGTCCAATTACGGAAGGTTTCACGCCCAATATCAAAGGACGGCTGGTCATAAGTTTTCACTTGAAAGTGAAAACGAAGCGCAGGATCGACGTAAAGATCAGTCGAGCCTGGCGTAACCCGCAGTTCGGAGCATGTCCAATCAAGCGGTGCACCAGCTATTGTTTTGGCGGAGTTTGAAAATGATTGTCGGAGCAGAGGAAGAACTGCATACTCACCCGCTTCGCCTTTCAGAGGCTGCTCGCGTCCCATGATCGGCTTTCCTTCCCTAACGCTATCCTACGGAGCTGCGACACGCAAGCTTCGGGAATCAAGAGTTCGATTTGATTCCAGTTGTCTGGAGCATGTACTGATGTACACCGATGTGTGCTATCGGCGCTCTTGATTGGGATAACGCTTCCCGCTGCACTTTCCCACAGCACCCGATCTGAAACTCTCAGCAAAAGCCTCAAGGTGACGAAAATTCCTGGAGGCAATCATACTTAATGTTATTGACAATTACTCCAGAAGCCAGTAGTGTCCACGGGACTGACTTTTCGTGAGGCAGACAAATGTGTGCAAAGAACGCAGTGATGGGCGCATTTAACCAGGGTCTGACTCCTACCATTGCCTGTTTCAATCAGGCGAACACGCCGCTCGGAGTGGATTTGGATGCTTTAATCTCAGCCATGCAGGCGTATGTGGACAGCTATGTGTCCCCGGTTTGGGGTACGCCGGCCAAGCTGACCAAGTCGACCGATTTTGTGAAAGGCGCTTGGGCCATGGTCTTCCTCGATACTGCGGACCAGCCGGGAGCTCTTGCGTATCACGACCTAACGCCGGAAGGGCTGCCATTGGCTAAAGTGTTTGTAAAGACAACCCTGGACAACCATGATCAGCTTAGTGTCGCAGCGTCTCATGAACTAGTGGAGATGTTGGTGGACCCGGCCATCAACATGATGACCACGGGACCGGATCTGAACACGATGTACGCATACGAGAGCGCTGATCCTGTAGAAGCGCTGAGCTTCAACGTCAACGGCATCCCTATGAGCGATTTTGTGTATCCGGCGTACTTTGAAAAGTTTCGCAGCCCGGGATCAGCTCAATTCGATCAGATGAAGCAAGTCCAAAAGACATTTCAGATCTTGCCCGGAGGATACCAGATCGTTTTCAAAGACCGGAAGTGGAGTCAGGTTTTCGGATCAGCGGCCAAGAAAAAGAGTTTTGGCAAGGAGGACCGCCGCGGACATCGGAGCGAGACGCGCAAGCTCGGGAAATTGCTACGGACATCAGAAAAAGAAATTGCCAGGTATCGGCTACGCACAACCCGAGGGGCAAAAGTGGCACTAGTAACGTTTGAGCAAACGATCAAACCGTATTTCACAGCCTGCTATCGCGAACACATGATGTTTTTCTGTGACCTCTGGCTCGCGAGTGATTGCAAGACAAACTGGCAGGACATTCACGATTCGGTCTCCGACGGCACTATGCCAAAAGAAGGTTGTCCCGAGGGGATATGGGACCAGAGCAAACAGGCGAAATTCTTGTCGGATTTCCAGGCCTGGAAGGACGGAGGTTTCCAATAACCACCCTGAGGATGTGAGGCTGTGTCGAAGATAGGCTTCTCAATTTGGATTTTCACGCTTGCGGGCATGCTTGTGGCTTGCTCTTCCGACGGCCTGTCTGACAGGCGGGCTAAGGAAGGTCATGGACTGCTTGCAAGGCCCGCGACCTTGGCAGGTGTGCCACGGGAAGCCGTATCCAGCCATGCCTTCCATCAGGAATCTCCGGATCTGTACTCTCGAGTCCTCTTCGATACCGACGAAGCCCCCGACTTCAGATTTCAAGTTCGCGAGTTCTGTTTACCGCCTCACGAAGGACTCACCACGATACAAGTCGAAGGCGACGCTCTTCTGGAGATGCGCACGGACGGGGGCACGCTGATCGTCGGCAACCGAGAGCAAGAATGGAAACCAGGGGCGACCTTGATGGTGCCCGCCCGAGTTCCTGTCCGTCTGGCAAATCCGACTAACCGTGAGCTGATCGTTCGACTGCATATTCTGGAGGGTAAGTAGATGCGTCTCGCCGTGGCGATACCTCTGCGCCAAATCTGCCTGTTCATCTGCGTGGTGACGTGGATCTGTTCCTCCTGCAAGTCGCCCTCCGAGCGAAAACTTTTGCGAATCTCGCATGGATGGAGCGCGTATCGATACGACGGCTTCCGCACGGGCGCACAACCTTTTGCAAGCCAGCTTTCCGATCCGAAGTCTGCTCAGAAACTCGCGGTCAAGTGGGTTTTTACCACCAAAGATTCCGGATACTTCAACTCGTCACCGATCGTAGTAAACCACACGGTCTTTATTGGTAGCTCGGCTGGTTACTTTTACGCAGTGGAGGAAGATTCGGGCACTTTGAAATGGCAGTACCCAGTTCCGCCCGATCTCCCTCTCGTCCCTCCACCCTTGGCTCCAAAGAAAACGTCCTACGGCATCCAGTCGAGCGCCGCGTATTGGGATCGCGACGAAGACGGAGCCGTGATTTTTGGTGCTCAAGACCCCACAGTCGAGCCGAAACTTGGCAAACTTGGCAGTGCGCGACTGTATGCCGTGAATGCGAGAACCGGCGCGCTTATCTGGAAAAGCGATCCAGTCGCGAGCATCAGCGGCGTTGACAGCAGCAGCTTGAAAGAATTGCACGAAAGAATCAAGAATTCTTCTCCGCTCGTATTCAACAATCGCGTATATATCGGCATTTCCGATGCATATTATGATCGTCCGCTCCAAAACGGCAGAGTCGTTGCCGTCGACATTGTGACCGGGCACATTGACCCTCGCTTCAATTATGTTTCGACGGGTACTCACAGAGGAGGCGCGGTCTGGAACTCACCAGCTGCGGATTCGCAAGGCGTGTATTTCACCACCGGGAATACCCGACATGACAACCTGGGCAATCAAATCCCCGAGCCTTCTCCCAATTACGGTTTGAGCCTTATCCGCGTCGATAAGAATACGGGTACTGTGGTCTGGGCGTTCCAGCCTGTGCCCTATGTTCTGGACCACGATCCGGATTGGGCGGCTGGCGCGTCACTCATGTCGACGACTTGCGGTGAATTGGTCGCCTCAGTACAAAAAGATGGCTGGGCCTATGCCGTCGAGGCCGGTACAACGACTCCAAGCCCGCCCAAAGTGCGATGGCAGTTTCCCCCAACCGGATATCCATTCACCGGGTACACCCACGGCGACTCGGACTACAAGCATCCCGGTGCCGCGTGGAACGATGTGTTCATCGTTACAACTGGTGGAGAAAGCCTGACCGTCGACGGCATAAAGGCCGGCTATGGGAAGTTGCATGCGCTGAACGCTTGCGAGACTGATGAGGCGAATCGAGTTCGATGGATAGCAGATATTCCCGACTCGGATCTGGCCAACGCAGCAGGACCGGGCTACGCGGTCGGCACTCCGAGCGTGACGGGCGGAGTCATTTACGTGGGCACCAATCTCGGCCACCTTATTGTCCTGGCAGATCCTTCGATTTGGCCGCCTTCGGGCTCTCGCTGCTCAAGCGTTCACTACGTTGATCCTTCAGATTGCAAGAAGAACGGCTACGTGTTTGTACCGGTGCCAACGGTCCTGGCTAACGTTAAGTTGCCGGATGGAGGCGACGTAGCGGGACTCCGCGACGAGCCGGCGCTGGCAGATGGAAAGGTGTTCGTTGCAACGAACAGAGGACACGTCTACATGTTGGCGCCACAGGAGAGCTCGAAATGAAGATATTTCTTTTCATATCGTTCGCTTTGTTCACGTTGGCCTCTGTGCCAGATGCCACCAATGGTCAGTCCTCCGCAAGTGCGGTTTTCGACGGCAAGACGGTGCCTGTGGCAAAAGGAAAAACACGGCCGTTTCACGTGCGTGTCCGCAGGTGGGAATTGGATGCCGACGAGGGTGCGGGTCGGACGATACCCATTGCCGCATTCTCGGTGATGACTCTCTGCAGCGGACGTATCGAGACGACGATCAATGGCAAAACAGCAGTTCGAGAACCGGAGGATTTTTGGGCCCTCAAAGCGGGTTCCGTAATGAAAGTCCGCGTGCTTGGCGAGAGTGCGATTTTGCAGGGGGTCATAGTTACTCCCTGAGTTAGGCCGTAAAGAACCGTTGATTGTCCGCATTTTCGCAGGAACGAGTCTTGGAAGGAACCGGGCACATTCAGTCGGGGTTGCGGTCCAAAGAGCTGCTCTCGCAATGGGATTACCTTTAAGGTGGAGGTGCCACCCGGACGATGAGGGTTCCTTTCCTTGCCCAGACCAAGAACCGCGTTCTCCGAGGAGATGTGTGCTCCATACGTTTGTGGTTATCGGCGGCCCCTGGCCAAACCCTCGAAGGGAGCGCGCGCCTTTTCCGGGACCTTCGAGAGGGTATTGCCGCGAAGATACGCGATGCTGTCCTTAAGTCCCTGGGGCCGGAGTTCGAGATCGCGGAGCTTCTCTTTCCGGAGCAGAGTTCTGACGTTCTCCTGCGGATCTCCGCAACAGACTACGTCGTGCAAGATTACGATTCGTTCATAAAAGCACTGAAACTTCTGGTCGCTAGTCTCAGGGCTTCGCTTGAATGGTTGTTCGACGGCCGTGTTGGACACTGTATTGTTAGGGGCCAATGGCATGCAGGTTCGTCGTTAGTTCGTCTGCAGTTAGGTATGCCCGATTCGAGGCGCTCGGTCGCAGCGGGTTTGCAGCAACCGCTGAGCGTTCTCCTCATTGGAACACTTCTGGGGTCGGTCTTGTTCCCGTTTCTGAACGACCGGTCGAATCGGAATAAATTGCAGCACGAAGAGCGAATCAAGATCGCGATGATGATCGTGGAGCAGAGTCATGAAACAGACCGTCGATTGTCCAATCTGATGAACTATCTGGTGTTGTTCAGGAAAGATCATAACGACGGATCCGAGCATGAATCGTCGCTGAAGAAAGAGCAGTACAACGCCCGCAAGGTTTTCAACGAGATGTATCTGTCCTATGCCGCACAGGCCTGGTGGTGGCATTGGAACGTAAAGTCCGAATCCAGTCTCTCGGCTCTCGCGACGCCCGAGGAGTCGAAAAGAGTTGGTCAGCTCGCCACCGAATACAGCCAAGCCTTGGAGCAAGGCAGTCAGGCAGTAGCGACATTATGGGACCCTTTTCTCAAGAGGCGATATAACCCGGCAAACCCGGAGAACGACGTCCTGATTACTAAAGCGATCGAGAGTCTTACTAATGCACGAAAGCGGCGCAACGAGGTAGCTGTCGAGATGGCGCGCGTGTTCGCCTCTCATTAGGGAGCAACTTTCAACGACCCTGCGGCCTCTTCAGATTCTTAGATGATGTTTCGACAAACGAGTAGCAGAACTCAAGGGTAAGGAGATTCATCGATGCTTTCAGGACTTCGTCACTTTTTATCGCGTACCCTCCCCAGCACCGTCATCATTATCTTGTTTACGTACTGTCGAGCTTCCGCTCAGCCGCAGCCCTGTCCCAGCGTTCCTCCGAATCCGCCTGTCCCAGGGATCACGTCTCCCCTGGTTCCCGCCGACGTCTGCATTCCCACTGACTTCCCCCAGACTCAGAATCCCATCGCTTTTTTCGACGATTATTCGTGGCGAACGTTCATCGCCATGGTGTGGCCGGTCAAGGCGGGCCAGCGTGGTGTTCCCGATATCACCAAAGCTGTTGGGGACACCTCGGGACCGCTGGTGTTCGAAACGCTGAAGCAAGATTGGGAACTATTTCAGCCGGGGGGCACGGCGCCATCCACCAATTGGGATGATTTCGGGCAGAGTCCGTGCCCGAATCTTACGATCGGATTCAACGACGTGGTGCTCGCATCGTTCAGTAAATTCGGCAATCTGGGACAAGCCGGCTTCGGGAATTTGGTGCACGCACTGCCCGCTGAGAACGGCACATGGGTGCGCTACGCCACTGCTTTCAACCAGGCCGAATTCGTCCAAATCATTTCCGCCAAGCTTTATCTGCGGTCCAACTTGCCGTCTGGTGGCGTGACGTTCTCGGTTGGCGCGCTACACATAAAATCGTCGTGGATTGAAATGAACAATGTTTCCCATCCGGAACGTTTCTACACGCGCCAGGCTTGGGTGAAGGATCCTGTTTCCGGCAACTGTTCTGCGAAGCCCGTCACTGTAGGTTTGGTCGGAATCCATATCGTCCAGAAGACCTCGTCGAGGCCGCAATGGATCTGGTCGACCTTCGAGCATGTCGATAATGTTCCCCCGAAGGATCCGGGAGCTCCCGCTCCACCATTCGTATTCAATAGCGGAGACGGAACGCCAATGCCCGCATCTGACAAGAACGGAGGTTATCCGCCCGCCGACTGGCAAAAACCCGTAATCTACAACGTCGACCGTTTGGTTCCGATCCATCCGAGCACTCAAAACACGAACAGCGCATATCGTAAGCAACTGGCGGGAACGGTGTGGCAAAACTATCAGCTCGTGATGACACAATGGCCCTTAGATCGCAATTCACCGGCAACTCCCGGGACAATCACGCACACTTTCCCAGGCAAGGGAGACACAAGTGCGTTCGCCAACACCACCCTCGAAACCTGGGACCAGACCGATGTATCGACCGGCTGCATGAACTGTCACAATGTTACGAGAGCGAAAACGGATTTCGTTTGGTCGTTACAGATCAACGCCTTCCCTTCGGCGTTGGGCCCCAACGTCTTTTCTTTGATCGCACCAGGGCAGAAACCGACGCCGCAGCCGCCTCTGTCGAGGACTCTGGAGCAGTTACGCGCTCTATTGCAGGCTGCCGAGAAGGCGGACACGCAGAAACGTCGATAGTATTCAGCAAATCTCAATCGTGTGTTTGACCAAAGGATCTCAACTATCGTGCGCCATCCGGCTGAGGTTCGATCATCGCAGTCGCCGCTTGAAAAACGCTAGGAGCGCCTGAGGCGCGCGTCCGGGCTGAAAGAGTCAACAAGACTAAGTGCATGCAATGTGAAGCGGAGGGCCAAGATGCAGTTTTAGAGTGCTGACTCAAGCAGGTACGGCTCAGCAGATTCCACTTCCTTATGGTCCTTTAGGCGGTTAATAATCTCGATGACGTCAACGTCCTCTGGTAAATCGACTACTACCCAGCCTAGTTTGTTGGGAGGCTGTTGAATTGAAGCATCCTCGGGAAGAAACTTGAGAATCCTAGATTCATTGTTTTCCCGGTAGGGAGCTTTCAGTTTCACGAATAGTTGGCCAGCCACGTACCGGACTCTGCGGCCCTTATAACTCGTTTCCCGGACCGGGTGACCCTTGAATTCCATGGACGACTGGCTCATTCCAATGCCTTTCTAGCGTTAATTATACCACTTCCGACTTCCTCCGTGTCACCCGTAACCTTGTCTGCCGTATCGGTTAACCTCCGGCGTACCTCTGCGGCCGTCATCCCCGGCGACTTCGACCAGATGAGCGCAGCAAGGGCCGCAACGAAAGGGGCGGCCATGGAAGTCCCCTCCCACCGGTCATATTTCGTCTGCTTGCCACCTGCGTTCGCTGTGACATAGTAGTCCGGCATCGTAGATAGGATGTCCACACCGGGTGCAACCACGGTCATCTCGGGCCCGCGGTTGGAGAAATCGGCGCGCTCGCGGTTTCGGTTGACTGCGCCCACGGCGATGACGCTGTCGAATTCGGTGGAATACGCAGCTGGGTGACGGATCGAGAAGGCGTGGTCATTTCCTGCGGCGGCCACCAGGAGGGCACCGTTGTCGTGAGCTTGCTTGACCGTGTCATGTTTGAGGACCCCCGGAGGCCCGCCGCCACTGTAGTTGATGATGAGGCGCTTGCCGGACTTCTTGGCGTACTCGATGGCGGAAAGCACGCCGTTCATGAAGACCTCATTGCTTCCGTCGAGGCTATTGTTGAAAACCTTGATAACAAGGACTTCGGTATTCCAGGCAAGGCCGGCGACGCCGACTTGATTATCGACTTGAGCGGCGGCGATACCGACGACGTGGGTGCCGTGACCGTGATCGTCAGTGGGGTCGTTGTGATTGTTGATGAAGTCATGCCCCAGGTGGAAGCGCTTTGCGTCATCCAAATCGGCATGCGAGAGCTTCTTGTTTTGAAGAGGAATCCCGGAATCAAGGATGGCCAAAGTCACTTTCTCGCCCGCGCCTTTCCACAAATCCCAGGCCGATTCCGCTTGAATCTCCTTTAATGCCCACTGTTGGGAGAAGAACTGATCATTCGGGGTTGCGAAGCCGTAGTCGAGCATGACCGGCTCAGCCCAAAGCACGTCCGGGCCAAGTATCTCGGAGGCTGCGAAAGCACGTTCTTCGGCGAGAGAATCTCCACGGTAAGCCAGCAAACCCTCAACCACCTCCACTTCAACTCCTTTCCAAGTCGTGCGCCTCAGTTTGCGCCCTTGGAAGGTACGTGCTTCATCTCGCTCCTGAGTAGCGGGAGCCGCTAGAGAAGTCGGACTCATAACTCCCTCCTCTTAGTTTCTATCGACACGAGACCATAAGAAGGTATTGGCTGCGGATCTTAGGACCGTCCTGATCTCACTTTGGCAAGGACTTGCGAACCCGTTTGTGTGAGGCCCACGGACCAAAAGAAAACGCTGATGTAATCCTGTAACGTCCCGAACGAAAATTTGCCGAAAAGGAAAGTTAGATAAGCCGTGGCGAAAACTGCCACCCATACGACACCACGTTGCAGCCATTCCATCACCCGCATCTTCCTTTGAATAGCGGCCAACTGTTTCGCCACAGCCGCCGGATCAAGAGGAAGCGTTACAACACCTGTTGCTAACAGCGCGGCCGCTTTCTCTGTTGAAGCAGCAGATTTTTCGATGGCTTCCTCAAGGGCGTTCCGATAGGCGGCCAAATCTGAACCGGGCTTGATGGCGTCAAGAGCCTGCACCGCTGTCAGCAGATGGGCGCGATCGTGGAACCTCTGGCTCGCCACTTCCACGGCACTCCACAACGCTTGGTAGAAAGGAATGGCCTGCTCGGCACGTGAGGCCGCTTCGGTCAAGTGGCTCTGGGGAGAATCGGGACGTAGTAAGAGGCCGGAAATCTCTTTGGCGAGTAGGTCGCGCCGGACCTCTGTCTGAGGGAAGGCAGGGCCATTCTGGCTCTCCCAGTTCCGGACTTGTTCCGCCACCCCTTCAAGAGCCTGAAGCGACCCATACAATGAACGGATGGCAGTGGCTCGCTGAAGTCCGCCGCCGGCAAACCAGCTCTCCAGGAGAAGGGAAACTCCGTACCCGGCAATAAGCGTAACCAGGAACAGCAGAACAGGAAGCCACGGCATATAGTCAAACCACGAATAGCGCGACAGAAGAGGAACCCGGTTCGGGCCGCGGCTCCGGACCGTCAGCGATACGGTTTTCGGGACGCGGCCGTTAACCAGCACATCCAACTGGCCGGCATAAGCGCCGGCCATCCCCGGGCGTGGAAGGGAAAAGGAAAATTCCTTTTCCTCTCCTGGTGCGATCGGGACAATTGAGAGTTGTTGTTTGGGAACGTCAAAGGACCCGACACTGACTCGCGTGGTAGGGTCCATCAGACCGAGGCTCGAGGCGCTAACTTCGCGAATTGCTGTTCGGCCTGTATTTCGGATCCGCAACCGGGCCTCTCGGGGCATGCCGGGCCCGACCACGATATCCAGGGTTTCGGGGGACATGCTGAAGTCTGCGACAGGCTGCGGTTTCACCTTGAGGCCGAAGTCCACGCTAGGTGTGGATTTGCTCCAAAAGCAAAGCACTTTGCCGACATAATCCACGCCAGGTTCGGTGGAGATGGTTGTAACAACCCGTATCTCGAGAGTAGCGGGGGTTCGTGTAGCAGTAGATGGGAACCCGCCCAACCAAGCCAATGCAATATCTTGCGCCGGAATGGCATTCAGTTGCCCAGCCGCATCCGTCGCAATGCACCGGGGTTCGGGAGTATTCGCTTCTATAAGGAAGGAAACACGGCTAGTTCCAACGCCGTCCGCCAATGGAATAACTACTTCCTCCGATGAGATCCGAGTGAGCGGAGATTGAGCACTGGCCGAAACAGGACCAACCGACAAGACAGTCAAGGCGAGCAGAAGAGCGCGATGCAACATGGGCTGGTGATCCACCCAGTATACTAGTGTGGCTACCTTACTTTATACGGTCTCGCAGAGTCAATAACAACTAATCCGGTCCGTGCGTCAGCGGCTTATGTACTTTGGATGATATCCACTCTTAAAGGCCAAGGCCTATTGTCCAATGCCGCGGTGAGGCTCTAATGTACACGAGAAGTGATTCGAGATAACGAGCTATGCGAAAACGTCGGCATTTTGTAGGTCGTTGTATCTTGCAGGTTGCACAATAGTTGCACAAATGCTCCCGAACAGTGGCTCTTTGCCCAACAATGAGGCAACTCTTCCGAACGTAACCTGTTGATTCCGAACAGCAGCGTGCGGAATCGGGAAATTTGCTAAACCGTTGCAGGGGCAAAAGCTCACGAAGCCCATCCGAATTTTGCCTCTTCTCTACATCCCTGGGTCATTCAAACCAAGAGACTTGTTTTTCTTGATTCGGGCCGGGCACGGAGTATCGCTGGCTATAAGGTGCCCCGAGGTAGCACAGGCTAGTCAAGAAGGCACCTTGTAGTATCCCCGAAGCGGACTTCTGGACAACTTCGGCTGCCGCACACGGGCGTTAGGCGATTGGGCGTTCGCATTCGCTCGTAGTCGGTAGTTTCCGGGTTCGCAGTGA
>WNEZ01005018.1_pt1 | contig 14789 bp, 18 predicted proteins | sample 5400521 | NCBI WGS metagenome assembly WNEZ01 (sample SAMN13153339, study PRJNA577476) | soil metagenome | isolation source: 120 cm saprolite under Douglas fir tree site 2 hole 1 replicate 1 | place: USA:California | collected 2015-04-18
CTCGTGATATCGGATCAGACCGTTATCCACGATGTCACGGTCACCGACACTCACCTGGTGGATGGAAAGCTCAATGGCTATTGTCGCCTGGATAGCTTCCCTCAGGTCGAATGGCTTGTCAGACAAGTTAATCCAGTGGCGAGGCCTAGCGTCTGGATGATTATAGGGTGGGTGAGACACAGTTTCGCGTCTATCGGGAATGGTGTTTCTACGCTTGACACTTCTGAGATACTTCGACTAACAGCAGATTAGTTGAACTCAGAAAAGGAGCATGAAACGATGGACAAAGCACACTTAGCAACGGAATTGAGACAGCGGCAGTACACCAAAGGACTTGTGCCTCGGCGTACGATTGACGGCCTCTCGGATGACGAGATCATCGACAGTTACGTTACATGCGGTGGTTGCGGGAGAAAGATGGTAACGCCGCAAGCATTGCGCGAGATCATTCTGGAAGCGGCAAGCACCCTGGAATTTCTTGATCTGACCGAGAACCAGTCTCACGCACATTAGTGGAACTAACAGCGGAAGCTTCAATCTACGGGGGCTTCCCTTTTTATTCGTCTGGTACCTCTTCAATCAAGTCACCCAACTTAACACCCAACGCCCTGGCGATTTTATAGAGCGGCTTGTATTCTACGTCCCGGTATGGGTCTTTTATCAATCCCGCGATGGTTTTATAGTTCACGTCCGCAAGGATGAAGAGTAGCCTCCAATAGCGGCATGCAGACGGTTCAGGCGAGAGCGCCGATGTGCTCTGATACCGTCTCTTCAGAGTTCCCCTGCATCAATCACCTTTCACCTCCCAGAGATGCTTCAATGGGCAAGGTGAACCAGAAGGTCGCACCATGACCAGGTTCACTTTGAACCCCAACGCTCCCATGATGACGCTCAAGGAACGCCTGGCACAGATATAAGCCTAATCCTGAACTCAACTCAGGCTCATGTGGTCCTGTCATCTCTCTGGTATAAGAGAAGCGCTCCCAGATGCGCCCTTGCTCTTCACATGCGATACCCGGCCCTTCGTCATGGACCGAGACACGAGCTACCGCATCCTCCACCGTCAACTGCACGGTCACCGGCTGATCAGCCGGCGCATAGCTGAGGGCATTGGCTAGGTAGCCGGTGATGACCCGGCTGATCCGCTCGGCATCGGCCATGATGGGCACCGCTTGCTCCTGAGACGTGATATTCAGAACGATCGTGCGCTCAGGCGCTGACCGTTGCCCATCGGCAACGGCTTCTCTGAGCAGCGTTATCAGATCGTGGCGTTTCAGGTGCAACTCGAGGGTATTGGCTTGAATACGCGCGTCATCGAGCAGATCCTTGATGATGCGCTCCTGAAGACGGGCACTCTGAGCGGCTGACGCTATGGGAGACTGGACCTGCTCAAGTTGCTCACTCATGCGCTCGTGCTGTGCTGTCAGAGGCGTGTTCAGTTCGTGACTGGCCAGGTTGAGGAAGTCATTGGTGAGGCGCTGCAGTTCTGCTTGCGCAAGTGCTCTGGCCCGCGTCTCAGCCTGCTGATACAAGCAGCGCAGGCATTCAATGACCAGTATGGTCTGCGTCGCGACGGCTTTCACCAGTTCGATCTCCTCTGGCGTGTACCCGCTGTCAACACCAGCCTTGGCGACGAAAAGCGTACCTGCCAGCCGATTCTCAAGAAACAGGGGAACTGCCAGGAAATTCTCGATGCCAGATTCCGCCAGGGCCCTGGGCACGCGGCGCAGGCGATGAGTTGAGAGAATCACCTCCTGGTTGGCGGAGAGGCGAGCAAGCACCGTTTCGTCGACAAACTCTGAGAGCAAGATGTGCCCGCTCTTTTCCCGGTGGACCTGTTCTTGCTCCCAGGTGTAGCCACTTCCCAAGACATAATGCGCATACCCTGCCGGAGGCCCAAAAGCCCAAAGAGCTACCTGCTGACAAACCAGGACTTGACCGATCACGTCAACAAGCTGCCGCGTCACGAAGAGCGCTGGGGGCGCCAAGAGGAAGAGTCCTTCAGGGAAAGCGAAATCCATTTGCTCAGGAAGGTGCGCGATGGCTTCTTGCAGGCGCGACACGGCCTGCTGGACGCGTTGGAGATGGAGTGCTTTCCGATAGCGCCGCGTGATATCATGGAACACATAGATCGTTGCGACAGCCTGTTGCTGTGCATCAGGCGTGGGGAAGCTGACGGATAAGCAGCGCATTTTGGCGTAGACCTTTCGCCCGGAGGGAACCTGGAGCACCATGATGGCTTCTTGCTGACCGGTTGTCTCCTCTCCATCGTTGAAGAGGCTCATGAGCCAGGGCTCCAGTGAGAGAGCTGGTGGTTGCTCCTCACCTCTCTGATAGGAATGCAGAAACTGCTGGCAGCCTGTCCCTCTACAAAGGGATGCGGAGGCCACTTCAAAGAGCGTGAGGGCGGCTGCATTGATGTGTAAGATCTTCCCCTCACCATCACAGGCAATGACACTCTCTCCTAAGGTCTCAAAGATACCTTCGAGTTGATTTGCCAGCAATATCGCCTCTTGTATTGCTTGCTGTTGCATGGCTTCCTTCCTCCACAGTTGGACATCAAGAACGTGCCTCCTGGCAGGCATCACACCTGCCCTGTGAACTCGGAGTGACACGCTCTCGGCTCTTACTCTTCTTCTTCATCCGTGAGGCAAAGGAGGGCATTTCCGCACGCAAACACTCAGCCGACAGGTTTTGGGGCCAGGAGACACCTGAGGCACCTCGCCCTCTCTGCCCCTAGTAGTAGTATAAGGAGGAAGTGTCATAAAAGCGTCATGAGCCTCGTCATGGATAGTGGCCTCAAAAGCTGAGCAGGAGAAGAGCAAGAACGCGCCCAGGCCGGGAAGCACACCAACCAGCCCAAACTCCGACCGAGCCGCAGGTAGACGCGGTCACCAGTGGTGGCATCCCGAGCGGATCTTCAGAGAAGGAAGTCAGCCTCCTCTAGTAGATCGCTGAGATTCCCCTCTTTTTGCAGTTAGGAAGCGCGATGTCTGTTACAGACAGAGAAGCAGATGAAAATTCGCTATGTGCAGGCGAAATGCTCACAAGTGTAATATAATGCCATGTTGTATTTTGATGTGTCAACCGTTATGAAAGTAGTACACCGTACCTTGAAGTTGGAGGAATACATATGCAGCAACGCCCATCATATCCGCAGCCCGACGAGTGGCACACTTACCAGGAAGTGCCGCCCGATCAGCAACAATCGCCGCTTTCACCCAACTACTTTCCTGCTGTGCGGCCTCCACTCCCATCTCAGCCTCTACCGGTACGAAAGAGCCACAAGAAGCTCTGGATCATCATTGCCGTGGCGCTGGCGCTCCTCGTGATTGTTTCTGCTGGGGCATTGCAGGCTGGCAACTATTCCCAAGCCTCGCCGACTCAGCAAGCAGCACCGCTTGCTACAACAACAAAAGTTACAACGAAGAAAGTTACAAAGCCGGTGGGTATTGCTGAAAGTAAGGCTGTCTTAGGTGGGAGCGTCTTTGCGTTCAACAATAAGTTTGGGGATAATAATTGCTGCAATCGCAATGGATGGGAGACAAATACGATGTGGGTAGGTGTCTATACAGCAGAGGATGGCAGCAGGTGGTATCAAGCTGTTGGCGAACAGTCACATGAGCGCGTAGTTGGCATCTATATGAAACCATATAACACTGATATCAATCAAGCGGGCACTCCTGTTTGGGACATGCCAACTGCCAAGCGGGTATGTGATATGTATGTGCCCCCGGATGCAAAGCTTCAAACAACGTATCAACATGTGTACGCTGGACTTGTTGATGGTACTATCAAGGAATATTATAGCCCTCTCCTTGCGCACACCCTGCCGAGCAGTGATTTTACTGATGCGAACGGGCACCTTGAAAAGCAAGGGCTTTTCTTTGTGTTTTTTCATAGTTATGGTTCCACCCCATCTCAGAGTGATTATTGTGTACTCGGTACTGATCGTAGCTTACAGCGAGAGGATGTTATAAGCTAACTAGAACGATCAGAACACAAAAAGAAACCACCCCTGCATCAACCAGGGGTGGTTTAGCTATTTGGCCTTGGGGTCCTGCTTCCTTCGGCGCTCAATCGCTTCCAGGATGAGGAATATGTTCAGCACGACACTGGTCAAAAGAGCTATGATGGTGAGCCATTGCAGAAATTCCTTCAGTAGATCATGCCACCATGCCACCATTGCACAACATGGTACAATAGGCTCAACAACTGACCGTAGATCACATTGGATATCCGCTAGAACACTACGTCTACACAGGTAACAAGCAAACGCTGGCAAGGCATTTTGTTGATCTGAGAGGCAGCCCCATGAGTGAGCAAGACGGGACACAGGCAACTACGCTGCAACGGCCTGCGAATGACGATAGAGAGGCATGGAATACAGCGTACTTCATAATTGGCCACACAGTCGGGCCAGTTCTATCACCGTTAGGCTCAGTTGTCTTCAGTATGACCTCATTTCATGGGCGTGGCTTCTTCCCTGGCGGTATCTCACTTGACGATCCCCTCACTGTCCTTGCCGCCCTTGAAGCCTTTGTTGGGCTGCACTACTTCCCAAGCAGGCGTTGTGTCACCTTTATAGCAACGCTGACACAACGCCTGCTTGGGAAGTAGTGCAGCGTTTCATGGTCATTTTGTGCGTCAACAGGCCTCAAATTGCCTTAAAATTCATGCCCTCAGAGCAATGGTTTCGGATGTTCTAAGTGATGGTTTTTTTGACAACAGCACGAGGTAATGCTATACCCTTTTTGGACTTGTCCTGACAACCTCCATTAGAGGCTGGTTTAAGCATAGGAAGGGATGTTCATACGGGGCTGTAGCTCGGTGGATAGAGCAGTGGTTTCCTAAACACGCTCCGTATCTGTGTTCTCACGAGATTAGGACTTCATGTAGGGCCAGGCTGACTTCAGCCTACCTTTTGATCTTCCCTTTGCCCGATTTTGGGCCTGTTAGACCTATGGTCATGCTTGCGCACGTGGTTTTGCGCAGGAAAGGGTAACAACATGAAAGTCCAAAACGCAGTTGAGGAGTACAGCTATGCTATTCTCAGACACTCCAAAGCAACGCAACACTGGTACATCCAGAAGCTTACCAAGTTCGCTGAGTGGTGCGAACAGCAACAGCTCGAGCTGGAAAAGATCAAACAGGCAGACATCCGCCGATTTCTTGAAGAGATGCGCAAGCGCAAAAATCAAAAGGGCACCCCGATCTCTTCATACACCGAGCACGGCTACGCCCAGGTCATTAAAGGGTTCCTCAGTTGGTGCTCCAAGGAAGATGGTATCGACATATTTGTCTCGGATCGGCTTTTCAAGCACATTGAGATGCCCAAGGTGCAAACCAAGGTTATTGAGACCTTCAGCAAAGACCAGATCAAGGCGATCCTCCTGGCATGCTCAAAAGAGTACAATGATACACTCACCGTACGGGACAAAGCTATCATCTACGTCTTGTTTGATACCGGCATTCGCGCTGGGGAACTGTGTGGCCTTACCCTGGATTGCGTTGAGGTCAGGCCTGACGATGTGTACATTAGGGTTTTGGGGAAAGGCGATAAATGGCGCGAGGTAGGGCTTGGCAGAGAAGCCAGGATCGCGCTCCATCGCTACATATCCAGGTATCGCCGTGCTGACAAAGAAGAGCAGCATGTGTTCTTGTCTAGGCTCCGCAAGCCACTGACAGTCTCGGGCCTGGATCGATTGATCTATCGCTTGGGCAGGTGGGCACATATCAAAGGCGTGTGCTGCTCGCCGCATACCTTCAGGCATACATTCGCCGTCAACTTCTTGCAGTGCACCGGGGATATCTACAAGCTGTCCAGGCTTATGGGGCATAGCAGTGTTGAAGTGACAGAAGTGTACCTGAAAGCGGTGAAATCCAAGGATGTGCGGCACAGTGTGTCTTTTGCTGACACCTTGTAGCTCTTGGCTTTCTTGGCAAGTGGCGCTATCCTTTTTATAGTTTTCTTTCTAAGGTAAAACAACAGAGTCCCTGCCTGCCCTGGTCGGGGCTTCTGTTGTTTTTGGCTCAACAAACATGCCGCATATCCCCGAAAAGCTTTGATTTCTCATTGTGTGTGTTACGCTCTCAGTTATTTTCTTCTTCCCTTTTTGGTGGCGGCAAAGCCAGTTTTAGCCCTGTCACATTTTGGAGTTGCAAGATGCTTGGCAGTACGGATTGGATCATCATTGCTCTTGCATCAGGATCAGCGTTTGGGCGCAGAATATCCACTGTTTTGCTTGCTAATGCAAGCGCGTCTTCCAAGCCCTTCCTCTGAATATCCAAGCGGTGCTCTACTAACGCTAATCGATCTTCCTCTATTGCAAGCTTTTGTTTTTCTCGCTCAAGCGCAGCCATCTGCTGCTCCTGCTGTGCCTTTTGCGCAGCCTCCTTGATCTTTTGCGCAGCCGCTTGATTTTCAACCTCTAATTTTTCGAGATTTGCTTTTCTTTGCGTGAGTCCATTAACTACCGTCATAGTGGCATCTGCAACACTTGGAACTAATTTGTCCACCTGAAAGCCAAAGGTAAACGGTGAGTTATATCTAGCATACAAGATAGTTGCGCCCGCTTCTTTGGCAAACCGAGCATCGTGTGTTTGTGTGTATTCAATAAGGTCATCGAAGCGGCGTTTTGCAATAAGCCAGAATTTTGTGGTGAGTTCAGTAAGGGCCGTAAGTGCTATAGCCAAGTTATAAGGGGTTAAAGGCTCTTCACTAATACGCAAAGGAATAATTCCAGCGGCTATCGCCCATTCTTCTGTTGTATACATCATCTTTTGGTGAAAGAAGTCTTGGTCATCACTCAAGACCCCGAGTACCGGTATGTTGTGTAACAGTAGCTTATGCAGTAGTTGTGCTTTGTCCAGTTGTCCTTCATCTATTTTTGCATCAGTCAAGTTAGCCTCATACAGATCAGCATGAGATAGGTTAGCCCCACTCAGTTCCGCATTGCTCAGGTTAGCTCTGCTCAGGTCGGCCTTGCTCAGGTTGGCATCGCTCAGGTTGGCTCTGCTCAGGTCGGCTCCGTTCAGATTGGCTGCGCTCAGGTTGGCATTGCTCAGGTTGGCTCCGCCAATCATGGCTGCGCTCAGATTGAGGCCAGAGAGATCAATTCCTCTTAAATTCATGCCGCTCAAGTTCAGCTTATCAGGGCTGCCCTCCTGCTGAAGTAGTTGCTCTACGTCTTCACGGGTTAATGGCTGGTCTGTTTTGTCATATGTGCCGGTGGCCATGTAACTCTCCTGTCCTTAGTGCTGCATATGTTGAGTTTGCGAGCCAGGAAGAGTTTACCATTACGCAATGCTGAGTACAATATATCTCTAAAACCTTCTGTGCCTTCACCAGAAGGAGCGCAAACTCAAGCATACCTATGGGCATGGACCCGCCCTTTGCCCATATTGCTCGCATAGGCCGCTTGACCCGTACGCGGCGCTACGTCAAGGACACTGGCCGCTTGCACTGCACGAAAGACAAGGCAGGCATCGCCCGGTGAGTACAGGCAAGCCAACTCTGTTTGTGCGCATGAAGAGGCAGGTGGCACGATGATGGGCAAGAACATGCGCAGGTATCAGACGCTCTGGATTAGCGATCAGACCGTTATCCACGATGTCACCATAACCGACACTCACCTGGTGAATGGGAAGCTGAACGGCTATTGTCGATTGGACAGCACGCCTACGGTCACCTGGCTTGTCAGACAAGTTAATCCAGTGGAGAGGCCTAGCGTCTGGATGATTATAGGCTGGGTGAGAATGAGATGAAGAAGAGAGCGCGGCACGGGGTGACTCGCCCGGCCGCGCTTCGTCATGGTATGCAGGAGGTGAAGCTATGCCGCGCAGAAGACAGCCAGGGCAGCACATCTATAGTGTTTATGTGGATATCATCAGGGAAGATGGCACGCTTTCAATGGAGCATGTCTATTTTGGGAATAGCAAGTTTGCAGCACAGATGAAGCTAGTCCAGGCGATCACAGACAATCCCCACGCTTACCGGGTCGATCTGCGTATGGATATGCGCTTGCTTGTGCGCGTGAAGATCGAGCGATCCGGCTAGCTTGCCTTCACTGGCACGTCCGAACGATGCTCCAGCATCCAGGTGTCGATAGCCGCGTGTGCAACGTCAAATGCATCATCTTGCGACGTTTTCCCTGGCTCCGTCGAAACGGTTATCCCCAGCTCGGGAATAGTCACCTCAAGATGATCTCCGACCACTTTCAGTTGTAGTGTGTATGTTGTCTCATTCATATTCCGATTATAACATTTTGGAACAGTAGGGTATACTTCTACTAAGAACACATTAGTTGAACTCAGAAAAGCAAAAGAAGGGGAAGCCATGTATCAGCAACCACATGATGAACCGCACTATCCACAAAACTATCCACAGAGCGCGCAGCCACAGTTTGTCTATGTACCGCAACCGCCAGCGCCAGCAAAGCCGAAGAATAAGACGATGAAGACACTAGCCATCGTCTTCGTCTCTGTGGGACTCGCACTTACGGTCTTTAGCATAGTGCCCACCGTTGGCGTGCTATTCGGCGTGTTCGGTTTTGCGTGCAGCGCTATGGCGCTCATCTTTGTCTGTCTGATTTAGGATGGACGGGGGTCTCCACGATATGACACAAGCGATCACGCCCTACCAATTCACGATTGACGCAGCCGTTGCTGAATGGCTTGCACAGAAAGAGACCCGGACCGGATCCAGGAAAACACGCCAGGCGTATGAAGACACCATGCGCCAGTTTCGCGCATTCTTAGCACATGGAGGCCTCGACCTGCTCTCTGCACCCATTGATATCGCGCGGGTCGCGGCATTGTGGGCAAATATGCGTACTGACACCTCCCGGCGACCAGGTGCAGATGTGTCGCCGTCAACATATAATCAGAGACTAGCAATCCTGTCCTCCTGGTATACGTTCGTGCAGGAGGTCTACAAGCTGGAGGTCCCGAATCCCATTGAGAGCGTCAAGAAACGACCAGTGCAAGCCTATGCAGCTGCACAGGCCATTGACCCCGATACCGTAGAGCAAGGCCTCCTCAGCGTGAATAGAGAGTCGCTCGCAGGCCTGCGCGATTATGCCATTCTGGCTGTAGCGCTTTATACCGGCAGACGAGCACATGAGCTGGTAGGGTTACGTTGGGAACATGTGCGGGTTACAGGCAGCAAAGAGCCACGTATCACCCTCACGTTTCATTGTATGGGCGGGAAGATCATGCATGATAAGCTGGACGTGGAAACGAGCGCGGTGCTACTGGAATACCTGTATGCCCAGTATGGCAAGAACCCGGCTTCACGGTTGGATTCGGATGCGCCGGTGTGGGTTTCGTACAGCCGGGCAAATGCCGGACAGGCCATCAGCGCAAAGACGCTCAGCAACATATGCGCGGCCCATGTACAGACAAGCAAGGTGCACGCGCTGCGCCATACCTTTGCAGTGGGTATGGTACGATCCGGAGCGCCAATCACGGATCTCGCCGGTCGCTTAGGACATACTGACATCAAGATCACCCAGACGTACACGAAGGAGATCATGGGCGATGAGAACCCGTATGGTGAGAAATTAACCGCCAGGTTCGGCATCCGGCGCAAAGGGGAAATGAGATGAAAAAATTTCTACTGATCGTCGCACTCAGCTTGTTCCTCGTCGGTTGTAGTGAACAAGCGGCTGCGCCTGGGTACACATCGCCTTCAGAAGCGCTCACAGCTATGCCAACAGACACGCCTATGCCTATACCCACTGCTACGCCTATGCCACTCAGTGTCCAACAGAAGATAGCAAATGCAATTCAAGCGGACCAGGATGCTGTTACGTACTGTTTTATCGTCAATGCAGCGACGACACCAGTCGTCGCTATCGCTGGGCAAGTGGTTACGATAACATCGAATACCAGCTCGTATCCTGGTTTTGTGAATGATGATCGCGCTGAGAATTGCATTTTCTATCTTGAGCAGGACGCCTGGACGGCAGATCCATCGGCCACACAAGTAGCCGTTCACGTAGAGATATTGCTGCAAGATCAGTATGGCAAACAATCCGTGGGTGATACAGCATGGGCTGTTCTCAAGCAAGCTACAGAGCGCCAATTCGTGTGGGCGAACCTCTCCTATACACAAGCCTGGGCAGACTACGGTCTGCTGGTTCGGTTGCGTCAGGTTGCTTACCCACGTCTGGATGCCTGCCGCAGTCTCCTCCGTGTTCGGCTGGTGGTACATGTGCCCAAGTAATGAGGTTATCTGATTCGTTGTCTGCTGGCGCGCCGTGATTCGTTCCCTATTCCGCCTTTCAAGATAGTCCTCAAGAGACGCGACTCCATCAAAGCGACGGACCTCCCTATCAAGCGCACACTCCCATGCCCCGTACCCATTACTCCTCGCCGGGCCAGTAAAAGAGGTATGTAATATGCTCTCAGCCAGAATTAAATTTCCAACGCGCGCAATCGCGTCATCAGTCATATGCAGTTGGTTTTTGAGGGTTGCATGAGTAACGCGAGGATAGTCCTCTTCAGCTTGTTTATATACCTCAACCAAGAAGCGTACAGCAGTAAGAAAGTCTGCTAGATCTCCTTCTGAGCCATTGCACGTGCGTATGGCCTCAAGCGAGAGTATCGCTTGATTGCCGAGGTCGCTGTCAGACCGAAACCCATTCGCAAAGCCGTTCGGAAGGCTCGTTGATACTTCCTTCGCGTCCATGCCCGTGTCATTGTAGAGCTTTTTATCCACGTAGCGATACGTGGGCCATTCAGCCTTTTCATGGAAGTAGTCGAAGATTATTTGCAGGTAGAGTCGATGCTGATCTTGCATATCCATGCCATCTCCTAATCACAATAGCCGGGTTACCACATAAGTTGCTATTTATATCGCACATTGTACCTCATCGTCAAAAATACACTTAGTGGCCTACGGGTTGGGGCTTTCTTTATCTGGAATATCCTCTATAAGCTCAGCAGTAGATACTCCCAGTGCTTGAGCAATCTTGTTCAACGTGATGGTATTCAGGCCGTGGTATGGGTTTCTCCATATCGTTTGTATTGTCTTATAATTCACGTCCGATAAGCGGCTTAACCTGGACATACTGATACTCTTTTCTTGAGCAACCTCTTTCACTCTCAGGCGTATCATTCCTCTCCCCTTGCTTCGTATTGGTTGGAGTATAGGCGTGTGGTGTTATTGGTAGTAGTGGTGAATTTATGGTGGTATAATTCTGGTAGTATAATTCTGGTGGTATTTTTATACCGCCCTTACCACTATACGCATGAGAGGGGTTACACGATGGAAGCAAAGAGACTCACGTTATGGGTGCTTGATTGTGGGCATGAGTTGGTACCACTGTATGCAATAGATGAACAAGACGGATGGGAGAAAGCCGCCGAGTGGGCGGTACAGCACAATACCACCCTACCGACACACGCTACATTGATCGAATTCCCTGCTGGGTTCAAAATACACAGACGAGAACTACCAGGCCATCTTCACGAGTAGAACCGCAAGGCCGACAAAGGATGCTATCACTCACCGGTAGCATCCTTTTTTTATGTCAACGCACGTGGTCTACTCCCCCTGGAACCGTGGTTTTCCTCTCATGCTACGCATGTTGTCTAGCACGCTCACGCAGTTGGTTATGGGTTGACAAATGATAGCTTTGGAGTATACACTAAACACCGCACCATACGTTCGTGTATGGTGTAGAGGGGATTTAAGGGGTAGTGGCAAGGCAAAGCCTGGGGCTGTAGCTCAGTGGATAGAGCAGTGGTTTCCTAAACCACGTGTCGGAGGTTCGAGTCCTCTCAGCCCTACTCACTCAACCCGCTCCATGAGCGGGTTTTCTCGTTTTGAAAAGCCTTAGTTTCTGCTGAAAGGTCATCATCCCGTCCTGGTGCCACCCACGAATCGTTCCATCACCAGGACGGGATGAATCCCGTCCCTTCGACGCTGTTCGCTCTTACATCACGTTGAAGGTTTCCAGGACGACAATCTGTGCGCCGCCCTGCAAAACTGGGCACCCCTTGGCCTTCGCGACTGCCTCGTCGAGCGAGTCAGCCTGGATGATCGAGTAGCCACTGGCCATGCCCAACTCCGAGCCATCACTGACTGTGCCATCGCTCGCGATGGTTTTGGCCTGACCGGTGGTGGGATTGCCGCCATCTACGAGCGCGCTCCCGAGCTCACCGAACCAGCCCGTCCACGCTTGCATGACTGCTGCTTGTTCCGCTTCACTCTCTGGCATCCTGCCGCCGCTGTAGAGTAAGAGATAGTTCGCCATGACAGGTCCTCCTTGATCGTACCTTTATCGTAGTAACTTCATCAAGTGGTAACGCCAATATAGATTATACACCAGCAGAACCATTCCATTGTTAAGGCGCTGCAATGTCTTTGTTAAGTCAGCACGCCTCTCTCTTGTGTGGTGCACTCCCAATACTACTCCAAGATGGCTTCGGTCGATTGAGCGAGCGTTGGCATGGCTCCCAGGTGGGCTTGGGCCAGTAAGAGGACTGTCAGGAGCACGAGTGCCAGAAGGATCATCGGGAGCACTCCCAGGAAGCGAGGGGCGAGCGTAGCCGACAGGTGGTTCATCACCGTCTCCTTTCATCAGCAAAGAAGAAGGCATTTCCATGACGAGAGAGAGCCAGAGTACATCCTCTCAAAGAGAGATACGGGTGCTGGTTACTGATCGTCCTCTTCTGGCTGTGCTAAGAAAGCAGCCAACCGGCATGGGTGGTTTGGGAAGGGGTATTTTTTGGGCTGTAGCAACAGCAACGATTCCTTGCCTGCTCTTCGTCTCCTCTGCTATACTAATCACTCAGTAGCTTCTCTGGTCATGGGGAGTGATGCGCCACCGAACCTTCATTGTCGCCCGGCGTCAGAGGAGAAACAAGCCCAGCAGGAGGACTGTCCATGCAGTTACCACCGGAGCAGACCGCGCGCTTCTACCAGATCTGGTTGGCGTTGCTGCACTATGTCAATGACCAGCTGCACCTGGTTCCAGCCTTTCCCGCATCTGAAGAAAGGAACGGGCTGCTTCCGCTCTCCGACGAACTGCAGCTCCGCAATGCGCTGTGGGCAGATGACGAGCTACGCGAACGCTTCATCAGCGCCAATCCAGCTGGCCTCTCCTCAGCCGATCTAGCCGTGGTGGCCAGTTGGCGGTACCGGCGTGCTGGATCCTTTTACATTGTGCGTGCTCTCAAAAAATACGCGGTCTTTCTTTCTGAAGATGCATCCCCACGGGCCTACGGCGTGCTCGGCCTGTCCACTCCCATTGAGGAGTTGGCACGGGGTCCTCTCCCCGTCCTCGCGCAGACTGTGCTCCTGCCGTTTGAGGGCCAGATCATCTACGATGGGCTGTTGCAGTGGTATGCAGTCGTCTTTGGCCCTGGGATTCGCGCGCGGTTGAACGCGGAGTATCGCAATGCGCAGGAGCGCGAGGGCGTCATCACAACGCTTGAGCCAGCTGGCCTTCCTGCGGACCCGCAGGAAGGACGCACCGCTGTGCTTGCACGCAACACGAAGACCTTGCAGGCGTTCCGCAAGGACCTGAGCAGCAAGGGGCTGAGCTCCAAGACGGTGGAACAGCATGTGGGAACGATTGAGGACTTTGCCCAGACCACCTTGCTGGAGCACGATCCCGCGCGTGGACTGCTCGACACGGGGCTTTCGGATATGCAGAGCTATCTGCACGCGCATGGAAACAAGACCGTCACGACGAGCTTCAAGCGCTTTATCCGCTTCCTGGAAGAGACGGGGCGCATGGACTACGAGCACGCAGAAGTCTTGCGCGAGTGGCTCAAGCAGGCCATGTTCTAGCGGATACACTCCGGTGAGACTGCGTCTACACCGCATGCAGCACCCGCCTGCGAAGCAGATCGAAGTTGGCGCGTCCATACATTTGCCGCTTGAGACTCTTCAATCTGAACAACAGCGGCATTGATCACTCGTGAATGAGGTGTCATGAACTGTATCGCCTCCATGAGAAGTATGCCCTTTCTGGAAGCCTCCTCTCAGGTCGATTCACGTTGAATCAGTTGTGGAACGAGGGAGCGGGTGAGTTCTTCCGAGAGTGGTAGTCCGTGATGCAGTGCGTGGAGCACATCGACCGCACGCTTTCCGATATCGAGCGCGTCAAAGCACATCGAGGTGAGGGATGGCCAGACAAATTCGCCGATGGGGAGATTATCGGTGCCAACGAGGGCCACCTCTTGTGGCACCTGTATACCGAGGCGAGTAAGCGCACCGAGCAGGACCACCGCGTACTCATCGCTAAAGGCATAGATGCCCGTGGGACGATCAGTACCCACCAGGGAGTGCCCGACAAGAGAAAGAGCAGCAGAAGGCGAGAGGTGCAGTGGCAAGATATCCAGGCTCACCCCCGGTTCCTCAGCGACAGCCGCATGCATCCCCTCCAGCCGTTGCAAGAACGCTTCTTCTTGTATCGCATCATCAGGATGCACGAGGGCAAGATGGCGATGACCGCGCTCAAGAAGGTGCCGAGCAGCAAGATATCCCAACGTCTGGCTGGGAAAGACAATGGAATAGGTCTGTTCAAGCGGTTCTGTGTGGAACCCGATAAAGATGATATGCTTGATCCCCATCTCTCGTGCCAGAGCGACATCTTCAGCCGTGAAGTCGAAGGGATTGGAGATGATACCGATCGGGCGACGAGTAAAGATCCTCTGATGCAGGTCCCTTCTTTGCTCAACTGAGAAGCCCTGACTGAGGTACATCACAGGAGTATACCCATAGATGAGGGCTTGCTGCTGGAGCGAGGTGATGAACTCCGCTGTAAAGGGGT
>WNEZ01002877.1_pt1 | contig 14787 bp, 10 predicted proteins | sample 5400521 | NCBI WGS metagenome assembly WNEZ01 (sample SAMN13153339, study PRJNA577476) | soil metagenome | isolation source: 120 cm saprolite under Douglas fir tree site 2 hole 1 replicate 1 | place: USA:California | collected 2015-04-18
CTTGCGTCTACGGAACTCGATCCTCCGGCAATCGTACGGAAGTCATTGGAGATCGCCGCCGAGATCTGCGTGTACACCAACACGAACATCACCGTACTCGAGTTATAGAGATGCCAAAGGCACCGGTTTCACCGCCACAACCTCCAGCTCCTTCATTGTCCTCCGCTAATTCTCCGCCGGAGGCCGACGCGCTCCCGTGGCTTGAAGAAATGGCGCCGCGGAAAATCGTCGCCGAGCTGGACCGCTACATCGTCGGGCAGGAAGCGGCGAAGAAGGCTGTCGCCATCGCGGTCCGGAACCGCTGGCGGCGCGCGCAGGCGCCCGAAGCGATCCGGGACGAGATCATGCCGAACAACATCATCATGATCGGTCCGACGGGCGTGGGGAAAACGGAGATCGCGCGCCGGCTGGCGCGGCTCGCGGGCGCGCCGTTCCTCAAAGTCGAGGCGTCGAAGTTCACCGAAGTCGGGTACGTCGGCCGTGACGTCGAGTCCATGATTCGCGAGCTCGTGGACATGTCCATCAACATGGTGCGGAGTGAACGGGAAGATGAGGTTTACCCGACGGCCGAACAGCGTGCGGAGGAGCGTCTCCTGGATCTCCTCTTACCGCCGCTCCCTTCGCCGCCCCCCCCCGGCGCGACACCTCAGGGAGCAGGGAGCACGGAGCAGGGTGCAGCGTCACGTCCGCTCTTCGTTGTGTCCTCGAAGGGTGACGTCGAGTCGAAGCTCCCCGAGGCGGAGACCGAGGCCAACGAGCGGCGCCGCCGGACGCGTGAGAAGCTGCGCGCCCAGCTGAAGGAAGGGCAGCTCGAGGAGCGCGACGTCGAAATCGAGGTGCAGCAGCAGAGCTTCCCGATGCTGGAGATGATGCAGCCGCCACAGGGAATGGAAGGACCGGACATCAACTTCGGCGAAATGATTCAGGAGCTGATTCCCAAAAAGAAAAAGCGGCGCACCGTGCACCTGCACGAGGCGCGCCGCATCCTGATCGACGAGGAGCTGAAGAAGCTCGTGGATATGGACGACGTCGTGAACGAGGCGCTCGACCGCGTCGAGAACCACGGCGTCATCTTCATCGACGAGATCGACAAGATCACGGGGCAGCGCGGCCAGAGCACGGGTCCCGACGTGTCGCGCGAGGGGGTGCAGCGCGATCTACTTCCGATCGTCGAGGGTTCGACGGTCCAGACGCGCTACGGTTACGTGCGCACCGACCACATCCTGTTCATCGCGGCCGGCGCCTTCCACATCGCGAAGCCGAGCGACCTGATTCCGGAGCTGCAGGGCCGCTTCCCGATCCGGGTCGAGCTGTCATCGCTGACCGAAGCGGATTTCGTGCGCATCATGACGGAGCCCGAGAACGCGCTGACCAAACAGTACGCGGCGCTGTGCGCGTCGGATGGCGCGACGCTCGAGTTCACGGCCGATGGCGTGAAGGAAATCGCGCGGATCGCGGCGAAGGTGAACGAGCGGATGGAGAACATCGGCGCCCGTCGCCTGCACACCGTGCTCACGACGCTGCTCGAGGACGTGCTCTTCGAGCTGCCCGACTATCCCTCCAAGCACATCGTGTTCGACGGACCGGCGGTGCGGGAGCGGCTGCTGCGCATCGTCGAGGACGAAGACCTGAGGAAGTACATCCTGTAGGAACACATGTTTGCGCTCCTGATAATTGTCCAACTGGCCGGCGGTGCTCCGGCGCAGTCCCAGGTTCCGCTGATCAAAGACGCGGGCTTTGAGATCACGAGCATCGCAGACAGCGGCTCTTATCTCGTATACCGCTACCGCCTCGTCAATTCCGCGCAGAGCCGCAGTGGAATCGCGGGAATCAACCTGGACCTCTCGGCACCAGCAGGAACGGGCTTGAACCTGCTACCCTCAACCGGTCGAATGACTAACGCGGCTGCCAACGCGGTTGGTCGCGTAACCGACCACGTGCCCGTCGGAATCGTCAGTCCAGACAGATGGACATCAGCGGTCATGCCGAATGCCATTATCACCTGGTACCCGTTTCTGGGTTATGCCTCAGGGAAGGACGGTTTGGCGGGACCGATCACCGGAGACAGCGCGCCGCCCGGCGGCGCGAAAGCCGGGTTCGGTCTGCGAAGTCCCTACCCGCCCGGTCTGCGGAGATTCGCGGCTGAACCCACGTTGGGAGCGTGCTGCGCCCATCCAAAGCCGGGCTCGGGTGAGTACCCCGCGCAGGGTGAGTTTCGGGCCAGAGGGTCGACCGTGGCGCCGACGGTTCGGCCGGAGAGCATGAGCGTTGCGATCGTACAGTCGGATCTCGAGCAACTGTGTGGACCGCTGCGGTGGATTCCAGACTCTGCAACGTGTCAGCGTTACAGCTCAGCACTCGACGACGCAGCCGCCGCCGTAAGTCGCGGTGACACCTCAACTGCGAAGCGAGCACTAACGACATTTCTCGACGCGTTGAACAACCACGGCGCCGCCAGGCCGGTAAGCGACAACGCGTACTGGTTACTCAAGGTCAACGTGGAATACCTGATCGCGCATACCAGCTAGCGGGGGATTGTGTCGTTTGGCGCGCGGCGTGCCCCTTAGCGGCACGCCGTTTTGTTTTGCGGGTACGAATTGCGCTACAGGGGAGGCCCATCGTGCACCGGAGGATGCCATGAAGCGGGTCTCGAGCTTGCTGGCAGTGGCTGTTGCCGTCGCTTGTTCCGATGCGTTCCAGCCGACGATCGACAATGTCGCCGGAGACTACACGGCGCGCACATTCACCATCACCGATTCCACCGGAACCACGGATGTGCTGAAGGCGGGTGGGGTGCTCACCTTCTCGCTCGTCCCCGCGGCACGACGGCCGGATATCTCTACATTCCCGGCGCCGTGGCGGGCGGTAGCGACGTGGTCGCGGACATGGTGGGTACATGGACCATGTCCAGCGGCATCATCTACGTCAGCGGGACCGCAGACACATTCATGCGCGACATGGGCTTTATCGCCGGAAAACGTCGACTGGACGGCAGCAAGGTCTTCAGCGGCGTGAGGGTACAGGTCGTCTTGACCAAATAGTTCTCAGCCTTGTCCTTCCCCCGGCCCCCGGGTAAAATCCGCCTGTCAACCTAGCCTGTCATTTTGACTGCCTCGGGGGCCTATGGCGAAGCGCGACTTCCTCCAGATCACCGACTTCACCCGCAAGGAGATCGAGCAGCTCTTCGATCTCGCCAAGCGGATGAAGGCGCGGGGCTACCGGGAGACCCCCCTGGCCGGCAAGACGCTAGCCATGATCTTCGCCAAGTCGTCCACCCGCACTCGTGTTTCCTTTGAAGTCGGTGCCTACCAGCTGGGGGGCCAGGCGCTGTTTCTGTCCAGCAAGGACATCCAGATCGGCCGCGGCGAGCCGATCCCGGATACCGCCCGCGTGCTCTCCCGCTACGTGGACGGCATCATGATCCGCACCTACGACCACGCGGAGGTCGAGGAGCTGGCGCGGTTCGCGTCCATTCCGGTGATCAACGGCCTCACCGACCTCACCCACCCCTGCCAAGTGGTCGCAGACATCTTCACGGTCAAGGAACACCTCGGCGGCTGGGAAGGGAAGCGCATCGCCTGGGTCGGCGACGGCAACAACATGGCCAACGCCTGGCTCGAGGCCGCCCAGGTCCTGGGCTTCGAGCTGCGACTCGCGTGTCCCGAGGGGTTCGAGCCGAACCACGCGAAGTTCGAGGCCGCCAAGCAAAGCGGCTGCGTGATGGTCACCGAGGTCCCCGAGGAGGCCGTCGAGGGCGCGCACGTGGTGAATACCGACGTGTGGGCCTCGATGGGCCAGGAAAGCGAAGCCGAAGCTCGGCGCAACGCGTTCAAGGGGTACACGGTCGACTCAGACTTGATGAGACTCGCAGATCCCAAAGCAATTTTCCTGCATTGCTTGCCTGCACATCGAGGAGAGGAAGTGACGGCTGACGTCATCGATGGACCGCAGTCGCGTGTCTGGGATGAAGCGGAAAACCGCCTGCACGTGCAGAAGGCACTTCTGGCCACGTTGATGGGCTCATGAAGAGAACCCCACTCTACGATACGCACGTGAGCCTCGGCGCCAAGATGGTGCCGTTCGCGGGCTTCGAGATGCCGGTCAGCTATCCGGCCGGGATCTCCGCCGAGCACAAAGCGGTGCGGGAGAACGTGGGTGTGTTCGACGTGTCGCACATGGGGGAGTTCGAGATTAGCGGACCAGATCGCAACGCCTTCGTACAGCGCGTCAGCTGCAACGACGTCGGCGCCCTGAAGCCGGGCCAGGCGCAGTACTCCGGCATTCTCACCAAGGACGGCACGTTCGTCGACGACTGTCTCGTCTATCGCTTCGAAGACAAGCTCATGATGGTCGTGAACGCGTCGAACATTCAGAAGGATTGGGACCACATCGTCGCGCAGAAGGCCGGCGCCAACGTGCGGCTGCGCGACATTTCAGACGAGACGGCGCTGCTCGCCGTTCAGGGTCCCAAAGCCGAGGCCCTGGTCGGACAACTCACGAGCCTCGGCGCGGCGATGATCCCCTACTATCACTTTGCCCAGGGGAAGGTCGCCGGCGTGCAATGCTTCGTGTCGCGGACCGGCTATACCGGTGAAGATGGATTCGAGCTGTACTGCCGTGCGGCCGATGCCGAGACGCTGTGGCACGCGTTCGTCGGCGCGGGACGCGCGGAGCCTGTGGGGCTCGGCGCGCGCGATACGCTGCGCCTCGAGGCGGGGCTGCCGCTGTACGGCAACGACATCGACGACACCACCACCCCCTATGAAGCCGGCCTCGCGTTCATCGTGAAGCTCGACAAAGGCTCGCCGTTCACGGGGCTCGACACGCTAAAGCGCCAAAAGCTCGAGGGCGTGAAGCGCCGGCTCGTCGGATTCAAGCTGACGGAGCCGAAGACCGTCGCGCGACCGGGCTTTGCGGTGTTGCTGGACGGGTCGCAGGTGGACATCGTGCGGAGCGGCACAGTTACGCCAACGGTAAACGCCGCCATCGGCACAACCTACCTGCCGGCCGATCGCGCCAAGCCGGGTACGACGATAGAGATCGACGTGCGGGGTAAGAGAGTGGCGGCGGAAACGGTGAAGCTGCCGTTCGTACCGCACCGATACAAGAAATGAGAATCGGCATCCTGACGATTTCTGATCTCGGCGCTGTAGGCCAGCGCGCCGACACGTCGGGCGACGCGATCCTCGACTGGGCGTCCGAGCGCGGCTACGAGGTCGTCGTGCGCAGCGTGGTGTCGGATGAAACGGACCGCATCGCGGGCAAGCTCGTGCGCTGGTCGGATTCCGGCGAAGTGGATGTCGTGCTCACGACGGGCGGCACCGGCCTCACCGAGCGCGACGTTACGCCGGAAGCCACCGCTGCGATCCTCGAGCGCGAGGCGGAGGGGATCGCTGAGGCGATTCGCGCGGCCTCAGGTCCGGGGTTTCCTCGTGCCTGGCTGTCGCGGGGCAGGGCAGGCACGCGTGGCAAGACCTTGATCGTGAATCTCCCCGGCTCCACGAACGGCGTGACAGAAGGGCTCGCAGTTCTGCAGCAATTTCTGGATCACGCCGTGGACCTGCTGAGCGGCACGAACACCACGCACGCCCATGGCTGACCGCGTCCTCATCACCACCGACGATCTCGAGCAAGCCGTCCGGGTCAATGCGAGCCTGGAGCAGGCGGGCTTCGATACCGCGATGGTCTCGTCCCTCGACGATGTGAGAGCCGCGGTGCGGAGCAGGGAGCAGGGAGCCGGGGCGGGGGGGGCGAGCAGGGAGCCGGATGCCATCGTCTTGACCGGCGGCCTCCACGAAACCACCGCGCAGCGCCTCCTGGCCGCCGCGCGCGAGCACGCCGTCTCTACGCTGGGTCTGGTCGAGGCGACGGACGAGGATCCCAGCCAGATCGGTCGGGAGCTGGGGCTGACGGCGTGGCTCGTGAAGCCCACCGATCCGTCCGAAGTCACCGCGACGGTACGGCGGCTCATCCAGCGGCGGCACCTGCAGCAGCGCACCGGCATCCTGGGCGAATCGGCGCCGATCCAGGAAGTGCTGGTGAAGATCGAGCAGATGGCGCCTGTGACGTCGACCGTCCTGATCGAGGGCGAGTCCGGGACCGGGAAGGAGCTGGTGGCGCGGGGGATTCACGACCTCTCGCCGCGGCGCGGCAAGGCGTTCATCGCGGTGAACGCCGCGGGGCTGCCCGAGACGCTGCTCGAGAGCGAGCTGTTCGGTCACGAGAAGGGTTCGTTCACCGGAGCCGCGGAGCGCCGCCTGGGGCGCTTTGAGCTGGCGAACGGTGGTACGATCTTCCTCGACGAAGTCGGCGAGATGCCGGGCGCGACGCAGGTGAAACTGCTGCGCGTGCTGGAGGACAAGAGCTTCTTCCGGGTGGGCGGCACGCAGCCGATCGATGTCGACGTGCGGGTGATCGCCGCGTCGAACAAACCGCTCAAAGAAGCGGTCTCCCTGGGGACGTTCCGCGACGATCTGTTCTACCGGCTCAACGTGCTCTCGGTGTATCTGCCGCCGCTGCGTGAGCGGCGCAGCGACATCCCGCTGCTGGTCCGGACGTTCATCGCGGAGTTCGCGAAGCAGCACGACCGCAACTTCCGCGGCATCACACCCGAGGCGCTGCAGATCCTCGTCGACGCCGACTGGCCGGGCAACGTGCGCCAGCTCAGAAACCTCATCGAGTCGATGGTGGTGCTCGCGCCCGAGGGCGAGATCCGCGCGACCGATATCCCGCGCGACATCCGGGAGCGCACGCGCACGTTGCCGATGCGCATCGCCGCGCCCCTCCCCCGCGAAATCGCCGGCCAGGAGCTCGAATTCATTTTCCGGACTCTGGTCGAGCTAAAAATGCAGATTGAGGAGATGAGGCGGCGCATTGAGGAGAGGCCTTCGGAGCGCGTGGAGGTGATCGAAGTCGGGACTCGGGATTCGGGGCTCGGGACTAGGGAGATCGAGGCCAGTGTCGATCCCCTCGCCCCGAGTCCCGAGTTCCCAACCCCTGTCATTTATAAAGCCGGCATGTCGATGTCGGATGTGGAGCGCGCGGCGATCGACGCCGCGTTGCGTGAGACGCACGGCAATCGCCGCAAGGCGGCCGAGACGCTCGGGATCGGGGAGCGGACGCTCTATCGCAAACTCAAGGAATACGCGATAGATTAGCCCCGCCCCAAAAACCCCGACCCAAGAGTCTCTCGCGCCCTGCCGGAGCTCACGTGGATTTTCGGATCGACCCGGAGCTGTGCGTCGCGTGCCTGGCATGTGTGCGCGTCTGCCCATCCGATGCTGTAGCGGTCGAAGATAAAAAAGTCTGGATTGTGGACGAGGCCTGCACGCGTGTGGGCCTCTGCCTGCCTGCATGCCCCCACGAAGCCATCATTGCCGTCGGTGACGCGACACGGGCGCTGGAGTTCGCGCTCAGCCGCAAGGCCGTGCTCATCCTGTCCGTGGAGTCGGCGGCCTGGTTCTATCCTGCAACGCCCGAGCAGGTCGTAAACGCCTGCTACGCCGCCGGTTTCAATACCGTCCACCGTGGCGTGCTGGGCGACGAGCTGGTGGCCAAGGAGTACCTCGACCTCTGGGAGGAGGAGGAGTGGGGGCGGGGCGGCACGGTCATCCGCAGCACCTGCCCCGTGATCGTCGAGACGATCAAGCACCAGTATCCCGAGCTGATCCCGTATCTCGCCCCGGTCGCCACGCCGATCGAGGCGGAGGCCCGCTATCTCAAGGCGATGTACGGCGAGCACACGCCGATCGTGTACGCGGGCGTCTGCCTGACGGAGGGGGGCGACGACGTGGATGCCGCCATCACCCTGGTCGAGCTCGGGGCGATCTTCAAGAAGCGCGGCATCGGCGTGCAGGACCAGCCGCTGTTCTTCAGCCGCATCCCGGAGGAGCGGCGCCGCTACTGGAGCACGGCCGGCGGTCTGCCGATGGAGTTATTAAAGGAAGAGCGGCAATCGAGCCGCCGCTTCCGCAAGGTCCGCGGCCTAGGGGCGCTGGAAGGGATCGCCCGGGCCGTCGGCGTGGACCGCATCGACCTGGGCTTTGTGGACATCCTGCCCTGTGAGGGCTGTCTCGACCACCCGATGCTCGGCCCCAAGGAGGAGCTGTTCCGGCGCCGGGCGATCGTGGGAGCGACCGAGCCGCCCCGGGCGCCGGGACCGGTGCTGGCCGACGGCATCGACATCGAAGTCGGCGCCGCCTTCGCGATCGAGGCCATTAGCAGCGGGCCATCGACCGAGGCAGTGGAGGAGATCCTCGAGCAGATCGGCCTCGCGCCCAACGGCCGGCACTGGGATTCAGGGGCGTGCGGCTACAAGACGTGCCAGGAGTTCGCGGTGGCGGCGGCGCAGGGGCGGACGACGCTCAAGTCGTGCCCGCGCTATCTCGAGCGCCAGGCGACGCTGGCGCAGCAGCAGGCCGCGGTGGATGCGCTCACGGGGCTGGCGTCGTTCCGGGTGTTGCGCGACCGCCTCGCTAACGAAGTTGCGCGCTGCCACCGCGGCAGCGACCACTTTGCGGTGCTGTTTCTGGACCTCGACAACTTCAAGCAGGTGAACGACCAGTTCGGACACGAGGCCGGGAACGCGGTGTTGCGCGAGACGGCGCGCCGCTGCAACGCTCACATCCGGTCGACCGACGTGGCGGGTCGCTATGGCGGCGACGAGTTCGTTGTGGTATTGGTAGGGACCGGGGAAGAGGGGGCGCGCGGCGTGGCAGAGAAAATGCGTGCCGCGGTGGAGGAGGCGGGTGTGGGGATGGGCTATCCGGCAGGGGTCGTGACGGCGAGCATCGGGGTCGCCGAGTACCGGCCGGAGAAGAAGGAAGAGGACGTGCTGGTCGCCGCGGATCGCGCGCTGTATCGCGCCAAGGCCGCGGGACGCAATCGCGTCGCCACCGGTGGAGAGGAGCAAGCCACGTGACTTCCAGTTCCGAGCCATCCTCGGATCAGCCGCTGCCACTCGGCGGTGGCACGCCCGATCCGTGGGGGATGAAGCGGCTCGAGAACCTGATCACCGCGCTGACCGGGGTGCTGTCGGCGCGCGTGGTGGCGACACCGCTGGGCGAGGTGAGCGAGGTGCACGTGCTCACCAAGAGCGACGTCCAGCCCAAGCAGGTAGTGCGCAACATCGAGTCGGCGCTGATGGCGCAGCTCGGCTTCAAGATCGATCACCGCAAAATCAGCGTGGCGCAGACGGCGGACGTGCGGCCGATCGAGGCGCTGCAGGAAGAGGCGATCAGCGAGCGCGCCAAGCGGCGCGTCGTCGTGTTCAAGAACCTCGAGGTGCGGCCGAGCGAGCGGCCGCAGCGCGTGCAGCTGCGCGTGACGCTGGCGTTCGGCGAGAGGGAGGCGCACGCCGAGGAGGTCGGGACCGACACGACGCGCAATCGGGTGGAGGCGGCGGCGCGCGCGGCGACCACGTGTCTCGACGATTTGCTGCCGGACAATTCGATCGCGCTCGAGGGCGCGCAGATCATCGAAGCGTTCGATCGGAAATTCGTGCTCGTCGCGTGCCACGGCCTCGGCGGGCGCGAAGCGCAATTGCTCACCGGAACGTGTGAAATTCGCGAGTCCGCCGAACGCAGTGCGGTATTGGCGGTGCTCGACGCCACCAATCGCTGGGTCGACGCCAGGCGCTAAATAGCCGCCTGTTAGCCACTTAGGCGTCTTAGCGTCTTGCCGCCTGCTGTGTTCGCGGTTCTCCTCCCTAGGAACTAGCCAATAGGGATTGTCCCATCTAGCGGACTTCTCATTTTGGCGGTATTTGGTATTTCGTGGCTCCTACTAGAACGAAGCGCTACTGGGGGACGCAGCGTGTTGCGCGCGTGCTCCAGGTGACACCCGCCACGGTGGCGAGCTGGATCGATCAGGGACATTTGAAGGGGCATCGGACACCAACGGGTCGGCGGCGCGTGGCGTCGGCGGATCTTGCGGATTTTTTGCGCGCGCATGGGATGATGGTGCCGTCGGAGCTGATGGCGACGCGCGAGCGCGCGGTGGTGGTGGTGGTCGAGGACGATCCGGGCTATCTGAAGGCGTTGGTGCGGACGATCGAGCGTGAGGCGCCCGAGGTGGACGTGCTCGAGGCGACGACGGGTGTGGACGGGTTGCTCGAGATCGGCCGCGTGAGTCCCGACCTGGTGGTGCTGGACTATGCGTTGCCCGATCTGAACGCGGTGCAGGTGGTGGAGCGGCTGGTAGACACGTCCAAACGCCTCACCGCGCCTGTGATGATCGTCACGGGCGGAATGCCGGCGACAGCCGAGAATGATCTACGACGTTTGGGTGTGCAGGCGATCGTCAATAAGGTGGACGGTATGGGGGTGGTTATCGAGGCGATGCGTCGTGTGTTACAATCGCGGAAAGTAGCCTAGTCATCAGTCATTTCAGACCATAGGGGGCCTGGGTCACCGCTACCTAGAGCGGAGCAGAGCGAACAGTAGACGAGCGGAGCGTCGGGCACGCTATAGAGAGGCGTGCCACTCCTAAGCGAGGCAGTATCACTCGCTGGACCCATTAAGGGGGTGACGCTCGATGTTGCAACTGCTCGCGGTGCTGTTCACAGCAGTGGCGAAGTTGTTTTTCGCAGAGGGTCTGGTTGGTTGGTAGAGAGGACTTGGGCCCCCCCCAGTCTTCACATTCATCAAAGTGACGAGCGGAATCTTGAGAGAACGACTCTTAGGACTGCGCATCTATGTTCTCGTTTGTGCAGTGACCGCTGCATCTGCGGTCATTCTGCTATCTGTCAGTTGGCACAATCCAGGTCCGTTCCCCTCACGATTTTGGAATGCCTTCGCTGCTTTCACCCTTCTTAGCGTCATCAGCGATTCATTCTTTTTTAGAATTCCGTTTGCCCGCGTTAATACATCCGTAGGCTTTATTCCTTTCCTCGCATCTGTTGCAATTCTGGAGCATCCGTGGCCGATGCTCGCGAGCGGAATAACTGCATTGACGGTAGACGCGTTCGTGCGGCGTAAGCCAACAATTCGCGTATGGTTCAACACGGCTCAGTACATGCTTGCTGTGGGGTTAGGAACGGTTGTCTATCAGAACCTGGGCGGGACCGTCAGTCTCGATGAATTTTCGTTCTCATTGATACCGTTCGCAGCCTTGGTTCTGACATTTTTCATCGTGAATCACGGGAGCGTCTCTCTCGCTGTTTCCTTCTCGAGCAGCGGTGTGTCGATTCGTGAAGCATGGGGTCGAATCGGCGGCAGCGCACTCGTGACCGATCTGCTATCTAGTACACTCGCCATCCTTCTCGCATTTCTGTATGTCAAGCTTCAGTTCCTAGGGCTTGCGGTAATCATTTTTCCGCTTTTCCTAGCTAGGCAGCTCTATCAGAAGAATCTGCAGCTCAACGAGGAGTTAGAAGAAAAGCTGGAGCTGATGGTAAAGGCCATGGAAGCACGCGATCCATACACCTCCGGCCATTCACGACGAGTAGCTGAGTATGCAGTTGTGATCGGACGTGAGCTCCGGCTTTCCTCGGGTGACCTGGATAGCATCAAGAGGGCAGCGTTGCTTCACGATGTAGGGAAAATTTATGAGGAATTCGCACCACTCTTGCGGAAAGACGGGCGCCTTAGTCCTGAAGAGATGATGATCATGCGAAGTCACGTTGTCAGAAGCGCACAGCTGGTCGCTACTGCCACGCGCCTGCGTGGCACTGTCGAAGCCATGATTCGTCACCATCACGAAAACTACGATGGTTCGGGATACCCCGATGGCCTGTCTGGCGAACAGATCCCGATGGGTGCGCGGATTATCATGGTAGCAGATACAGTAGATGCTATGACAACCGACAGACCGTATCGAAAGGCTCTGTCCCTGCAGAGGGCTATTGAGGAACTGAAGAAATATCAGGGGCTTCAGTTCGATCCAAAGTTAGTTGAATTGGTCGCCGGCTCCCCAGGTATCAGACGCCTGCTTGGCGCCCTGACCTCACCGGAACCCTCGTTGCCTCGAAGCATTCAGGAGGGCACCCGGATCGCACGGGCGCGTGCGTAAACCGCCTTTCTCCCACCCTAGCGAACAATTCAGCCGCTAGTCTGTTGTACGCCAGTGCGCACCGCTCGCGATGCGCCAATTTCGTTGGTGCGAGCCGGCCGTAAGAAACCTTGCGCAGTAAGCAGCTGCCTTCGCCCAACAGCGCCGAGCTCCTCAAAAATGCCAAGTTCCCGCTGAGTTTCTGGACTGTACTCCCCGTTCACCCGACTTTCAAGCCAGGCGCTTGCAGCGAGAACGTCCAGATAATGGAGGGGGCAGACGTCACGCAATCGCGCCGCAGTGGATTGAGCCAGTTTTTGAGCGACCTCTAGGCTTCCCAAATGAGCCTCTCTGAAGATTCTAAGCTTCCAGTATGAGCCTGGGATTGGGACCGCTCGTTCCTTACCCCGACAAACCACTTCGAGTTGGCCAATGAGGTCCAATGCTAGGCCAACGTTTCCTCGTATGAGCGAGAACGCGGCATTAACTATGAGAAAACCAGAATGGAATTTCCAGCGTCTCTTCGGCACCAACCATTCCCTCGCGCGCTCGATCGAGGCGACTGCATCGCCTTCTCTCCCGACTAGGACGTATGCATCAACGAGATTCGTATACGCCATTTGTAGGGCACTACTCTTTATATGCTCGCCAAGTGACGCACTGTGTTCTCCCCAGTTTATGGCTTCACTGTACAATCCACGCGCGACCTGAATAACGCTGAGATTTGAGGCCAAGACGGACATTCGTTCATCATCCCCAACCCTTCTCGACAGTTCGAACGCTTGCAAACACGCATCGTACGCATCTTTCAAACGACAAAGGTTAATCGACACGAGCCCAATCCCCGAGTAGAGGAACGCCATCTCTGCAGCGTTTGCGTTAGCGCTGGTCACCCTGGCCGCTTGAAGGAGATCGCGTAGGCACCCATCTGGATCGGTGTCAAGTCGGCACAAGAGTTGGGCCACGACCGCCAGAGGAAGCGTACTGATATCAACTCTCTCCCTCAACTGTTCGATCTCTTGCTCGGCGAGTGTGAGGAGCTCGATCAGTCCTTGCTCCGTACCTGCCCGAGCACATTCAAAAAGTGATCGAGCGATCAACCGTAGGTCCTTAGACTCTCTTGAACGCTCAAGGGCGCTGCGGGCGATCTCACAGTACTTCTCACCAGGCTCGCTATTAAGCAGGAATTCCGCTGATGCCCTAAACATCGCAATCTCTGCCTGCTGACTTGCAGATAGCTCTTGATCGACTGCGAGCTTGCCAATGAAGGGAATTGCCGAGTCAGCCTTCGATTGATCTAACAGCGCCTTAACGAGAAGAAGGCGAGTATGACGCAGTGCGGCGACGCCTTGCTCCGTGTCTGGAAGCGCCCTCAGGATCTCCTCGGCTTCGTGAGGTGCTCCTATCGCAAGGAACGCTTCTGCTGCCCGATGCGCAAACGGTATTGCGCGTGCTCCAGACCCTCCCTTCAAGAAGTGCCATGCAATCTCGAGAGTCACTCTGGGATCGGCTTTTATCGGACGTCCCGCCAGGAACTCCGCGACTCTGTTGTGAAAGTGGAGTCGGGACGCGCTTGCCACTGCATAATAGGCCTGGGCACGAATCAATTCATTCCTGAATTCCAGGTCGCCGCTAACCTCGCGGAGGTACCCCTCATCTCTCAGGCGAGACAGAGCTTGTGCCGCCTGCCCAGGAGTTAGGTCTATGGCAGCATAAAGACTCACTTCGGTTAGTCGTCGTCCCAAAACGGCAGCGAGATCGAGCGCTGCTCGGATCGCGGGTTCCAACCGCCGAGTCTGCCGCTCGAATACTGCCCCAATCGCACGGGGAATTCCGATCGTCGGGGCAGGTTGGGTATCAAGGGCCTCAAGATCCCGAAGTAATGAAGCAGAGCCGTGTTCAGCCCACTCGCGCGTCAGAAGTTCGATTGCGAGAGGATTCCCGCCACTCGCGCGCAGAATGCGGTTCGCTGGCGGCACAGACTTTGAGACTGATGCAGCAAGCTGGTTCACCAGTGCTTCCGCTGAATCAACCTGCAGTACTTCCAGCGCCAAAAACTTCATTTTGGAGATACTCACGTCCGTGGTTAGTGCCGAAGGGGCCCCCGAAAGTCGCAGTTCACTCACTCGCCCGGTGAGTATCATGAGAACGCGAGTATCAATCAGCTTACGGGCCACGCTATGAAGAATCGCTACGCTCGCATTGTCTGCCGCGTGCACGTCATCAACAACCAGCATCACGGGACTATCTGCTGCCGCGGCCGTCACAGTCTTCAGAAACGCGTCCGCAATCCTTAGTGGCATTAGCTCCGGCGACCACTCCACCGGCTTCGGCACGCCCGGAAACGCCTTGAGAATCTCCGAGCTGATCCTCGTCAACTCGCTCAACGCCTCGGGATCCGCGCTGCCGATCGCCCGCTGGGTCGCCAGCTGCTTCACGAGCTCACCGAGCACGGCAAACGGCAGCTCGCGCTCCGCGTCATAGGCTTGCGCGCGCGCGACCACCGCTCCCTCCATCTGGCAGCTCGACGCGAACGCATTGACCAGCGTCGTCTTGCCCACGCCGGGATCGCTCGTAATGACGACGATCCGCGGAGACTTCCGTCGAGCCTCGAGCCACGCGTCGAACAGCACGCTGAACTCGCGCTGACGTCCAATGATGGTCTCGGGCTCGAACCGGCGGTCCGCGCGCTCGGGCGGATACCCCGGCGTCACCGGTCGTGTGGGCGAGCGGCGGCCATCCCGCAGAAGATCCGCCATACGGACCAACTCGGGCCCCGGGCTCGCGCCCAGCTCCTCC
>WNEZ01004683.1_pt1 | contig 14787 bp, 20 predicted proteins | sample 5400521 | NCBI WGS metagenome assembly WNEZ01 (sample SAMN13153339, study PRJNA577476) | soil metagenome | isolation source: 120 cm saprolite under Douglas fir tree site 2 hole 1 replicate 1 | place: USA:California | collected 2015-04-18
AGGGACCGCCTCCGCCAAACGCAATATCCCACAAGCCGGGATTCACCAGCACCTTGTTGGAAGAGTCAGTGAGCTGGCCGAGAAACTTCCCGGTCGTGTCGAACGCGTTGATGGTACCATCGCCAAAGTTGCCCACCAGGATTGCGTTCGGGAACGTTCCGAATGTGGCGGGAGTTGCCACCACGCCCCAAGGCGCGTTGAGCATGCCGCCCGATGCGAAGGTCTTCACGAAATTGCCGTTTATGTCGAAGATATCCACCTGCCCCAGGCCAACGCCGGGCTTTGCATCGTGCTTGGCAGCATCCTGCATGGCATAGGCGACGTAGATCTGGTTACCGATGACGTGGATGCCATGGGGAGCGAAACCTGCGGGAGGTGTTGGAGCGGTGAACAAACCGCTCAACGAAGTGAGGTTGAAGTTGCGATCAAGGACGTCGACTTTGCCGCTATTAAAGTTCCCTGCCAGAAGGAAGGTGCTGTTGAGCGAGGCAAGACCTTTGTAAACTGCGCCGCTGGCGGAGTTATCGAAGGCCACTGCTGCTGTGTTGCTGGCGCCGGTCCAGTTAGCGACGATGCCGTCTTCGGTGTCAAAAATGAACTGTCCGCCGTTGAAGGAGGAGCCGTTGCCGTTTGACACGGTTCCCGTGGGACAGCCAGGGCTACAATTACCGTTTGGATTGTGTGCGGCCCCCGGTATAGTTACTACCAGCGCAGTGTCTTTGTTGCCCTGTGCGTCATAGAGCGTGGAAGTGCCGCTGTTGTTGTTGGCGATCCAGAAATCTTGCCCGGGAAGAATGGAGATTCCCCAGGGATTCAAAAGTTGAGTGTCTGTGGTACTGGCGACGCCGGCAGTATTGGAGACCAGGTTGGTCTGGGAATAGCCGGCCTGCTGGGCCCACAGCCCTGCAGGAAGCGCCAACGTCGTGAGTAGCGCGAATAACAAGAGTGTTATTTTCAAGCTGTCCTCCATAACCTTACTTTCATGATTTGTACGACGCTGAGCCCGGTCCATTTCCTTTTCCGCCGCGAAGACCGCTGGATGTGGAGGGAATTCAGGCATAGATGGATGCACTTCCAGGCCCTGAACTCCCTGCCCCAACCGTATAGGAACCGATGTTGTAGTCGACCTAGTTAGTGCCAGAGGAAGATCCCGAGCCGTCATCCTTCATCTGGGCTACCTTGGTCATAGCGCGTGATGTCCTGATGGCATAGGCACCCGCCGGGGTCTCAACCTTACTCAGAAAGTACTTGTCCCCTACATGCTCGAAGCTAAGCTCTGCGTGGTTAGCAGGAGCTCCATCTAAAACAATAGGGAGCAGAAACACGCTGTTGTCGTAGCTGCTGATGACTAAGGCTGGAAATGCCTGATCAGAAACACGACTTACGCTGTATGTGCCCGCGGGAAGCGTCCCACCTCCGGCCACAAATTCGAACGGGACATTCACAACGATCTTGTCTACGTCCTGGGCACGGGCACTTATGCCCAACCCGAGCAGGCAAGTCAGAGTAAGTACAACGGTTAAATACGATTTCTTCATGATTTCTCCTGGCGAACTATTTTGAATTTCACTATTGATAACTGCGCTCGTGAAGCTTTATTCCACAAGTCTTTTGTGAGCCTCGGTTGGCAAATGCTTATCACAACGTATGTGGGGTTAGACGCAGCAATCAACGCCGAGATGCGGACGGGATGTCACTTGATTGTCAAATCTTTGGCGAACCGGTCTCGTAAACACGGGGCAGCAAAATCACTGCGAGGTTCGAATGGAAAGTGCTGCGTTATATCGCCGGTTATCAGGTTGAATTATCCATTGCGGGTCCACATTCCGATGTCCGTGGCCGAGGGATCGGTGAGGTAACTCGGTAGAGCAAATCGAGCACGTATGAGATATCGAGAGATTTAGACACTCGCGACAAGGCCGAGAAGCTATTGGCGAGACGGACAGGACGTCACTCAGTTCGACTCCGTTCGAAAATGGTCGTCCTCGCTGACGCCTGTCCGTTGCTGTGGGAGAGGCCTGAAACCTTCTACTCGACGATAACGGTTCCCTTCATCTTTGGATGAAGTTTGCAGAAATACTGGAGTGGCGGGCCAAATGAACGTATGGTGGTGCCATTCGACTTGGAATTCTCCAAGGCGACTAGCCTAGGCCGTGCAGCCGCTTGTAGACGCCGCCCTCACAACCTCAGTCCCTCGGGGTTGTCTCCTCCAGGGCTCAACTCCACCCGCGCCGATTCCGTTTCCTTTCTGAAGTATTTGTTCAAGCGTTCACGAAGCTGCAGCCGACCTCGCCATAACCGCGCCTTCACCGCAGTGTGCCTCAAGTTCAGCACTTCTGCTGTCTCAGCCGTTGAAGAACCTTCAATGTCCCGCAGTACGAAGACCGTCCGCAAGATCGGCAGCAGCTCTCTTAGGGCCTTGGTTAGGATGTCTCGTAATTCAGACGCCCTGTAGAGTTGCTCAGGATCGGGAGCCCAATCGGCGACCTCCATCGGAAGCCTGTCTCCACCTGCCTTAAAATCCTCCTCCAAGGACACCTCTTTTATTGTGCACCGCTGCTTTCGCAGCTTCATAAGCGACTGGTTCAAAGTAATGCGAATCAGCCAGGTTGAAAATTTGGAATCCTCTCGGAATTCGCCCAAGTGTTGGAAGGCCTTCAAGAAGGCTTCCTGAACCGCGTCTTCGGCATCTTCCCAGTTATGCGTGATGTGTTGGGCGATCCGAAAGAGTTTGCGATCGTATCGCTTTACCAGTTGCTCGAAAGCAGCAACATCGCCATTCTTGCTGGCGTGGACAAGATTCAGGTCATCGCTTGCCACTGTCCTCGCTGCGAGATGTGCCCAGTCTGCAGTCATATTCGTTCAAGCCGTTTTGAAGAACCAGCTTTGCGAAGGCAATTGATGCTGCCACGGAAAACCGTTTCCCGTTGCATGCCATAGAAGTCCGAGTCTCACTGCACCACGATCTTGCCGGTCATCTTCGGGTGGATCGTGCAGTAGTAGGGATACGTTCCCGCCTTGGCAAACGTGTAGGAGAACTTCTCATCCGTATCCATCACCGTCGACTTGAACACCCCGTCTGTGCTCACTGTCGTATGCGGAATGTCATCTTTATTAGTCCAGGTAACTGTCGCTCCGACGGCTACCGTGATCGTCTCCGGCCCAAAAACGAAATTATCGATTTTGACCTCCGCGTTTGCCGCAGAGGGTTGATCATTCGCCGTGACCCTCGGTAACCCCGCGAACAGCAGCAGCATCGCAATCATTGCCGGCGTCGCCAAACTCGCAACCCACACGTTTTTCCTCGTCATTTTTCTGTTCCCTTTCTAGATTTGATTTTCTTGCTTGATCTTGTTTGCTTGGGCCGGAACCTTGGTGGCCTACCCAAGGGTTGGGTAAACTACCCCTGGCCGCCTCCATATCCCCGAAGCCGAAGACCCCGAGTCCGCGAGTGGCGAATCGACGACGGCAAGGCTGCGACCGCTGACCAGATAGTTCACATCGGTGATACCCAACACCCGCTGCAACTGGTCGGCTGGCACCTTCATCGGTCCGGCCGAAGGAGCTGTTCCCGGCGCAGGTTGGGGGAAAGCCGTTGACATCGCGGTGTGGAACGAAACCTTACCTTCGATCTTCTGCATGATCTGGTGAATATGGCCGTTCAATACCGTCACGGAACCGAAACGCTTGACGTAAGACAAGGCTTGTTCACTGTCATCGGTTCCCCAGCCCCAATCGGGATAGATGGTCCATAGCGGAATGTGTGCATAGAGCACAATTGGGGTGCTGGCAGAGCGGCCCTTGAGATCGTCCTCGAGCCACTCCAGCTGTTCGTGACCGAGCGACCCCATGCCTCCGGCTTTCAAATTGGCGACATTTACCAGACCAACGAAATGCACACCCTTGTGATCGAAACTGGACCAGCCAGAGCCCTTTGTACCTTTCCCATAGCGCTGGAGATATTGCTCGCCGTTGTCACTTAGCATGTCGTGCTCACCCGGCACAAAGTAGATCTGTTTCGCCGATGCTCCTTTTAATACCTGGTCCAAAGTATCGAATTCACTCGGCTTCGAGAGCTGACTCAGATCGCCGGTGTGGATGATGAAATCTGGCGTGTGGGGCATGGCATTGATTTTGTTGATTGCCGTCTGCAGCGTGGCGGTAACGTCCGGATTGGCTGGTTTGTTAAAACCGATGTGACTGTCGCTGATCTGGACAAAAGTGAAGTCTCCGTTTTTGGTGGCACTTTGGTCGTGGCCCTTGGCAAATGCACGAGACATCGGAATGCCGCCGCTTAAGGTCCAGACCAGCCCGGTGCCCGCCCAGGCCATGCACTTTAAGAACCCGCGACGGTCGACGCCATCATTGTTGAGGTCTTGCAATTTCTGATCAATAAGATCTGGCTTTTTCTCTGGCATTTCTCCTCCGTGTTTTGTAGCGTTCTGAGTGGATAACTGGCGCGAGTCATTTTTATTCCACCGATTTATTTCGCCGGCTAGACTCTCCTGGGATGGCGGACGAAGTATTTCTGGCGGGGATAAGAGCAGGTCGGCTCGATTTACGTAATAGGCGGCTAAGGAACGCCCGACGTGACCCAACAATGAATGACGCGTCGCAGCGAGAGACTGGCGCGCTGAGTTTTAGCCAGGTGTGTTTACACCGCTCAGAAAGCCACCCAAGTGCCCTGTCAGCGCGACGATACCGACGCCCAGAAATTCAACCGCCAGGCGGTACATCGGCAAGGCCTCTGTCCGCCGTCGCGCGCGGAGGTGCATCCACCAGACCAGCCAGATCATCGCACTCGAGACACACCCCAGCACAAGGTGCAGTAATAGGCTGCCTTTCAGTTTCTGGCCCTCGAGTTGGAGTTGCCACGCGAGTATCCCAGTTGCGAGAACCGGGACCGTTGAAATCGCTGCCACTGACAGGTTGTAGTAGGCTGCGTCCGCAACGCCTCGTCGCTTCGTCCATTGCGCTATAAGGTCGAACAACACCGCCGTGATGAACAGCGCGATTGGAAAATGGATCAACACCACATGTTGTGCGTGCTTGGCCAACAGGGCTGTCCTGAGATCGAAAGGATTTACCATCACCGTGCTCCTTCTAAGATTTTCGCGGAGGTTGCTGCGGGGGACGATCCCCATGTTGCTACCTCCGCGGCTGTATCTATTCTGTTCCAGGTCCCCCGGAGTATTTTTCAATCTCCATAGGGGAGTGGGGGCTCAGTTTGTTGCGGCTGATCCGCTGGCTCCGAAACCACCCACAATCCGTCGCCATTCAAGACATAGATGAAACGTCGTTCGTCCTGAAGCCACTTGACCACTCCCGAGAACTTTTGCACTACTCGAGGAGCGGCTGGATTCGACAAATCCCAAAATACAAGGTCATCAGTGGCGGTGACGCTGTGCATCGGGACAACCTCGCTTTCGGCAATGATCGCCAAAGCACCCGTCAGGCTCATCCTGCCCGACAGGGCTGGATCCGGCCACGGGATTACTGCAACCGCTTTTGGTTGAGTGGGCTTGCTGATATCGATAATCGAGATGCCTTGGTCTCTTGAATGCTCCACATAGAGGTAGTACTTGTCGTTGACCTTTCTCTGCATTGCCATGTCGACAGCCGATAGTCCGCTAAATGCGACGTGAGCGACCACCTGGCTCCCCGCGCCAGATGCTTTCGGCTTGTGCTCCTTCGCCGATGCATTGCTAACCGTCACAGACAACATGATGGTAAGAAGAGCTAATGTGCCGGAGCTGAATTCAACAAACTTGCTAGTTCTGACTCTGTTCATCATCCGCCTCCTGCGAAATGAGACTCACTGGGTATAACGGACTTTCTGATCTTTTATTCCTCGCCGCTGATGCGATTATTGGGTGGTGCAAGAATTGCCTACGCTTCAATGCAATATTGGCTGGGGACGATAGCTATGATTGGATAAATCGATGATCGCTGAGGATCCCTACGATGAGTTCGTTCGAAGCGCGATTGTGCTGAAAGCGAGACTCTGGTGGTTTGTCCTTGCTTCTGAGAGGCTGCGTTGGAGTGCCAGTATCGTGCAGACGGCAGCCGAACGTAGTCATTCCGAATGGGCATAATACCCAGTTTTGGCATAAACGCGGAGCGGCGGCAGCCCTTTGGGGGGAACCAACTTGACTTTTAGCTTGTGCCATTTGCCATCGGATGCGGGACTGGTGGGCCGATATCCGAGCACATATTGGTTGCGCAACTCGACCCCAATTTTTGTAGCAACGTCCGCCAAGTCGTTAGGATTGTCGATCGAGAATGCGCGCCCCCCGGTGAGTTCCGTAATGTCACTCAATAGCTGTGGACCCAGACGTTCTTCCTCAGTCGGGAAATAGTGGTCGTAGACGCCGATGGCGTAGATCTGCACGTCCGATTCCTTTACCAAGTTCTTGACCTCGCTCTCCGTATAGCGGCTGTGGTTGTCCCCGCCGTCGGAGATGATCAGCAGTGCTTTCCTTCCGTACCTGGCTTTCCTCATCTTGTTGAGTCCGAGATAAATCGCATCCAGCATAGCCGTGCGCCCTTTCGGAACCGTATACAGTAGCCTGCCCTCGATTTCCTCCACCGAGCGAGTAAAGTCGGTCACTTCCTCTGGCCTGTCGGCAAATGCGATCATGAAAAATTCGTCCTCTGGGTTCGCTGTCTTGAAGAACTCCACCACCGCTTCACGCGCGCGCTCGATCTTGTTTGCCATACTGCCGCTCACGTCGAAGATGGCACCCAGCGAAACCGGGGCGTCCTCACTCGAAAAGTGTTGAATCTGTTGTCTTTCCTTGCCCTCGAAGACCTCGAAATTCTCTTTGTCCAGCCCGGTCACCTGACGGTTCTCCGGATCTACAATCGACACCGGCACCAGCACTAGATTTACGTCCACTTTGATGGGCTTGGTATGCGTTTTCAGGGTCGGATCGTCGGCCGGTTGACTATTACTGGTCTGCATCGGCTCAACACGCGGAGTCACGTGCACGTCCTCCCCGGAACCTTGCGCCCAGGCAGTTGGCAGGAGCCAATAGGCTGCGACCAAAGCAGCGACGATCCAGGCGCACGACATGGGGGAGCGCTTAGTCACTTTCTATTTTCGCCTGGCGTGCCAGAGCGATGGCTTCCGTTTCCGGGATAACCGTCACCTGAACTGTCCTGGCGGCATCCCTTCACCGATCTCCTGCACCCATAAAACACTTACGGCTCTGTGTTCTTCGCCGCGCACTTGCGACTACGTGCAATCTGCCGGAGGTCACCAGTGATAACCGGCCAGATGACGCTTTATTCCCCAAAGAACTATTCTTTATGTGAAGGAATAAAAGTGCTGCCCGGTAGTTTTACATTGTGTATTTGGCACGCTTGGACGCTCAATCCGATTCGTTCGAAGAACTGGCGATGCCGCTCTTCGATCAGCTATACAATTTCGCGCACTGGCTGACACGGAATCGCGAGGAAGCTGAAGACTTGGTTCAGGAAACCTACGCCAAGGCCTTGAAGGGGTTCTCGTCGTTCCGTTCGGGAACTAATTTCCGGGCATGGATTTTTCGTATCTTGCGTAACACATTCTTGACGTCGCGCACGGGATTAAAGGCGACAATGACTCTATCCCTTGATTCCAAGGAAGAGCCCGAACTGGCAGGTGAGGGCGACACGCCGGAAACGATTCTGATGGAGCGCTCGAATCGTCAACTGGTGCAGAGCGCAATCGATGAGTTACCGGTGTATTTCCGGGAAGTCGTCCTTCTTTGTGACGTCGAGGAGATGTCGTACCAGGAAATTGCAGAAACGCTCTCTATTCCCATAGGCACGGTGATGTCGCGATTGTCGCGAGCCAGAAGAACATTACGCGATGGCCTGCGGCTACAGTTTCAAAAAGGATGAACCATGGTTTGTGAGTCTTGGAAGGCAAAACTCGACACCTACCTCGATGGTGAGCTTCCGTCGGAGGAGATGCGCGCCTTCGACGTTCATGTGCACAACTGCCCCTCATGCTCGGCGGATGCCCTTACGCGCGTACAGACGAAGCGCGCCATTCAGGTCGTTGGAAAACGTTTTACCCCCAGTGCTGAGTTCAGGAGGCGAATGCAGCTGAGCATTGTGGCGAAGCCGCGACGCGGAAGATTCGGCTTCGCGTGGATGATGGCAACAGCTGTCATCGCTATTCTTGCGGCCGTCGGTTTGACTGCCACTTACAATGAGCGAGAGGGAGTGCACACAGAACGGGTCTACAGTGAGGTTGCAGACCTGCACGTGGCGACGCTAGCCAGCTCATCGCCGGTGGACGTGATCTCCACAGATCGGCACACGGTGAAACCCTGGTTCCAAGGAAAGATACCCTTCGCGTTCGATTTGCCGGAACTTCAGAACTCCGAGTTCTCACTGCTTGGAGGCCGGATGGCCTATCTTGATCAAACGCCGGGAGCGCATCTCATCTACGATGTTCGAAAGCACCACATTTCTGTGTTCGTGTTTCAGGAACGGTCTTTGAGATTGCCAGGCAGGTTGAACGAGAATTCTTTCGCGCCGAAGAACGTGTCGTTCAACATGGAGACCTGGAGTCGGGGTGGGCTGCGCTATTTCGTAATCGGCGACGCTAGTGCTGCGAATATCGATAGCCTTGCGAAATTGTTTAAGGCTGACGCGTCATAGATTCTAGGCTCTCGGTTCTTAGCCCTTGGCCAAAAGCTAAGAGCTAGTAGCCGACAAGATTCTGATGCCCAGTCCAGTTCTCCAGGGTTCGATCACCAATCTGTCGGTCAAGCGCAGGCTTGTCTTTTTTCGCAGCGAAGTCGTGATCGATGGACACTCTCACATTGCCCCGCTCTTGGCGCCACTTCCGCTGATGGTAGTGCACCGCGAGTGCTACCCGAGTGACTCGCGAACTGCCTTCCGGGCTCTGGCTAGGCGTGACATAACGGTTCCTATCGGGATCGACAATATTTCCGCGATTTCCCGGTAGGACATTTCCTCCACTTCACAAAGAAGGAGGGTCTCGCGGTAATGCACCGGCAGATCGTCGATGGCGCGCTGCACTAGTTGGAAATTAGAGCGATTCATTAGAATCGTTTCGGGAGTCTTGGTTTCAACTGCCAGTTCAGGTTTGTCTTCTTCCGAGTCCAGTGTGTCGGTCATGCGCCGCTCGAATTTTGTGCGCGAGCTTAGAAAGGTGTTCCTCAGGATTTGAAATATCCATGCACGGAAATTGGTGGCAGGCTGAAACGACGCGAAACTGCGCAAGGCCTTTAGATTAAGTCTCTTGTACGAGATCCTCAGCATCGTCCGAATCGCGCGCCATCCAGCGCGCGAAGTTGTAAAGAGAATCGAACAGGGGCATGGCCAACTCTTCGAACCCTACCAACGGTTGATCGCCGTGTGAGCAATGTAAGATCGGGAGCCATCTCGCCCACTTTCAGCTTCATGGGAGCTGGCGCCTCTCCTTATCTCGTCTTTTTGGCTTCAGCCTTTGTTTTGAGCCTGTAGATGGTTGAAAGAGGACAGCGCCAGCAGGAGCGCCAGAAGCCCCCGAGTCGCAAGAAGTTTGAACTGTTTTCTATTCATTGCGTAGTTCCTTGGCGTTGCCGTCTCGGGACAGCGATCCTACAGTGATTACGCCCGTATCGGCAGTAGATTCTTTTTCCGGAACAGCTTCGCTTTTGCAGTTGGATGCTGGGTGCGCAGGAAAGTTGCTGCTCGATTGGAAAAGCGAAGCCCCGAATTCGCAAATTATGTGGTCGGGATCAAGCGATTCGGGAAAACGGGCGGCAACTTGAAGATCATTCGGCTCACCCTCTCACGATTATTTTTGTGTGATCACGCGTCAACCGGGAATATTTGCCTCAATCCTGAGTTTTCGACAATGGCGAGAGTGTCTAACGTTGCCGTTTTGTCAATCAACCGGCTGTGCCATTCTCTCCTACCCCAAACAACGAGGATAAATCCCGATGGCAAAAAGCTTGATCACGCTCGTACTTCTTTGCGCCAGTCTGTCGGCCCGGGTCACGGGGTCCCCCAGTGCCCCGGCAGACGATGAAGGTAATCCAGGAGCTTCGTCTGCTCAGTCGGTCAACTCAGTCATTGAGTGGAACAGGAATCTTCTGCTGATCGTACGGACTCCTGGTGCCCAACCACCCACTATTCATTCGACTCGCAGCTTCGCCATCCTGCATGCTACCGTCTATGACGCCATCGACAACATCGACGGAACCTTCAGTCCGTACCTTGTCCGCCTCCCAGGCGTCTCGCGGCATGCTTCCCAACCAGCTGCGGCAGACCAAGCCGCCCATGACGTGCTGGTTGCGCTCTACCCAGATTTTCAGGCGACACTCGACGCTGAGCTTCAGCAGGACTTGGCGCAAATTGCGGATGGGCAGAATAAGGCTGATGGCATCGCGGTAGGACAAACCGTTGCGGCTCAGATCTTGTCCTTGCGAAGCAACGACGGATCGGGCGTTACTCCCCTTCCGTTCACTCCAGGAAACCAGCCTGGAGGCTACCAACGGACACCACCCAATTTCGCAGCAGCAGATTTCACGCAATGGCCTCAGGTCACTCCGTTTGCCCTGGCGCGTGCCGACGAATTTCGTCCCGGCCCGCCGCCCGAGTTGACAAGCGACGAGTACACCAGTGTTTTTGACGAAGTCAAAAGTCTGGGATTCATCAACAGCACAACTCGTACCCCGGAGCAGACCCTGATTGGAACGTTCTGGAATGGCAATATTCAGGACTTCTGGAACGAGATCGCGCAGACCGCCGCTTTGAGACATCACCTTAACCTGGCACAAAGCGCGCGCCTGTTTGCGTTGCTGAACATCAGCCTTGCCGATACCGCGATTGCCTTCTTTGACGCTAAGTACATCTACCAGTTCTGGCGGCCAGTCACTGCCATTCAAATGGCAGGCAGTGACGGCAATCCCAGCACGGAGCCCAATCCGACGTGGCTTCCGCTAACGACAAAAACCGCTCCAGACCCTGCGTACCCGGGTGCCCACAGTGCCATCAGTGCTGCCGGGGCCGAGGTGCTGCGGTTCTACTTCGGTAACCGGTTCACTTTTGATGTCACGTCCGAGTCCTTGGCGGGAGTGACACGGCACTTCGCTAGCTTCTCAGCGGCGGCGCAGGAGGCGGGATTGAGCCGGATTTACGCTGGGCAGCATTTCCGCTCCGACCACATCGCTGGCAAAGGTCTGGGCCGCCAGGTGGCGGAGTCTGTCGACGAGACCATTCTGCTTCCTAGGTAAATCGCAGTTCTGCGATTGACCGAGTATGATTCGCCGGGGACGCAGGTTCGAAGCTAACAAGGCCGGCGCGCCGCAGTAGGCACGCCGGCATTTCGCTCCAGCTAGGAGAACTACGTTCCGCTGCTTTCTGTGCCTACAGGAACGGCTGTGCGGCGCCGCTCGGAGCGAGTCACCAGGCGGCGGTGCGAACCCTTGCCATTGCAATCCGATACGGTCTGCGACTCAACCACCTACGCTGGTACTACCATCACAGACCGAGAACCCACAGGCCGGTATCCAGACAAACGGCGTTCCGGGTGTTTAGCCCCAACGGGTTTTCCGCGAATTCCAAAGGCTCTGTTCACCTGCGAACCTCCCAGGACTTGGGAATAAAGACGGGATCTCGATAGTTAATACAAACAAGAAGTCGAATCGTTAAACGATGTGAGGCCTCACGTTTGGCTGGCGGTGATTCGCAGAGCACATGGGAGCGAACCTGCTCCTGTGTAATGCGGCAGACCGGTTGCAAGCCCGGGTATTGACTGAGCGTATATGTCTCCAATGGGCAAACGCGCAGACATCGGATGGTTTGCTTCGCATCGTCATGATGCCGCTGGGAGCAATGAACCGTACGCCTATTCCTACTTGTTTGCGTATGCGATCGATGTGCCGTCGAGTGCGTCGACGTTCACGTTGCCTAGAAACCACAATTCAAATGAGCGATTCCGACATCGGTATTTGACGACTTGCCGTCCACTCAGCGCGCATAAGCCAAATTCCGAGCGCAGAGTCTCTTGCGAACGCTAGTATCGTTTCCGCATCTTCAGTTCACAGACTATTCGGTCGTGGCGCGTCGCGCTGAGCGGCGAAGCCGCGCTCGCGTTTGCCATGGCCGGCGATACGGCGCGAGCCGAATCCTTGGCACAAGACTTGGGGAAGCGCTTCCCGCTGGACACGCAGATGCAATCGCGTTGGCTGCCTACGATTCAGGCACAATTGGCACTGGCTAGAAAGAACCCGGCTTCCGCCCTGAGTGCTCTGCAAGCTGCTTCTCCAATCGAGTTGGGCAGCATCCCGTTCCTCAACAATACTTCCTGCATCTATCAAGTGTACATACGCGGCGAGGCATACTTGGAAGCCAGACAGGGCAGTGCTGCCGCCACCGAGTTCCAAAAGATTCTCGACCACAGCGGGATGGTCTGGAACTGCTGGACGGGAGCCTTGGCTCGTGCCAACGCGTTGCAGTCGAGAACCTCGCGGGGAGCGGATGCCGACGCCGCCCGCGTCCGGGCGCTCGCTGCCTACAAGGATTTCCGCACACTCTGGAAAGACGCCGACCCCGACCCCGACATCCCCATCTTGAAGAGAGCCAAGGCGGAATACGCGAAGCTGCAATAGCCGTTCAGTTCCCAAACGTAGCCCACCCGACCGCTCCCTCACTGCACTAGCTTACTTAGTTTAGTTGCCGCTGGTATTCCCGCGGTGCAGCCAGAACGGTCGCGGGTTGGGTCAGACGCCACTGCTCCCGCCACTCACGGTAAGCACGCTGCGCTGGTGACGCTGGTCGCTGCTGCCGCTCCTCCCGCCCTTCTGTTTCGCGCACCTCCTTCACCTCCTTGTTGTAGGTCTCCTGCTGAGGCGTCAACTTGAAGAGTTCGATCCTCATCTCTACCCAATATTGCTTTGTGGCCTTTTCGGCTCTGCTCGTTTTGAGCGACTCGCGCAGCTTCATGCGCGCCTTGTGTAACTGTGACTTGCTGTTGCCGATGGAACATCCCTCCATGGTCGCAATCTCGCTATGCTCGTATCCTTCCACGTCATGCAGTACAAAAATCCTTTGATATCCCGGCGGCAGCGCCTCCACCGCCCGCTGCAGTCGCAGCCTGTCGATCACGCCTGACAAGACCGGGTCTTGCGCACCCAGTTCCTTCTTCGGTGTCTCTTCCTCGCTTTCCAGCGTCTCTTCCAGCGAGACCACGGGAAGACTCTTCTTGCGCAGCTGCATCAGGACAACGTTTACTGCCATCCGGTGCAGCCAAGTGGAAAAGGCTGACTCGCCGCGAAAAGTTCCAATCTTGCGAAACAACTGCATAAAAACTTCCTGAGTCAGATCCTCGGCTTCTGCCGAGTTGGCCGTCATACGAAGACACCGCGAATAAACTCGCCGCTTGTGCAGCCCGTACAGCAGCTCAAAGGCTTCCGCATCTCCCTGCTTGGCGCGTTCGATTGCCTCTGCTTCGGAAAGCGCCAATGTTAGAGCTCGATGTTTCATATGGTATTTCTTCCTTTTCTTGCCTAATGCGATCTTAGTGAGTGCGCCGTGCTCCTCCTAAAGTTTCCAGACAACGACCGGTTGAGCTAGGCTGATTTCTTTGTCTGCGAGCAAAACTCGATGACCTTTCCGCATTGCAGCTGAGAAGCCCACTTCAACGGTTTCCGGAACCTCTTCGGTAGGTAAAACTCAATCACCTTTGCCATGACAATCTCCGTGATCTTGTGATCTCTGTGGGGCCCTCAGTCGGCTTGTGGCTCCGGTAGCCCCACCATATCCATCCGCAATGACAGCGCACGGAATCGCACAACCGGAGCTTGTGCAAAAGTGCTTTGCGAGCTACATCTGGTGCCACCGTCGTACTCGGAAGCGAAACTAAGCGAATCCAAACTTATGCCCTGCGACGTTAACGAGCATTTGCACTCTGCTAGTGTTAACAGCATTGAGCACGATTTATTCCCGAATGGAGGCTTTCTGGTTCACGACAAAATTATCTGAGTGCAGTGGAATAAAAGGTGAGTCTTGTCGTTATCATCCAGATGGAAAGATAACTTCGCGCGTGTCTGGCAGTGGGCTATGCGCGGCATCCGAAACGGCAGGTCGGCAATCAAGAACAATGTTGAGTCCACAGGTGTAGAAATGCCAAATGTCTGAAGTCCGTCGAGGTGCAAATTGTCTTCACAAATAGAGTCAGCACAACGAGGGCAAGATAGCTCCTGTGTACTCCGGGTCATCTGAGGTAGAGATACTCCTTGGGAATCTGAGTGCATTGTGTGCGGTTGTTGGGCGTCGTTTCTTCCAATCAGACGCAACTGACTAACAAAAGTTACATGGGTTCTCCCGTGGCCCTACTGCCTGGCTCTTAACGCAGGACTCGAAATCCGTGCGGGGTGGTGCGACTGATCCTGCTATGAGTCGCAATGCGTAACTTTGTGTTGCGGTCTTCATCGTATGAGAAGCCAGAGGCATTCAGGCTGGCGCAAAACAAAGGACGTAGAGGAGTCGTCATGAGAAAAACAGTGTTGCATTTGTTTATGTTGTTGATGCTGAGCGGTCCAGCGATTTTTGCAATCGACAACCTGAAACTTAACTCAAAACTCGACTATACCAGTGACAGCCTCGACGGCCGCCTGATCACTGGAGACGATGCGGAATCAGGTTTCGTTCCGGGCATGCCCAATTACGTCATTATTTATGGCGAAGGATGCTTCAATTCAAAGCAACAGGCGCGGCGAACGGTTGAGCTCTACAACAAATACCGCTCCCAGGTGCACTTTGTGGTTGTCGATCTCG
>WNEZ01007632.1_pt1 | contig 14785 bp, 13 predicted proteins | sample 5400521 | NCBI WGS metagenome assembly WNEZ01 (sample SAMN13153339, study PRJNA577476) | soil metagenome | isolation source: 120 cm saprolite under Douglas fir tree site 2 hole 1 replicate 1 | place: USA:California | collected 2015-04-18
CTCGCCGCCGGCGTCGCGCACGAGGTGAACACCCCACTGGCCGTGATCTCTTCCTACACGCAGATGCTGGCCAAGCAACTGCAAGGTGATCCGCAAAAGTCGGGCTTGCTGGAGAAGATCACGCGGCAGACCTTCCGCGCGTCCGAGATCGTCAACAACCTGCTGAACTTCTCACGCACCAGTGGCACCGAGTTCACCGACGTCGATGTCAACAAGATCATCACAGACACGCTCGCGCTATTGGAACACCAGCTCAAGACGGCAAAGATTCAGGTGCATCATGAACTCACTCCAGCCATTTCAGCGATTCAAGGCAACCCGGGTCGATTGCAGCAGGTTTTCCTGAACTTGTTCCTGAATGCCAAAGACGCCATGCCCGGCGGTGGAACCTTGAGCGTCGCAACCGCCAACGGCTCCCTGGTTTCCGTCCGCGTCTCCGACACTGGATCGGGAATCGCACCGGAACATATCCAACGCATCTACGATCCGTTCTTCACCACCAAGGCCACACCCCGCGAGGGACAAAACCGCGGAACTGGCCTCGGCCTCTCGGTGACCTACGGCATCATTCAGGAACACGCCGGCAAAATTCGCGTGGAAAGTCATCCCGGTTCCGGAACGACATTCGCACTGGATTTTCCCCTGAGCAGGAAGGCAGTCAATGTCTGAAGCAGCAGTCATATCGCGCGGCACGCTGCACGGAAACACCGATCCTGTAGGATCTGTGCTCATCATTGACGATGAGGCCGAGATTCGCGAATCCCTGCAAACCTTGCTCGAACTTGAGAATTTCGAAGTCGAGACGGCTGTCACCGGCGAAGAAGGCTTGCAGCGCGTCGGCGATCGTCCCTTCGATCTCGTGCTGCTCGATCTGGCTCTTCCCGGCCGCAGCGGAATGGAAATTCTCGCCGAGATCCGCTCGCACGATGCGCATCTCCCCGTCATCATGATCACCGCATACGGCACCGTCGAAAATGCCGTGCGCGCCATGCAATCCGGGGCCGCAAACTTCGTTCAGAAACCCTGGGACAACGAGAAACTCCTCGCCGATGTACGCGCCGCTGTGGGATGGCGCCGTGCCGCAGAGGAAAACGTACAGCTGAAGCGCGCTCTCAAGCAGCGCTATAACTTCGAAAACATCGTGGGCAAAAGCGAGCCCATGCTGAAGATTTTTGACCTGGTCGCACAGGTGGCCACCAGCCGATCCACAGTGCTGCTGCAGGGCGAAAGCGGGACCGGAAAAGAAGTCATCGCCAAGGCGATTCACCTGAACTCTGCGCGCCGCGACAAGCCTTTCGTTCCCGTAAATACCGGCTCCATGCCTACCGACTTGCTCGAGTCCACCCTCTTCGGACACGTCAAGGGAGCGTTCACCAGCGCCATCGCCTCGAAGAAGGGCCTGTTTGAAGTTGCCGATAAAGGCACGCTCTTCCTCGACGAAATCGCCACCATGGGCCTCGAGACCCAGGCCAAGATCCTGCGCGTGCTGCAAGACCGCAGGTTCATGCATCTCGGCGGAATTCAGGAAATCCAGGTGGACGTGCGCATCATCGCCGCCACCAACGTCGACCTGCGCCAGATGGTGCGTGAAGGACGCTTTCGCGAAGACCTGTTCTACCGCCTGAACGTAATCAGCATCGAGCTTCCTCCGCTGCGCCAGCGCAAAGAAGATATTCCGCTCCTCGTCGACTTTTTCCTGAAGAAGTATGCCGAAGAGAACGAGCGCCCGGTACGGCACATCACCCCGGATGCGCTGCGCCCGCTGATGCTTTATTCCTGGCCGGGAAACGTGCGTGAGCTGGAGAATGTCATCGAGCGCGCAGTCGTGCTCTCCTCCGGCGCGGAGATTAACGTCGATCTGCTTCCCGACTCCATGATGGGACGAGGACATTCCCCGGCCCTGCACGACCCGCCTCCTGATTCCTCGCTATTTGAGATCGTCGAAGACGTAGAGCGCCGCGTCATCACCGACATGCTCGAGCGCTGTAACTGGAACCAGACCGAGGCCGCCGAGCGTTTCCACGTCCCGCTCTCAACCCTCAACCAGAAAATCCGCCGCCTGAATATTGAGATCAAGAAGAAGGGGCGGGGGTAAGGCAGCTGTCAGCCATCAGCTATCAGCCTTTCGTGCCGGTAACAGTCGACCTGTCGAAGGTGCTCCAGTCTTTCTTGACACTTGAAACGTCCTATTGGTCACTGCACACCCGGAATCTTCCCGGTGCGAAACCAGAACCGATCTGACGGTCTCTAAACTCGACCAACGATTCTGTATTGAAAGGGCGCGGCTTCAAGCCGCGCCGTGAGTGTGCCAAAATCAATCGCGGCTTTAGCCGCTGAGGGTCATTGGGCCAGCAACGCAGGTGTTTTAAGCTAACTCTCACCGCCAGGAGCGACCTTCGCTTCCTGCGGATATTTAGCGTCAGTCTCAACCGCTCGCTGTCAGCCGAGAGGCTGAAAGCTGACAGCTGATAGCTGACAGCTGAGTCTGCTATAGTTCCGTTCAAGCTCGGAATTTCCTCGACAACGGCCCACCGAGCTTCCGAATCGCATGGAACTGATCTCGCCCACAGAACTGGCCAAGGAAAAGGTGCTGGCGGTTCAGGACTACACCCTGCTGGCGATTCACTCCATTGGCAATATTTTCCGCAAGCCGCTTTATCTTGCCGACATGGTACAGCAGGCCGACCTGATTGGCGTGGGCTCGCTGCCCATCGTCGTACTCATCGGCTTCTTCACCGGCGCTGTGCTTGCCGTGCAGAGCGCCAATACTCTGCAACGCTTTGGCTCAATCTCATTGATCGGACAACTGGTGTCACTCTCCATGGTGCGCGAGCTGGGACCGGTGCTCACTGGAATCCTGGTAGCAGGGCGCAACGCTTCGGGCATGGCCAGCGAACTGGGCTCCATGGTGGTCACCGAGCAGATCGACGCCATGCGCGCCCTGGGCACCGATCCCATGAAGAAGCTCGTAACGCCGCGGGTCATCTCCACGGTGTTCATGTTGTTCTTCCTGACCATCATTTCCGATTTCGTCGGCTTGGCCGGTGGACTGATGGTCGCGAAGCTAGTTCTCAACCTTGACGCACGGCAATATTGGAGCAACGCCTGGCAGTCCCTGGTTTTTGAGGATGTCTTCATGGGACTGGTAAAACCAGTCTTGTTCGGCTTCATTATTGCAACCGTGGGCTGCTACTACGGAATGACCGCCCGCGGGGGCACGCAAGGGGTCGGCCGGGCCACCACGCAGGCGGTAGTTACGGCCTCGGTCCTGATCATCGTAGTCAACTTCTTCGTCACGCAATTCCTGATGAACGTTTTGAAGTACAAGTGATTCACATGTCTGCTCCGACCTTGCCCCTCGATACTGCCGCCACCACGACGACAGACCACTCCGGCTTCGCCATTCTCTTCGAGGATGTCCGGCTCGCATTTGAAGAAAACGAAGTGCTTCGAGGAGTTTCTTTTCGTCTGCCCCTGGGAGAAACGAAAGCCTTGTTTGGCGTGGCCGGATCGGGCAAGAGCACGATCCTGAAGCTGGCGATGGGACTACTGAAGCCGGATGCCGGACGAATCATCGTCCTCGGCAACGACGTGACCCAGATGCGCGAAGAAGACCTCTTCGAGTTGCGCCGAAAGATCGGCATGGTGTTTCAGGAGAGCGCCCTGTTCGACTCGCTCACGGTACGCGAGAACGTGGCTTTCCGGCTGATGGAAGAGCGCGGCATCTACGACCCAGACATCGACCGCCGCGTGCGGGAGGCGCTCAGCTTCGTGGAACTCGAACACACGATCGATATGTTTCCTTCTGAACTCTCCGGAGGCATGCGACGACGCGTGGCCATCGCCCGCGCCATCATCACCCAGCCAGAACTGTTGCTCTACGACTCTCCGACAGGAGGCCTCGATCCCATCACCTCGAACACAATCGTGGAATTGATCGTGAAACAGCGGGACGTCTACAAGACCAGCTCTCTACTGGTGACTCACCGCCTGCAGGACGCATTCACCATGGCCACGCATCAGTTCGATAAGCAAGCCAACCGCTTGCAGGAATTGCCACGAGGCCAGTACTGCGACGTCCCCATGAGCTTCCTCGTGCTGCGCGACGGGAAAGTGATCTTCGACGGCGACATTCACCAACTCGTGCACACGAAAGACGAATACATCCGGGAATACATCTCTTAGCAGTGGCCAGTGGTCAGTGACCAGTGGTCAGCAACAATCGGATGGCTGCGGTTTTTCTGGCCACTGACCATTGGACACTGACCACTGCTTGTGGTCACTGGCCACTGCTCTTCGCCATCGCCCTCTCCACGTCCTCAGCCTTCGACGGCAGCGCCCCGCTGAGATTGATCAGCTTGCCATTCTGATCGACGTAGAAATCATCCTCGATGCGCACTCCCAGATTTTCTTCCGGAATATAAATCCCCGGCTCAATCGTGAACGCCATCCCAGGTCCGAGCGGCACGTTGTAGTCCCCCGGATCGTGCACATTCAGCCCGATGTAGTGACCCAATCCGTGGATGAAATACTTGCCCAACGGTTCGCCGTGAAGGTCCTTACCATGAGTATTGATGTATTCGTAAGCGACTTTGAAGAGTGAATCGGAATCGTTGCGCCTGATATTCGATTTGCCCGACTGGAACGCCGCGACCGCCGCCTGCTGCGCGCCGAGCACGATGTCGTAGATTTCCCGCTGACGCGCGGTAAAGTGCCCATTCACCGGCAGCGTCCGCGTGATGTCTGCGGCGTACATCGAGTACTCACCCGCCGCGTCGATCACCACCACATCCCCCGCCTTCATGGCGTTGGAATCTTCCGAATAGTGCAGCACTGTCGAATAGAAACCGGAGCCGACGATCGGCGCGTACGCCGGCCGTTCGCAGCCGCGCTTGCCCCACTCATATTGCATCAGTGCCGAGATCTCACGCTCCGTCACATTCGGCTTCACGGCTTTGAACGCCGCGAAGTGCGCCGCGACCGAGGCATCCACCGCTTTGCGCAGCGGCGTAATCTCTCCCGCATCCTTGACGGTGCGCAGCGACGACAACATCGCCTTCACATCCTGGAATTCCACAAGCGAGTTCATCCTCTTTAGAAATTCCAGTGGCTCCGCGCTCGCCGAAGTTTCCCCATGCCTGGCGACATCCGTGTACACAACCGGGCGCGGACCCGCCAGCAGCTTACTCACCTCATCCGCCATCTTGCCCATGGCTTCAACGTGATCAAATCCTGTGATCTTCGGTGCGTCAGAATTTTCCGGCCCAAGCTTGGGACCCGTCCACTTCTCTTGAATCAAGTTGCGTGGCGGCAAAAAGAGAATCTCAGAATACGGACGAGCGGGCGCATTACCTTGGGCCTCGGTCGCGGCGACGATCAGCACCCCCGCCCCAGGTTCAGTTAGCCCGGAAAGATAGAAGAAGTTGTTTTCCTGCCGAAAACCATAAATGGCGTCGCCGGTGGAGCTCTCCATCGGCGCAAAGAGCACGACGACGCCCCCTGCCTTTTTCGCGAGTGCCTCGCGGCGCGCATGATAATCGGCACCCGGTTGGCGCTCGAGAGCAGAAGTCGCTGGAATCGTGAGGCAAAAACAGCAAAAAACGAAGACGAGCTTACGCATGGGTCGTTCCCTCAGATCCGAGCACCGTTTCCATCACTTCTGTGCGCCCGTCAAACTTTTCTTGGCCTGAAGGAAGGATTCCACATTGCTCTTGTCAATCAGGTCCGACCCGGTATCCACAAAGCTTGGGATAGGCGCAAAGGTGTCCTTCGCCCAGTTCGCGTCGAGCGTTGCCGGTTTGTGATGGTAGAGGTTGTCCAGCATCTGCACGCCCACAAATGTCATGGTGTAAGGTTTCTGCGCGATAGTTGCGACAATCCCGCCCTTCTGAATCCACTCCAGCGTTTCGTTGTCAGTATCCATCGCCATCACAACTTTTCCGGTGACGTGATAGCTGTTCAACACGCCCGCCACCTCCTTGCCCGACTGTGCTTCCAGACAGACGAACGCGTCAACCTTGTCTTTCTCTTTGCCGATGATCTGAGTCGTCGTGTCGAACGCAATACGAGGATCGCCCTGGATATCCACCACTCGCGTGATTTTGATCCCAGGAGATTTTTCAAGCGCCTCGCGATAACCACGCAGACGGTCTTGAAGGTTCGGCTGCTCCGGCATGGTGAATACAACCACATTGCCCTTGCCCTTGAGTTCCTGCGCCAGTCGCTGTCCTCCCGTGACGCCCGCCTGATAGTTGTTGGTGCCAATGAAGAACAGCCGCTTGCTGGTAGGAGAGTCCGAATCGATGGTGATCACCGGAATGCCCGCCGCAATCGCCTTGTTGATGCTGTCCTTCAGAAGGGCGGCATCGGTAACGGACAGCAAGATGCCCGTTGCCTTCTTTCTGACAGCTTCATCGAGCGCATCGCGCTCGGCCTTGGCGTCATAGTTCTGCGGTCCCGTGAAATCCGAGCGAACCTTCAACTCTCCCGCCGCCTTGGCAAACCCGGCCCCCGCCGTCTGCCAGTAAGGCACCTGAAGATTCGACGACACGAACACGTAGTATTCATCGGAATCGTGAGCCGCACCGCAGCTCAGGACAATCGTCAGCAGAAACGCAATGCACAGAAATTGGAACAGCCTGCGCGAGAGGAACATGGGATCCTCCTTCGAACAAACAATCAGGGTCAACAGAATTTGCCGCTCCCCGATGAGAAGTTCAGCGAGTGAGGATTGTAAACGAGGGGTCAAGGGAAGGCCAGCGGCACTACTGCAGCGCCTTGTCAAGAACGCCAGAAATCACGTTCTCTTCGACTTCTCCGGACGAATCATAGAGCGCGGCGCCCGACCGGTTGAGCACGACCACGTGCGGAATGTATCCCCGATAATACTTGCTCTGCAGCTCCTGCTGAGGCGGAGAAAGCTTCGTATCCAGATCGACTACCACAAATTGAACCCGGCCCTTGTACTTCTCATAGAGGCTCACAGTACGCCGTGCCTGGCGCTTGGAGTTATAGCAGCCTTCCCCGTACAAAATCACATACGCTGGCTTGCCCGAAATCACGCCTGCGGTGAGATTGTCGCCGGTAATCAACGGCCCGTCGTTGACGTCGCTGTCGTAATGCAGTTTGGGATTCAGCTTTAGATTGTCAGCCGCGAAGGCGGTGGTAAGCACACTGAGGAGCAATAGTGCAGAGATGGAAAACACCTTCATACGTCTCATTCTCTTATAAACCTTTCCGATGCCAGCTCCTGACGTGCCGCGACAGTAGCGCCGCCGTCCCGGCGGCTGTCCGGCGGGCGTCCCGCCCGCCGCGCCGGCAGTAACACGGAAATCGGCGATTTCGATTCGCCCTTCGGGGGGCGGAGGGCGGGACGCCCTCACGACAGCCGGCAGGATGCCGGCGCTACGCGTCGGCTGCGACGTAGGACCCTGCTCGTGTGTAGTCCCACGTATGGGAGTGCACTAGTGCGTTATGTTACTGTTTTATGGCGGCACGCGTTGGATGAGACTCGCGCCTCGAATAAAGGTTACCAAGGGTGCGCCCGGTAATCGACCCTAAACCCCGACCGGAAACGGCTTGGTGTGGTTCGTCGTCCTGAGCGACACTCCCCCAAACCGTCCTTGCAGCAGCGACATCAGCCCCGTGTACCAGTACCCCACCACAAACAGCAGCAGGAACGGCACGGTAATGTAGTTTTCATTCTCCACCGCGTAATAGACGGTAAGCGCGAAATACGCCCCAACCAGCAATTCGAGCCAAGGGACCCATCCCAGCCGCTTCCGATACTTGGTCACCCCAACTCGATCCTGCTTCGTTTCCACGCGGTACTTCGGCGTGCGCGCAAACGCGCTTTGCTTTCCGATGAGCGCTTCGATCACCGCCTTCGTGTTCGTAATGGTCAGTCCAATCCCAAGTGCCATCAGAAACGGCAGATACAAAAGCGCCCGCGGCCAGCTTCGAGGGAAAAGCTCCCGCTGCGAAACCAGGTAAAAACTGGAAATGGAAAACGTCGAGGCCATGAACAGCGGCAGGTCGATGTACAGCATCTGAAACCATCCCTGATAAAAGCGGATGACCATCGCCGGCAGCAGCAGCACGGAAAGCATGATCATCAGCGGATAGCTGAGATTCGCCGTCAGGTGATACCAGGCTTCGATCTTGGTGTGCAGAGGCGCATCACTTCTGAGCACGCGCGGCAGAATCTTCTTTCCCGTCTGAATCAACCCTTTCGCCCACCGCGCCTGCTGGGTCTTGAAGGCCGTCATCTCTACCGGCAATTCCGCCGGACACTCCACGTCCTGCAGATAAATAAACTTCCATCCCTCAAGCTGCGCCCGGTAGGAAAGATCGGTATCTTCCGTCAACGTATCGTGCTGCCAGCCTCCAGCCTCCTCAATCGCCTTGCGCCGCCAAAGTCCCGCCGTACCGTTGAAGTTGAAAAACAGCCCGGTCCGTGCCCGCCCCGAGTGTTCCAGAACGAAGTGCCCGTCCAGCAGGATCGCTTCCACCTGCGTCAGGAAAGAATAGTTGCGATTGATGTGCGTCCACCGCGTCTGCACCATCCCCACTTTCGGATCGGTGAAGTGGTGGATCGTGCGCAGCAGGAAATCTTCCGGCGGCGTAAAGTCCGCATCGAAGATGGCAACGAACTCGCCTTTGGCCGTATTCATCCCCTTAGCCAAAGCTCCCGCCTTGAAGCCTTCGCGATTGGTTCGATGTTGATAGACGATCGGATGCCCGAGCGCCGCATAGCGCTCGACCAACCCGCGCGCCACCTCAACCGTCTCATCCGTCGAATCATCGAGCACCTGAACATCCAGCTTCTCCCGCGGATATTTCAGTTTGCAGATCGCGTCCAGCAACCGCTCAATGACGTATTGTTCGTTAAAAATCGGCAACTGTACGGTAACGCGCGGCAGATCTTCAAAATGTCCAGCCGCTTCCGTGGTCCGGTTCTTCTTGTGCTTGTAGTAGAGATACACCAGCACGTAACGGTGCGCCCCATATCCCGCCAGTAATATCAAAACAATGAAATACGGAATCAGCAGCGCCAGGTCAAACCCGTTCGCCTGATAGAGCCCACGAAACGTGGTGTCTAGAAAATGCTGACGGATGTAGGGCACAATGCCCTTGGGCGCAGCCAGCATCGCCGCCAGCGAGACCGACAAGATGTGATCAGAAGCGAGCAAGAGGTCGGGTAGAAACCCCTATTCTACCGGATCGGAGATTGCAGCAGTCCAAAGCCGAACGTCATTGTGCGGTTCTGATCTCGCCGGCATCACCCGACATGCACTTTTGATCTCCCAGGCATCCTCTCACCGAGGGTGCCCCATCTTTCGCGGGTTTTGCGAAAGGTGGGAAGCACACAGTCTGCGGTGCCTCCGGCCAGGAAGTCGCCTTCAGCACCAGAAATTCCGAGGCATCCCCACTCTAGCCGCGCCCCTTCTCTTTCAGAAACGTCCCTTCCTGCAGTTCCGTAAAAGCCTGCCGCAACTGCTCCTGCGTATTCATCACGATCGGCCCGTACCATGCGACCGGCTCTTCGAGCGGCTTTCCCGAAACCAGCAGAAACCGGATGATCCCGTCGTCCCCAGCCTGCACCCTGACCTCGTCACCTCGATCGAAGACGATGAGCGAGCGGTTGTCCGCCTCTGCGGGAGGAGTGGTGTCCGCCCACTTCACCGCCTCAGTCGGCACCGCCAAGGGGCCCGACGCGTTGCAGAACTTTCCGCTCCCCGCAAAAACATACGCGAAGGCATGTCGAGTCGTTTCCACCGGCAGAGTCTTCCTCTTGCCCGGCGCAACCGAAACGTCAAGATAGACCGGCTCGGCAGCGATGCCATCCACCGGCCCCTTCTTCCCCCAAAAACTTCCGCAGACGACGCGCACATGCGTGCCATCATCGTCCGTGATCTCCGGGATATCCAGCGCCTTCACTTCCTGGTAGCGCGGCGCGGTCATCTTGAGCGCGGACGGAAGATTCGCCCACAACTGAAATCCATGCATCCGCCCAGTCGGGTCGCCCTTCGGCATCTCCTGGTGGATGATCCCACTGCCCGCCGTCATCCACTGCACGTCGCCGGCTGCGATGGCCCCGCTGTTGCCCATGCTGTCCCCATGTTCCACGGTGCCCGCCAAAACGTAAGTGATGGTCTCAATCCCGCGGTGTGGATGCCACGGAAACCCCGCCAGGTAATCCTCCGGAACATCATTGCGGAAGTCGTCGAGCAGGAGAAACGGGTCAAACTCCTTAGTATTTCCGAAGCCGAATGCGCGGCGCAGATGCACGCCCGCGCCTTCGAGCGTCGGCTTCGATTGAATCAGCCGCTTAACGGGTCTTATCGACATAGGGTCTCCGCGCCGGGCAGGTATATGGATTCAATTCTTCGCTCGCGCCTTGGGATCGTTCACGGCTTCGACGTAGTGCGTGTCGGTCGGACCATAGCCGGAAAGTTCGACGATCACCGGGTCCGTGTCAGTCCGGGCGAAATGATTGTCTCCTCCCGGTTCCGAGTACACGCTTCCCGGCGGAAGTGTCTTCAGCGAGTTCGCATCGAAATGATTGCCGTAGCCCAGGTGCCACTCGCCCGAGACGACCGTTGCCATTCGATCGTCGCGGTGTGAATGCGGTTGGATCGTGGTGTGAGCCGGCACGAACAGCAAAATCGTGTAGAAGCCCACTTTTGAAGGATCGCCGAAGATGACCTTCGTATGGACGCCCGGGAGTCCCGAGCTCCCAATCTGATTGTTGTCGAGCGCGCTGGCGCGGATTTCCGACGGCGTCATGCGCATCTCGGGAAGCGATTGAGCGATAGCGGTGGACGCTGCGAGCAGTGACAAAGCCGCTGTCGCGAATCGTTTTACCATCGGTCGGATTCGGATGAAGACAAACATCGGCAGTCCTTTCATTTCGACGATTCAAGATTTGTCACAGCTGTGAATGTCACAGAAACTTTCCCAATGCCTCGGTGGTCTCCTTAGGTCGCTCCTCCAGCACCCAGTGCCCACTGTCCTTCAGGACAATGACGGTCACGTCGGTCCCAACCAGCTTGGCTTGTTGCCCCAGGGCATCCCCCAACGACTTGTCACCGCCGATGCTCAGCACTGGCATGGTGAGCCTGGTCTGAGAGAGTTGGGCGAAATCCTTCGCAGCTTTCAGGAATGAAACGAAATAGGCCCATCCCGCATGCATTCGGCCCGGCCGTGCGTAGGCCGCCGCATAAGCTTTGCGATCCGCTTCCGGAATCGAATGCGTCTTGTCGGCGGCAAAATCATTCCAGAAGTAATCGAAGTAGGTGCGCTCGCGACCTTGAACCAGCGCCTCCGGGGTCGGTCCATTGAAACGGAAATGCCAGATTCCGGGATTGTTGTAAACCGCCTCCCAACCAGCAACGCCGGGGAGGAAGGCATCCATCAGGACGAGTTTCGTCACCTCCGTCGGAAACAGCGCAGCGTAGGCGTAGGCGACCATGAGGCCGATGTCGTGTCCCACGACCTCCGCTTTCTGCACGCCGAGCGACTTGGCGAGGTCATGAATGCGGATGGCGGCACTCTTCATATCCAGACCGTCGGCGGGAATGTCCGAGTCTCCGATGCCGGGCAGGTCTGGCGCGATTACGGTGAAGCGTTCGGCCAGAACGGGAATGATCGGCTTCCACATCAGCGACGTCTCCGCATAGCCGTGCAACAGTATGAGTGGTGTACCGTCGCCGGCCGTCATGTAATGCAGCTTGACGCCATTCACGTTTGCGTCACGCGAGGAGATCGTCGTCTTTGACGCGTCAGCCCATGAAGAGGAAGAGATGAAGAGTAAGAAGGTAAGCACGGCTAGCATGTGAAACCACTTTAACGCGCGGTTCATAGAGGAACTCTCCCGGAAGACAATTTGGATAACGATCTGCAGCCTTCTTCTCTGTTGCTTACTCGCAGTTGGAGAACCAGCGTATTCACAGACACCTCTGTCGCCCCACAGTCCAGATCGTGGGTTGCCGCCATTCTACGGTTACGCCCGAGTGCAGATCACGCCGCCGCTTGTTGGCTCTGCTTGAAGAACGCCAGCAAGTCGGCGTTGACCTGATCCTTCAGCGTAGAGCACATCCCGTGCGGCGCACCGGGATAGACTTTCAGCGTCGCTCCCTTCACCAGCTTGGACGAGAGCATCGCCGAGGCGCCGATCGGGACGATCTGGTCGTCATCGCCGTGAAGAATTAATGTCGGCACGTCGAACTTCTTCAGGTCTTCCCTGAAGTCGGTCTCCGAGAAAGCCTTGATACAGTCGAACACGCCCTTGAATCCCGCCTGCATCCCCTGCAGCCAGAACGAATCCCGCAACCCTTGCGAAACCTTCGATCCCGGCCGGTTGGCACCATAGAACGGCGCACTGAGGTCCTTGAAGAACTGTGAGCGGTCGGAGAGCACGCCGTCACGAATGCCGTCGAACACATCCATCGGCAAGCCCCCAGGATTGGCCGCAGTCTTCAGCATCAACGGCGGCACCGCCCCAATCAGCACAGCCTTGGCAACGCGCTTCGTACCGTGGCGCCCGATATAGCGCGCGACTTCACCCCCGCCGGTTGAGTGGCCGACATGGATCGTATCCCTCAGTTCGAGTGTTTCGACAACCGTCGCCAGGTCGTCCGCATAGGTATCCATTTCATTGCCATTCCAGGGCTGGCTCGATCGGCCATGGCCGCGGCGGTCATGGGCGACGCAGCGGTAACCGCGCGAAGCCAGAAAAAGCATCTGGTCTTCCCATGCGTCCGCACTAAGCGGCCAGCCATGGCTGAAGACCACGGGTTGTCCCGTGCCCCAGTCTTTGTAGTAGATTCGCGTGCCGTCTTTAGTCGTAATCGCGCTCATAAGATTTTCTCCTTAAGGTTTGGTCTGTGGAAGCCGAAGCCGCCGCGCGAATGGCGGCGACCGTCGCCGACGGATCCTCTCGATCCGAAGCCGGCGGACAGAATTGTGATGGATCACGCCGTGCGGACTGGCGGGATGTGGAACTTTTTCACTGCGAAAATTGTCGACACGACGAAGAGCGCCATAACCGCCAGTTGCACAACCAAAAATGGCGGTTCTTTCTGCGTCGGAGCTAACGCCTTCAGCGCCGGCACCTTCATGAAGGCTTGTACAATCCCAACGAACACGTTGAAATAAAGCGCAACCGCGGCGCAGACCACGTAAGTCCCACGCCACGCGCCGGCCAGATGCATGGCGTAGCGCGCCAGAATCGCAACGGCCAACACGACGAGCGAAATGACTCCGACCACATGCGAAGGCAACAGATGCTCGAACGGAAAAAGGAATCCGGTCAGACTCGTCAGGACGGTGGTCACGAGAAAGACAGCGGTCCAGCCATCAAGTCGTTTCCCGGTGACCAAGCCATACAGGACGATGAATCCCGAGCCAATCCCTACCAGGCTGATCAACACATGCAGGAGAGTGAACGTAGATGCCGTCATCCCCAGAATCATGACGCACCTCCCTTTTTCTGTGGCAAGATTCTAAGAGATTCTACCGCTACTGTTTAAATTTTGTTTTTATTTCTTATTTCAGGGAATAACGACGACGAGGTAACCAGAAATGTGCAGGAATATCAAAACCCTTTTCAACTTCGATCCCCCCGTAACTCCCGAAGAGATCCGAGCCGCATCCCTCCAGTTCGTGAGAAAGATCAGCGGCTTCAACAAACCGTCCCAGGCGAACGAAGTTTCATTCGCGGCCGCGGTCGATGAAGTCGCCGCCATCTCGACTCGCCTCCTGCGTTCGCTCGAAACCAACGCGCCACCGAAGAACCGCGAAGAAGAGGCCGTCAAAGCCAAAGCCCGTGCTGCCGTGCGCTTCGGCTCTTGAGGCTTAACGGGTGTCCGTGGCAGAACATTTTCGCGGACGGCGTGGCATGAAGGCCGCCTACTGCTCCTCAGAAACCGGCACCACCGCCAGCTGCACGCTCTTCCGCTCGCCCTCACCCAGGCGCAGCCCTCTTCCCTGCCCTTCACACCTCCGGAGAAATTCCGGATTGTAGAAAGCCTCACCCTCCACGCTTTCCCACGCGAGCACTGTGTACGAGCCGGACGAAATGCCATGCAGTATGAAGCGCCCGCTCTGATCGCTAACCGTCTTGCGGAAGCGATCCGCGCGCGCGCGCAACCGCGTTTCCGGCACGGCCACCACGACAGCATTTGCGACGGGATCGCCCTTAGCATTCAAGACCACGCCATCGACCACCGCTCCATCTGCACTCGCAACCAGATCGATGGTCGCAGCCCCGCCGTTGATGCTAAATCCTGACTCCGTCACGTCGCGGCCTCCCACCGTCACTGAGTTGAGGAACCAGTCGGGACTCGCGCCTTCATCGCCAGAGAACTGGATGTAGTACTGTCCCGCAGGCACGTTCTTCCACTCGAAACTGCCGTCCGCGCTCACACGCACGACCTTGGAAAAACCTTCGATCAACGAAGCCACCGCATCGTCGCCGTCGGCCGGGATCAGAGAGAGAAACACCTGGCTGGGTGCGAGCCTTCCGATCGCGCGATTGCTCTCAAGACGAAGCCGCCCGTGAACCCATGCACCCGCCTGCGCCGTCAGCCGCAGACCCTCGACGTTCCCTCCAGTGACCTGCAGCGACTGTCGCGCCATCATGGGCACCGCCGTGTCGCTCACCGTCGCCACGACCGTGTAGGCTCCCGGCGAGACATCCCGCATCTCGAAGCTGCCATCTTTGCGAATCTCTACGCCATTCAGTGTCCAATTGAGGTCGCGTGCCTGCAACATAACCGCCCAC
>WNEZ01002881.1_pt1 | contig 14783 bp, 13 predicted proteins | sample 5400521 | NCBI WGS metagenome assembly WNEZ01 (sample SAMN13153339, study PRJNA577476) | soil metagenome | isolation source: 120 cm saprolite under Douglas fir tree site 2 hole 1 replicate 1 | place: USA:California | collected 2015-04-18
CGCCACGAGTTTCTTGATCAGGTCGAGAATCTGGGCCTGGATGGTCACGTCGAGCGCTGTCGTCGGTTCGTCGGCGACCAGTATCTTCGGTCCGCAGATCAGGGCGATGGCGATCATGATGCGCTGACACATTCCGCCGGACAGCTCGAAGGGATATTGATGGAGGCGCCGGTCCGGATCCGAAATGCCGACGGACACCAGCATGTCGCGCGCCCTGGCGAAGGCTTCACGCCGGTCGGCCTTGCGATGCAGCCGGTAGGCTTCCGCGATCTGCGAGCCCACGGTGGCGAGCGGATCGAGCGACGCGGTCGGCTCCTGGAAGATGATCGACAGCTCATTGCCGCGAACGTCGCGCAGCGCCCGTTCCGACAGCGAAGCCAGATCGCGGCCGTTGAGGGTGATATGCCCCTGCACGACCTGCGCGACGTCGGGAAGCAGGCCGAGCATGGCGAACGCGGTGAGGGACTTGCCGCAGCCGGATTCGCCGACCAGCGCCACGACCTCGCCGACCGCGACGTTGAAAGACGCGCCATCCACCACGGAAACGCCGCCGATATCGATCGTCAGATCGGTCACGTCGAGCCCGGTGGCGCCCTCGTCCGTCATCGTGTCGCGACCCCTTTTGCCGCTCCGAGCTCGACGCTCTCGAACGTACCGATCGAGTTGCCGCCGTCGATCGACAGAACTGCGCCGGTGATGAAACCCGCTTTGTCCGAGCAGAGGAAGGCGATGGCCGCGGGTGCATCCTCCGGCCCGCTGGTGCGGCCGAGCGGGATACGCGCCTTCATGCGGGTGACGTAGTCGTCGCTCAATTTGCTGACGGCGGAGCCTGGCGCAAAGCCGGGCTCGACGACGTTCACGCGGATGCCGTGACCGGCGAGCTCCAGCGCAAAGCCCTTGGTCAGGCGTTCGAGCGCGGTCTTCGACACGCAATAGGGCACGGACCCGTTGCGCATCTGGCGCGACGCGCCGGAGGAAATATTGATGATCGATCCCCGCCGGCCGGCTGCGATCATGAGTTTCGCCATCTCGCGCGTGACGAGGAATGGCGCCCGCAGATTGACGCCAAAGATGCGATCCCAATCCGCGACCGACATGTCGATCAGCGAGAATTTCGGATAGAGCCCGGCATTGTTGACCACGATGTCGGGAGCCGACCACTTTTCGCGAAGCCTGTCCGCGAGCTCGATGATCGATGCCTCATCTGTCAGCTCCGTGACATGGAGCATGAGGCGCGCAGCATCGAGACCGAGCTCCGTGGCGACGGCCTCGAGCGCGTCGAGGCGAATGTCGGACAGACAGAGCCTGGCGCCCTCGCGCGCAAAATGCGCGGCGATCCAGCGCCCGAAGATGCCGGCCGCTCCGGTGACCACCACAACCTTGTCCCTGAATTCCTTGTTCATGACCAACCTCAACGGGAGCGGAATCGGGGATCGATGCGATCGCGCAGCCAGTCCCCGAGAACATTGACGGAGAACACGAGAAGGAACAGGCAGCCTCCGGGAAACGCGACGATCCACCATGCGCGCTCTACATATTGGCGGCCGACGCTCATGATCGATCCCCAGCTCGGCGCGGGAGGCTGAATGCCGAGCCCGAGGAACGACAGTCCGGCCTCGAACAGGATCATCAAGCCGAATTCGGCCGTCACCACGACGAGCAGCGGCCCGGCGATATTGGGCAGCACGTGGCGGAACAGGATTCGCAGCGGGCCCGCGCCGGCGAGCTCGGCGGCCTTGATGTAAGGCAGGTTCGCGACCTGCAGGGTCTGCGCAAAGGCAACGCGCGCGTAGCGGGGCCAGCGCGTCAGGCCAAGCACCATGACCAGCTTGATGAATCCGGGGCCGAGCACGGCGACGGTCAGCACCGCGAGCAGCACCGCCGGAATCGACAGCATGATGTCCACGAGCCGCATCACCGCGATCTCGACCGGGCCGCGGAACCACGCCGCCAGCATGCCCAGAGTCACGCCGACGATGGTCGAGACGATGACCGACAGCATCGCCACCGTGAGCGAGATCTGCGCGCCGTAGAGAATACGCGACAGAAGATCGCGTCCGAGATCGTCGGTGCCGAGAAGATAAAGCTGGCCCGATGAGGAGACGGCGCCGGGCGGCCTGAGCCGCATCAGCAGAACTTGGCGCATCGGATCGGCGGGAGAGAGCCACGGCGCCAGCGCCGCGAGGGCAAGGAGCAGCAGCAGGATCGCGCCAACGACGACGATCGAAAGCGGCACGGCCCGCGCCGGCTTGCGGCGCCATGGACGCACAGCCGTCGGCCGAAAAGCGCTCATTGGCCCAACCTGATGCGCGGATCGATCAGCGCGTAGACGAGATCGGCCAGCAGGCTCGTCAGGACATAAACGGTCGAGATGAGCAGCACGATCACCTGCACGACGAGAAAATCCCGCGACTGGATGGACTGGATCGCGAGCTGGCCGATGCCGGGCCATGCGAACACCGTCTCCACGATGACCGCGCCGGCGAGAAGATTGCCGATCTCCAGCGCCGCCACGGTCACGACCGGGATCGCGGCGTTACGCAGCACATGGCGGCCGACGGCGCCCGCCTTCGACAGTCCGCGCGCCCACGCCGCCCGCACATAATCCTTGCTAAGCTCGTCGATGATGGCGATGCGCGCCATGCGCGCGAAGGTCGACATCGACAGCGCGCCGAGCGCGATGGACGGCAGGACGAGTGCGCGAAAATCGTCGGCGCCGGACGTCGGCAACCATCTGAGCATGACGCCGAACACCGAGATCAGCAGGATGCCGGACAGGAAGGTCGGCATGCTCTGCCCGGTCACGACCAGGGCGGCGAGCGTCCTGTCGAGCAGGCCGCCGCGCCAGACCGCCATGACGATGCCGGCTGGAATGCCGATGCCGATGGCAACCACGAGCGCGCCCGCAGCGAGCGCCACCGTATAGGGAACACGGGAGGTGACGATGTCGAATGCCGGGATGCGTTGAACGACGGAGATGCCGAAGTCGAAACGCGCCAAGTCCCCGAGGTACTGGACATATTGCACGATGATCGGGCGATCGAATCCGAGACTCTTGCGCAGCGCCTCGACGGCTTCCTGCGAGGCCCCCTCAGGCACGAGCAGCAGGGTCGGATCCCCGGAAAAGCGCATGACGACGAAGACGATCGTCAGCACGCCGAGGATCGCGATGGCCGCCTGAACCAGCCGCCCTGCCGCGTAGCGAAGCATCAGCGCAGCCTGACCTCGGCTGATGCTTCGATCAAGGCCCTCATTTCCAGCTCATATCCATGACGAACAGCGACTCGTTGGGCGTCGGCTGCCACTGCAGCTCCTTGCGCGCCCCGTAGGTGGCAAAGGACTGGTAGAGCCCGAGGCCCGGCACGTCCTGGCGCAGGATCTCGTAGGCCTTCTTGTACTCGGCATTGCGCTTGGCCACGTCGAGCGTGCTGCGCGCCGCATCGACGGCCGCATCGAAAGCCGGGTTGGAGTATTTTGCCCAGGTGCTGCCGGTGCGGAACAGCGGGAAGATGACGCCGTCCGCGTCCTGGCAGGCGCAGGACCACACGCCGATGGCGAGGTTGCCGGCGTCGGCGGGCGTCCCCTGGCGGCGGCGCAGGAAGGTCGCATGGTCGAGCGCCACGACATTCACCTTCAGTCCGACATCGTTGACCATCTGCTGGATGGCTTCGACAATGCGGCGGTCATAGGCCGGCGATGTGAGGAAGGTAAGTTCTGCGCCCGCGGCCTTGGCTTCCTTGACCAGCGCGCGCGCCTTCACGGGGTCATAGCCATAGCCCGGTATTTCGGGCTGATAGCCGAAGATCGGCTCGGCGCCGATGCTGTTGACCGGCTTGCCGAGGCCCTGAAGCAGGGCATCGATGAGACCCTGCTTGTCGATGGCATAGGCAATAGCCTGACGCACCCTGAGGTCCGCCGTCGGCCCGGCCTGCGCATTGATGAACATGTAGCCGACGCGTTCGGTCGGAACCGTCAGAACGTTGATGCCGGGGTTGTTCCTGAGGGCGATGGCCTCATCGGGCGGCAGCAGGCGGATGAGATCGGCGCGGCTGGTCTTGAGATCCGCGATGCGGGTGGAGACGTCTGGCACCGCGCGGAACACGACTGTCCTGAAAGGCGGCTTGCCGCGCCAGTAGGTGTCGTTGGCATCCACCGTCACCTGGACGCCTTTCTGCCATTCACGCAGCTTGTAGGGCCCGCTGCCGATCGGCTTGAGGTTGAACTCCTGATCGCCGACCCGCTCCACATAGGCTTTCGGCACGATCGACAGCTTGACGAGCTGGGCCAGAAGCACGGGATAGGGAGATTTGGCGGTCAGAACGACCTTGCCTGGACCTTTCGCTTTCGCCTCGACGATCTGGTCGAACTGCGACAGCGCCGAACTCCTCAATTCCGGATTGGTGATGCGCTTGGCGCTGAACGCCACGTCATCTGCGGTCAGTGGCGTGCCGTCGTGAAACTTCACGTCGGTGCGCAAGTCGAGCTCCACATGGGTATCGTCGATGTTGCGCCAGGCGGTCGCGATCTGCGGCACGATCTTGCCGCTCACATCTCGCGTTAGGAGATTGTCGAAAATGTTGCGGTAGACGCCGTAGCTGTCCGTATCCCATTGCAGGTGAGGATCGAGCGTCGCCGCGTCATTCGGCGCATCGATGGTGAGGACATCCCTTGCCACCTGGGCGGCGGCGGGTGTCATGATGAAGGTGACGGCAGCGGCGAGCATGGACAATCTTCTCATCTTGTCTTCACCTCATCGTCATCATCGCCACCGCCAGATGGCGGCATCCACGACGAGGTCGGACTCAAGCAATCCGGCCTCTAACTCAGCTTCGCCTCGGCGGCGCAATAGGCGGCGATCTCTTCATGCGTCGCAAACCACGCATGCCCCTTCGCCTTCGCGGCGCGGATGATTTCGTCGATGATCCAAACCCGTGAACGATGCCCGCTGTGGTGGGGATGCATCGTCAGCTGGAAAAGGCCGCCCTCCTCGGCTGCCTCATCGAGCTCGCGCCGAAAGATGTCGAAGACCATGGCCGGCCCCCCATAGGGCCGGAGCGCCATCGCCCGATCCATGTTATAGTAGACCGCATCATCACGGATCCATTCCACCGGGAGTTCGACGATGCCCGTCGCCTCGCCCTGATCGAGCAGTTCGTAAGGCTCATCGTCGGCCATCAGCGAGGAATCGTAGAGCAGCCCCAGCTCGCGGACGATTTTCAGCGTCCAGGGGCTGAAATCCCACGAGGCGGTACGCATGCCCACGGGCCGTCTGCCGCTGAGCTGCTCCAGCACGTCGCGCGCCCGCAGCGTCAGATCGCGCTCTGTCGCATGATCGAGCCTGGAATTGAGCTCGTGGATCCAGCTGTGGATGCCGATCTCATGGCCAGCAGCAGCAACCGCCTTTACTTCCGCCGCGTTCAGCAGCGCCGCAACCGCCGGCATGAAGAACGTGGCCGGCACGTTGTGGCGCGCCAGGATCGCCAGAATGCGCGGCATACCGGCGCGCGCGCCATATTGGCCCTGACTGATGCGCGAATAGGACTTGCCGCCGTTGCGCAGCTCGATCGTCTCGTGATCGCTGTCGAATGACAACGCAACCGCGAAAGTCGCCCCGCCCTTCCAGCGCTTCGGCTTGAGCGAGCGTCCCGCCCGCACATGCTGGACGATGCCGCGCCAGGTTTCCTCCGGCCAGGTCCAGGGATTTGCGGGGGTGACGGCGTTCATCATCGTTTCCGTCAGCAGTTGAATTGGAAACCGTCGACCGTGAAGGTCTGACCGGTAATGAAGCAAGGTTCCGAGGTCGCGAGGAAGACCACCACCTGGGCAATATCGTCGGGCTTGCCCAGGCGCCGCAAGGCGATGTCCCTGGCGGTATGCTCCATCTCCGGCAGCAGCAGATCGACGATGGCGATGTCGTAACCCGCTGTCGCGAGCGCCCGGGCGCAGGCCCTCCCGATGCCGCGTGCCCCACCCGTCACAAGCGCGGTTTTGCGCGTAACCATCTTACCCGGGATTCCCTTCCTCCTTTGGAGTTCAAGGTCAGGCTATCCCCGCCTATCCTGTTCAACAAGCAGAATGTGGTCCACATATGTGAATCACGAAGTCAAGTCGGCGGTGCGCGTTCTCGAGCGCTGCGCTCGTGCACGGCAGCCGGCACAGCTCAGCGGTCGGCACGCAGGAAGTGCGGCTGCTGTCGGCGCCCATCCGGCGATGGAGGAATTGCCGGAGCGCTCGGGGAAAACGGTCGTCATCAGTGTCCGCACCAGCCGCGGCGAGGTCAGGCGTCCCACCGAATGCGTCAGCCGACAAGGCGGTGCGCTCCGATGTCGATCTCGATCCCCCGAACAAATCCTACGCCCGGCGACCGGCCGTGTTCTGCTGGCCTATTGGACCCAGCTTCGGTCGAAGAAGCCTATCTGGCGCGCAAGTTGATCGTTGCCTACACGCCGGCAACGGCCGGGCCAGTTTTGTTGATCTGGGACTGAATTTCGCGCATGGCCGCTAGAAGTGTGGCGAGGCTTCACCCGGTCAGAAGCCGTGCGATGAACTTGACCGGCGACTACGCTGCATGCGCCTTGTGCTTGTCCGAGAATGACGGAGCGACGTCGCGCATGAAGCGATCCATCTCCTCCTTGACCTGATTATGGGGCTTGATGCCGACGTTGAAATAAAGGATCACCTCGTTGAATCCTGCTGCCTCTACTTTCTTGAGAGTCTCGGTGATCGGTCCTGGCTGACCGATCAGCACGGAATTCTCGGTCAGGTCTTCCGGCTTCACCTTCTGCAGCCGCTCGACCATGTCGATCAAGTAGCGATAGCTCGGCGGCGCGGTCCTGGGATCGCCCGGGAACGCCGGGATCACGCATTCCTTGTAATAGCGGATTTGGCGGGCGCGCTGCGCGTCCTCCTGCGCCTTGTTGTCGGCAAAGTGCGTGAAGTAGCTGCACATCAGCCGCCCCGTGGGCTTGGCATATTTGGCGCAGGTCTCCTTGTAGAGATCGGCGACCTGCTTCAGGCCGCCGAAGCTCATCGCGGCCGCGAACGGCGCAACGATCAGGCCGCAGCCGAGCCGAGCCGCAAGCTCGATCGACGGTTTCGAGAATGACGCCACATAGGTCGGGATCGGCTTCTGCACCGGTTTCGGAGTGATCCGCACGTCCTCGAACTGATAGTGCTTGCCCTTGTAGGTCAAACGGTCCTCGGTTTCCCACAGGGTCCGAACGAGCTCGAGGCCCTCGTCGAAGATCGACTGGTTGTCTTCGAACGAGACACGGAACGGCAGATATTCGCGCTTATCGTATCCGCGGCCGGCCGCGAAATCGACGCGGCCATTGCTCAGCAAATCGAGCGTTGCCCATTGCTCCGCTACCCTGATCGGGTGGTGCAGCGGCAGCACGGTGACCGCCGGCGCCAAACGGATGTGCTGCGTCCGCGCCGCGATATAGCTGAGCACCAGATCCGGGCAGGACAACACGCCGAGCGAGTTGAAGTGATGCTCTCCGATCCAGGCGGAGTGCATGCCAAGCTGGTCGGCGTAGAGCGCTTCGGCCGTGATGTCGGCGACAAACTGGTTCGGCGAGCGGTGGTTCTTTGAGTAGTGGTTGTCGCTCAGCGTGAAGTATCCGAATTCCATTTGCTCTCTCCCCGTTTTTCCGCGCAACGGCCGGGCAGGCCGTCGCAATTCGCGCTCGCCGGCGGAGGGCATCGCCAATATCCTAATTCCTTGAGCCACTCTTGTGGGTCAATTGAGCGTCGGCAATCTATAGATGAAGATGCAACTATTGTATATGCATTAATCGAGAATCCTCGTGAGAGCTGATGTTTGAGCGACCGTGCGGTGAAAGGGCCTCGTGAGCCGGCGAGACTTTGACACTTGTCGGAGGCCTCACCTACAACCGGACATCTCTCGATGCTGAGGAGGCCCATTTGAGGCGCCCCGATCTCGATCTGTCCGAATTCATCCCCTACCTCATCAATCGCGTCGGAGCGGCGCTGGTCGAACGCTTCACGCAGGATGCGCTGAGCGGAACGCATCTGACGATCGGAACGTGGCGCCTGCTCGTCGCGATGTCGAACCACGACGGGATACGTCAGGTGGACCTGGCCAACCTAACGAGCATCGAAGTGTCGACCGTCTCAAGACTCGTCACGCGACTGGTACAATTGGGGCTGGTCAGCCGCTCCCCCTCGACAAAAAGCCATCGCGAAGTCGTCGTCGAGCTCGCACCCAAGGGAAAGGCATTGGTGGCGGAGCTAGTGCCTATCGCCATTAGACTGGAAGAAGCTGCGACCCAGGGCGTGTCGAAGAAGGAGCTGGCGATCGTCAAACGTGTGCTGCGGCAGATGCACCGAAGTCTCGATCGAAGCTGCTCGCTTTCGTAGGCAACCGCATCGAAGCCGCCGACCCTCTCACTGCAATCAGCAAGTTCATGCGGGCGGCTTTACGCTTGACCATGAAGCGTACGATCATCGCGCCCTCGATTTGAACGGTCGCCTAGCGACTTGTGCGCTTACGCCGTTGCATACGATTTGTCCGCAGGCTGCTGGAGGCCGAGGTTGAGCGCCTCAGCGCAGCTGCGTCGCGCAGGCTTTGCGGTGAACCACAAAAGGGTGCTGCGGCTGATGCGCGAGGACAATCTGCTGTGCCTGGAGAAACCAGCCTTCGTGCCGGTGACAACCTGTTCGCACCATGGATGGCGTGTGGTGCCGAACCCGGCGCGCAGGATGGCGCCGACCGTCACCCCTTCACCAACGGATATCCTGGCATCAGCTCGTAAGGATGCTGCCACCCGGGCAGCGCCTTGATGCGTTCCATCCAGGCGCCGATCGCCGGATAATCCTTGGCGATATCGAAGCCGAATTCTTCAGCCGGGTAATACACGTAGCCCGTGAGCGATATGTCCGCGATGGTGGGACGTGCGCCCAAGAGATAGGGGGCCTTGGCGAGCCGCTTGTCGACGATGCCGAGATTGTTGGCGAGGCGGCCTTTGAGGAACGCCTCGGCGCCCGGATCGCGCACCGGGGCGAAGTTGCGCAGGAAGCGATAGGGTCCCAGAAAGCCGTTGACTTTCTGATTATCGAAAATGATCCAGCGCAGCGAGTCCAGGCGCTCGTCCTCGCCTTGGGGTTGGAACTTGCCGGTGCGGTCGGCGAGGTACGTGAGGCAGACACCGGACTGGCTGAGTTTTCTGGCGCCATGGACGAGCACCGGGACTTCGCCCATTTCGTTGACCTCGGTGCGGAATTTCGGCGAGCGCGACTCGCCGCCGGCGAAGAAGTCTACCCAGATCGGTTTCCATTCCGCGCCGATCAGGTTGAGCATCAGGGCGACGCGATAGGCATTGCCGGATTGGGCGAAGCAGTAGAGCTGGTATTCGGGCGCTGCGGCCATTGCGACGTGTCCTCGTTGCGAGTTGAAGCCGGGGTGGGGTGGGAAGACGGAGGCGATGTCAGCGCCCCCTCCCGACCCCTCCCGGGACCGGCGGAGGTTAGGAGGGCCCGCTTCGCCGTCAAGGGTTTGACCCTTGAAATCGACGCCGGCGCCCCGCTCGTCGCGCCGGCTCAAGTCGCGGATCTCGCCCAGGCAATTTTTACCCTGGCAGTCGCGAAATCTCCAACCGATTATCGCCTTGCGAGAAAGTCCGTTGCCCGCAGCGCCGTAACAGCGTCGTTGCTCTCCCGGCCTTGACGCAAGGCGGCAACGACAGCGGCACAACAGATCTCAACTTGTTCGAAAATTGCTCCAGCTCTGCAGCTGCCGCCTGCCGCAGTGCAGGCAGCTTGGGTCGGCCCTGAACGGCGCTACGCTCCAAATTGCTCCAGGCGCGCTTCGATTTCTTCTTCGGTGCGAGAGGGGTTTTCCAATCTGATTCGCGCCGCCAACTTTCTCCGCCGCTCGACATAAGCTTCCAGCCCTCGCAAATCGGCGATGCGCATGACCTTCGGTTCCGGCCGGACCGTAGTCCGCTCCGGCCGCATCGACTGCAAAGCTTCATCTACGACATGCTTGAGCGGCATCAGCCGGTCTGCCGAATTCGCGTCGCTCCGGAGTTCGGCGTCCGCACCTTGGTTCATTTGATTGATCATTGGCCTCTACCCCTCGGGCCAGCTCACGCTGCCCTTATTCTAAGCAAAAATGTGTGATGTTAGTTTAGATGGCCGGATTTGAGCCTGATTGTGGGAGGATTCTGAATGGCGCCATGTTCGTAAATATTCCTTGACATCGTCGAATTTGAAAATCAAGCGCATAATCGATCGTAACGAACGTCAAAGAATTTTGCCGTGTAAATTGAAACATTTTGCATTTCTTGTTGCGCCACCCAAGCACCGCGACAATTCTCCCTTGCAATTCGAGCACCCGATCGTCATCGGTAATCGCAGCTGCTTGAATTTTAGCCAGATGTTCCGGCCCCGAAACCCTCGTGGACTGCCTTCCCCGTGCGGAGGGGCGAGGTGGGGCGTGCAGCGGAGCACCGGGGGGCCGACCCTTCCCACCAGCGGCACGGTAGAAGTTAGCGGCCTCGTCGCGCCTTAACTTGCGCCTGTGCGCGAGTGCGCGGCGCGCGCTGGAAACATTTCGCGATTAGCCCGATACCCATGTTGGCGTCATCGCCCGGCGTGACCGGGCAATCCAGTAATCGCCAATCAGTGGATACTGGATTGTCCGGTCACGTCGGGCAATCACATCCGCACGGTCAACTTAATCGAAAAATGCTCCAACCGTCGCACAAGCCGTGGAACAGCGGCACGCGCCACATGAAGCCCGTGAGGATACGGGGCCGCGTGCATTCGCAGGCGGCGACACTATGGAGAGTCAGGTGCGGGGGACGGAACAGTGGTAATCTCGTGTTCGGCCTTCAATCGCCATCGCCATGATGCTCCGGCCCAGTACGATCTCGGCAGAACCTTGTACGCTGTGCTCGGCTGCTGTTGTTCGGGCGGCGAGGGTGCAGTCGGCGCCGATTGAGGCAGCGACGACGCGGGCGGCGATGACGCCGGTGGCGGTGGTGCGGGTGCCGGCCATTGCGCAGTTTCGCTGCCGCTTACGTGACGATTTGGCGGTTCATCGGATACGCGGTTAGGCGATTTCGCATTGGATTTCGCCGTCGTCGGGGCCGTCGCCGGAGGTCGATAGCTGCCGCGCAGGCCGAGCGTCGGATCGATCGACGCTTGCGCATCGAGACGCGGTGCCGGCGGCAGATTCGCCGGGTAAGGACTTCTCGTCGCTAGTTGGCTGTTATCGCCGCGCCGGCGTCCCGGCGCCGGATCGATCGACGCTTGCGCATCGAGACGCGGCGCCGGCGGCCGATTCGCCGGGTAAGGCCCTCTCGTCGCGAATTGGCTGTTATCGCCGCGCTGCCGTCCCGGCCCCGGCCCGTCGACATAACGATCCAGGTTGTAGTAAGGCGGCATCTGGGGACCGGGCGGATAAGCGCCTGACGCGATTGCGCCGTCGCGGCGGTAGGGCGCCCGCAACGGCTCATCCAAGTCGCGGTAGCGCGGCGGCGCCGGATTTGGCGACCCGCCGCCTCCGACCACGATTGTGGTATTACCGGGGCCTTCCTGCTCGACCATCGCATACAGCAGGGCGGCTTCTTGGGGGTGAAGTCGAACGCAGCCATGCGAAGCCGGTCCCCCCAATTGCGCTATGTCATAGCTGCCGTGAATCGCGTACCCATGGTGAAAGAAGATAGCGTGGGGCATCGGGGAGTTGTAATAAACTCTGGAGAACCACATCCGCTCAAGGCGTTCCGGCGTGTAAACGCCGCTCGGGGTTGAAAATCTGTCCTGTCCAGTCGAAACCGGCCAGACGTAGAGCAACCGGCTATTTTGGACGACTGATATCTGTTGGGTCGACTTGTCGACGAACAAATCCAGCTTCGCTTCGGCGTCGCTCGCGGCGACCGCGGCTCCGAACGCGATTATGGTGATAGCCGAACTGCGACGCACCGCTTAGCTCCTTGAGCCGATAGTCGACCGGCGCAAATCTCATTGCCGGGTTAATATGCAAAGTAAATCAAGGCGCATTTTTGGCAAAATTGCCTTTATTATGGTTACCGGGTGCGCATCTGCATTCAAAAACGATTGTAACTCCCTATCCAGGCTCGCTATTAACCATAATGGCAAATTAAAAAGGCTTCGGAAAATTGAATCCGGAACTTATGAGCAGATATCATATTGCGGGAGCTTGCCTGAAGGGCTTCACGATGCAAGTTTTTCGTGCAATTCGCTTTATGTCTTCGCTTTTGTCTGACGTCCTCGCCTGGCGTCGGTTAAGTGTTTACGCGCCTTAATAAATGAATATTTCAGAGCAACGAATAATGATAATGGCCGAAACGATATACGTCATGATTGCCGAAACGGCAGATGTTCCGGTATGTCGATTTTCCACAAGTAACCTTACTTAAGGTTTTCAAAAAATACCTGTTGCGACCTGGACATTTTATCATAGGCTTGAAAGCAACAAGTCGATGCGAAAATACTCTGCCCGGCGCACGCGCAACACAAAGGTGTCTCATGGCGGTCCACGCTATCGGCAAAAATACCATGCAACCCGGGACGAACCAAAGCCGGATGAGGTTTCAGGGTCGGCTGGGCGGCGCCGCCGGGGGCACGGCATTCACCTCACTGTTGACGGGCCGGGACTGCCGATAAAGCCGGACGATTACCTTTTCCGATTCGATCTTTGAGTTGGTTTTAGCGCACAGTTGCTGGCGCAATGCGGAGTCGTGCGCTGCGGTTGGGAGGGAGAGCATGCGGAACGATTGGGTAACGGAGCGGGCGCACCACTTCGGTTCGATAGGAGCCAACCCATTTGGCGGCCTCAACCGCTCAATAGCCGCGCATCAAGCAATCAGTCGGGGTGGGGAAGCTGGGGAGGCTGGCATGTCTTGGAAGATTGAGGTGGTGGTGGATGATTCCGGCGAATGGGAGGGTGACCCGTTGCGCTTCGAAACCCAGCGCGAAGCATTGGCCTATGCGCGCGACCTTGAGTTTCGCTGGTCCGCAGTGAGAGACAAGCGCGTCGTGAAAAGCGAAGATCCGGTCAACCACAGCTGGCCCCAGTGCTACCGCCGGGCGGGGTCGACCAAGAACTCGGGCGGCTGACGTCTGGCCGGCCTGTTCCTCAGTTTCTCTAAAATCTTCGACGAACCGAAAGCTGCGTTCCGTAACCTGATCGCCCGCGTGATCACCGTTGACGATCGCCCTGCGTCGTCCGAGCGAGCGGGCCGTCCAGGCCAGGTTCATGGCGAAAGGCAGCTTTCGGTTCCGGGTTAAGGAGCGCCATCTGAGAAAGTATCGCCGATGGGCTCGTGTGATCCGTCTGGGGCCGGATACGACACGCAACCGTCCCGTCGGGCGTGTGCTTCATCCCCAGCGATGCGCCGCAAGCGGTGGAAAAATTAATCGGAAAACAAGTTTTGCAAGGGATTGCCAGCCAACCCGCAAAAGCCCGTTTTCGCGTCCCGGTCTGCCCACCTCCACATCATGCATCCTGAGCCGAAGCATCTGAAGAACTTCGCCCGAAACAGCCAGTGGAGTCGTGGGAAGAAAGTCCGAAATAGCGCGTTTTTCAGCCGATTCCACCGCCCGGGATTGGAGCGGTTGCTCGCTTGCCACACGCCCATCCATCTGACGCGTGCCATCGGGCACCACATCGACCGTTTGGCCTGCCGTTCTGTCACTATCATGGGTTGCCTCTCGGCTTGCTTGGGTGAGGACGCTTTGGTTGGCCCTCTCCCCTACTTTTACTTTCCCCTGCATGCGGGAGGGCAGGGAGGGAACCAAGGTCTTCGCGACCGCCGATTAACCCCGCTGGCCGCCGCCGAGTCGTTCCTGGGCGCGGCGGCCCTTATGTCTACGCTCCGACATTGGTCATCGTTCTTTGGCTCTCCTCGGTCCATCACGAAACCTGCTCGGTGGGACTGAGTCTTGGTAACCCATGACTTAGGCCTAACACCACTCGTCCGCCAGCGAAGCCGCCGTAGTGACGGTGGCGAATTGTGACGACAATCGCGCAGGCCTTTCCGATACCGCAAAAAGGCCCGAATCAGAAGGGCCTGTTGAAACGGCGCAGACCACCGGATGCGGCCGATCCAGGGATGTTGTAATGTTCGTCAGGGAGCGCGTGCGCAGTTGAATCATGCGCAAATCTCGCGGGCATAAAGGGCATCAGCGATGTTCAACATTTTCAGCGTACATGTAATTTCGCTCATTGTCGCGGGGCTCGCGGTCGTTGCCGTATTCGTTTATATTCCTTTTGTAAGTGACTACGCGTTTTGGTTCCTGGTCGCGGCCTACATTATGTTAGCGGGACATAGGTGAATCGGTGGCAACAAAGAGTTAAGAATACCGCGCTGGCCCTTCATGATTGCGCGGGAGGTCGAAGATCGGTTCTTGCCGAGCAACTGAGCAATTGCAAACCGGTGCCGCTTGTGTTCGTCCGCCGACTTCGACCCCGCAATCCAGTAATGACCTCAGTATCGTGGTTCGGCGTAGCCGGCGTTGTAATAGGCGCCGGGTATGCCTGCGGGCGGCCGCGGCGACGCTTCATATTCGTATGCAGGTTCGTATCCAGGTCGTCCCGATGCCTCATATTCGTAGGGACCTCGCGGCGGCGCTTCGTATTCGTATGAAATCGGAGACGACGGATACTGCACGCCTCCGAATCCGAGATGCGGCCGCGCTCCACCGGCGTAGCCACCTGAATAATTGGGGTAACCACCCGCGTAGCCACCTGGATAATTGGGGTAACCACCCGCGTAGCCACCCGGATAATTGGG
>WNEZ01007874.1_pt1 | contig 14782 bp, 12 predicted proteins | sample 5400521 | NCBI WGS metagenome assembly WNEZ01 (sample SAMN13153339, study PRJNA577476) | soil metagenome | isolation source: 120 cm saprolite under Douglas fir tree site 2 hole 1 replicate 1 | place: USA:California | collected 2015-04-18
CATACCTGATCTGTGTGGGCTATAACAAAGCTAATACTCTTAGCTCCACCTAGCAGCCTCAAATGAGAGAACGGTTCCTGGAAGCCTCCATGTTCCTTTGCCCCGTGCTTCGTTACGATGCAAAGGTTTATGTGTTCCTTCCCCATGAACGTCAAGTTAAGGGTTTTTTTGACATCCACTCATAATTCTTCTGGCGGGCCTGCGGCCAGCTTTGAGAGAAGGAGAGAGTGAGGACACCTCGCGCTCCGGCAAGGGACTTCGTCCCCTGCACCCCTAGTTCTGAGTGGATCTCAGAAGGGGTGTAGGCGCGCAATTCATTGCGCCGGGGGGCAGGGCGAAAGGTGGTTGGTGGCTCCCACGCCTCCCCGCGCGATAAATCGCGCTGCTACGCCTTCATGTTACTCCGTTTATCTTGACGCTTATGGGGTTCATACGTTCCTTCCCTGATAGTACGCCAACCGGCAATTCTCTTCAGAGAAGGGTCGCACTATCAGGCGAACACAACACGGCGGTCAATTGCCGTGAGTTCCTCACTGATAAGCCCCCACTTCAAAATGATCCGGTGATAGGTGCCATCAGCCTTCAACTGGTTGTAAGCTGTCTGCACAGCATTGAACATGGAAGTATCACCCTTGCGTATAACAATACCTTCGGGGCCAGCACCGACAACCGAGCCGCCAACCTCAAACTGACCGGGATTCTGCTTAACATAAAGGTCTGTCACCGGCGAGTCCTGATAAATCGCATCAACGCGGTGATTTACTATTAGTTGGAGGACTGCGGTCTGATCCTGCAGAACGGTGAGCTTGATGGCGGGCTTCCCATTACTTTTACAGGCCTTGTTAGCAATATTCAAGTCACTCTGCTCTATCGTGCCATTCTGCACGCCAACAAGCAGCCCACACAAGTCAGCTGTGCTCTTGATGTTATGCGGGTTGCCTTTCTGCACCAGCAGTGACTCACCAGCGCTGAAGTACGGTACAAAATCAACCTTCTTCTGTCGCTCAGGAGTCACGCTCACCGCTGACATCACAACATCAAAACGCTTGGCCGCCAGGTCGTCGATGATGGTATCGAATTTCGTCGTCACAATTTTCGCCTGCAAGCCCATGCGCTGGGCAACCGCCGTGATCAAGTCGACGTCAAAGCCAACTGCTTTGTTAGTCGTGGGATCAATAGATTCCTGCGGTGGAAACGTCGTATCGCTCCCCACAGTCAATACGCCCGGGGTGATCAGATCATTTGGGGCTGCAACGGTCGGTGTTGCAGGATTGGGTGTAGGACTACTTCCAGTGGTGGTGCTATTGCCACACGCTGCAAGCAAGAGGCAAAGCCCTACCATGAGGCCCACTACTACTAGAGCAGGCGGAGTGCGTTGCCCTTGCGCCTTAAAGCAAATAAATCTCATAAACTAGCCTCCTCGGATACAAAAATACAGGGTTGAAATTGAAGTCAGTGTAACACAGCCACCAGGCAGTGACAAGTTAATCCGGTTCAGAACCTTCTTTCTCGTCGCCTATTTGTAATTACGATTTTTTACAGTCACATGTCACCATGGCAGACGCTCATATATAAAATGTACTGTTTTCTATTCGCATGACATTGCAAGTCAAATGTATCAAAATATGTCGCCTCTGGGCATATCTTGTAATGCACTTGTAAAAAAGGAGTGAAATATAGTGTTTCTGAGCGTATAGTGTGATACACTAGAGATAGCATAGGGGAGAGGGTTGTAGGAGCAAGGTTTGCCTCTGTCTAATTTAGAGCGGGATCGCCCCTACACTTCCTCACAGTCTCAAACGCCCATATCTTTCGTAGACATATTTCAGAGGATGAGAGCGGCATGCCCATTATATTTGACCGTGGCGTGTGTTGTGATTTGAACGAGACAATCTCGCGTGAGTGGTTGGTGACGAACGGCCTGGGGGGATACGCAGCAGGGACAGTCGCTGGTGTATTGACTCGCATGCACCACGGCTTACTTGTGGCCTCGCCGCTCGATACAGCCGTGCCGCAGCTTTTGCTGGCAAAGATCGATGAAGAGGTTGTGTTTGATCAGCGCACCTATTATCTAGGTACCAACGAGTATCGCGATGGTATACTCAACCCTTCTGGCTTTGTACACCTGGAAACATTTCGCCTGGAAGAAGGTTTTCCCATCTTCACCTACCGGCTGGGCGGCATCCATGGCATTATGCTCGAAAAACGTATCTGGATGCCTCGCGGCTCTAATACAACCTGCATCCAATATCGCGTTCTGCGCACCGCGGGTACCTATGCACATGATCTAGAGAATAGGGAAAGCAGCGCGCATCGAAGGAGTGAGGATCAAGGCTCGTGGGATCATATAAATAGAACGACAACTAACGGTTATACACGCCATCATGGCAATACAGAGGCGGCGCAACACGCAATCGCTCTGACGCTCCTACCATTTTCTGCTTACCGCCCGCATCACCAGCCACAGTATGGAAACAATGACTGGCACTTTCAGGTATACGTGCATCCGGCATATGACACGCACGAGGGTGAGCAACAACAGTTTACGCTTCCTAAAGGTGCGGCAGGCTGCACCATTCGCGCCTGGGATGGAGCACATCCCTACCACATCTTAGCCGTTGGCCATCCTGAGAGCCAGGTTACCTTTATTCCCACTGGTGTTTGGTACTGGAGCTTCTTGCGCAGGCATGACCAGGCAGCCGGACTTCCATCAACAGATGACCTCTACCTTCCTTGCGTCATTCGTGCAAGGCTCTGGCCCGGTGAGGATGCAGCATTGACGATTATTGCCAGCGCCGAAGAGTTATCTGAGCAGGTACTTGGCCTCCACCAGCTCAATCTCTCCTACAAGCGCGCTGTAGAGCGGCAACTCAATATTTCGCATCCGCAGCGTTACTTTGGTGAGGGCGGTGAAACGGTGCAGCAACTACCGGTCCTCCCAATCACAATAAATTCTGATTCCTTTGCTCAAGGCGAGGAGTTCCTACGACTTCTCTTACAGGCAGGTGACCATTTTCTGGCCAGGCGCACTTCCCCGCGCGACGATTCTGTTGACACACAATTTTTGCTTTTCAATAGTGTAGAGAGCATCCCACTCGTGTTTGCAAACTATTTCAATATGGAAGGGCATACTCGCGATACCCTGATTGCTCTTCCCGGGCTAATGCTTGCTACAGGCCGCTATGATGAAGCTCGCCGCTTACTGCGTGGTCTCGCACGCTACTTCAAGCAAGGGATGCTACCAGATCGTTTGCCAACACCGGATCATCCTTTGGAAGAGAGCGACTATGGCAGCGTTGACACAACTCTCTGGTACTTTTATAGTCTCGATTATTACTTCCGAGTCGCTCATGACTACAAGCTTCTCGATGAACTCTTTCCTCGCCTTGTCGAGTGTATTAACTGCTATATTCAGGGCACTTTCAATGGTATCGGGGTTGATAGCAGCGATGGCTTGCTACACGCACAGCGGCCTGGCAGAGCCCTTACCTGGATGGATGCGACTATTAACGATATCCCTATTACACCTCGCCAGGGAAAACCGGTCGAGGTTAACGCTCTATGGTACCATGCACTTTCCCTCATGCACGAATGGTCGCACTACCTGCACCGTACAGGGCGTATCAGCTATGTTACTTTCTCTTACCAGGAACAGAGCCTACGCTGCAAGCAGAGTTTTCAGCAGCGCTTCTGGTACTCCTCCGGCAACTACCTCTATGACGTGATCGACGGGCCAGATAACAACGACACTGCTTTCCGCCCTAACCAACTGTTAGCACTTTCACTGCGCTATCCAATACTGGACGGTGAGTATCGATCTATCGTGCTCAATCTCATTACTCAGCACCTGTTGACACCACTGGGCTTGCGTACGTTGGCACCATACGAACCGGGTTACCAGGGTCATTTGCCAGGAAATCTGGAAGACCTACAGCGAGCACTTCACCAGGGAAGTGTTTGGCCCTGGTTGATCGGGCCTTATGTTGATGCCTGGCTCAATGTGCATGGATCATCTTCTCTTACGCTTTCTGCAGTGCAGGACAGGCAACTGCAGCAGGAGCACTTAAAGCGATTGCATCACAAGGGTCTCGCAATCCTTGAGCCGTTCCGCAAGCAGCTAAGCGAAGGTATATTGGGCATGATTGGGAGCGCATTCTCTGGTAATGCTCCCTACGATGGAGGCTACAGAGTTACTTCCGCTCTCGGTATTGGCGAAATCCTGCGGGTGTATAACCTTTTCGCTCAAACCGATATCGGATACTCCAGTCAGGCATTCTCAATCCCTATCCCGACTTTCCGGTAAGTTCCAGGGAGTCGTTCCGTTTTTGCACACTTTTCCCCTTAGTTATCCACACTCACTGTGGATAACCTGGCACTTTTTTCTCATCTTTCTCAAAGTATTCACCTTTCATACAGCGAATCGGGGACGAATAGGTTTTCCACATTTATGGTGGATAAGTTTTCCACATCATCCGCTAAGCGCGGAGTACCTGGCCAGTTCTCCACATTTATGGTGGATAAGTTTTCCACATCATCCACCGACCAGGCAGCGATATTCCGGTTTTCCACATTTATGGTGGATAAGTTTTCCACATCATCCGCTAAGCGCGGAGTACTTGGCCAGTTCTCCACATCTATGGTAGATAAGTTTTCCACATTATCCACCATAGTAATAGAAGCTGTACCATTCATTCAGCAGAGGTTTAAGATGGAGGCAGCTACAAGTAAGTGGATAAACCGGCTCAAAGTGTGGACAACTCATTAAAATTGTGCAAAAACCTCCCTCATGGTTTCTTGCACGTTTTGCTTATGCACAATCCTGTGGATAAGTTTTCCACTGTTACCATAGTAGTGGACAACCCTGGCTAGAGATCCACATAGTCGGTGGACAACTTATCCACCTTGCCATTCCTTCCAGCAAAATGGAATCAGTTTATCCCCATAACCTTCATTATTATCCACCATCCAATCCACCTTATCCTCTTTCTATCCACTACGCTTGGAGCTTTTGAACAGGATAGTTAAAGACCATGAAAACCTCTGGGGAGGCTGGCACAGGCATACATAAAAGTGACATCGATGCGGTTGTTTGGGAGTTTTATCCACTTATCCACAAGGCCTATTACTACTGCGGTAATATACTTATTAAATAAGATAGAATCTAATAGTATATAGAAGTTGTGGATAAGTCAGATACCCCGGCTGAAGCAAGGGGGCTTGTGTCTAAGCTCCACCGCAGTTCAGCGTACCGGGAAAAGAACGGCCATTCCTCCCCGCATGAATGACGGGGGCAACCTGGCATTTCCAATAACGTATAAGTTAGTAGTACAAATAGGGTATCTTTTAGCATAACTTTGTACATTTGTATGTTATAACGCGACTTTCTGGAATATTGCTCGTTATATTGTGTGTGAGACCCAGGTAGTGCGAGCAACGGCCCGGTCGCAGCGAGCGTGTCTTGTTGAAGGAAAAAGCATGGCGTCTATCATTGACACGATCAAGGCTAAGATTGATGTGGTAGAGGAAATTGGCCTGGTCGTTGCTTTACAGAAATCCGGCAGGTCATTCAAAGGACGTACAGAAGCAGCAAGGGTTGGAGTTTCGCGATGCCCTCGTCTACCTGGCAGAAAAAGCAGGTGTCTCGATTGAAGACAATGGCACCAGCAACCCGGAGGAAGAGCGCGAGGCAAGTGCCATCAGGGAACGCCTGCGCAAACTAAACGAAGATGCGCTGCTCTGGTTTCACCAGATGCTATTGCGCTCGAAAGATGCAGCAGAGGCCCGTGCTTACATTCAAAGTCGCGGCATCTCGTCTGACTCTGTAATTGCCTTCGGGTTGGGTTATGCACCCAATCATGGGAATGCATTAAGCAGCTTTCTTCTTGGGCGAGGCTATACTGAGCACGAGTTGATGAACGGGGGCCTGGCGCGAGCGCGAGAGGGTGCCGGGAATACTGGCGGCGTAAGGAGTGTTGAAGGTATCGGGGAAGCAAGCGGTGGGGTATATGATTACTTTAGGCAGCGTATTATTTTTCCCATCCGGGACATGCGAGGTAGAGTGATCGGCTTTGGTGGACGTGCGCTGGGCGATGGTCAACCAAAGTATCTCAACTCTCCCCAGACAATACTGTTTGAGAAGAACAGTATACTCTACGGCCTTGATATGGCAAAGGACGCGATTAAACTCGCAAAACAGGCAATTATCGTTGAAGGGTACGTAGATGCGATCATTGCTCACCAGTATGGAACCAGGCAAACGGTGGCTTGCATCGGTAGTGCCATTACCGAAAAGCACATTCTACAACTTAAGAAACTGACAAAGCAGGTGACACTGGCCCTGGATCCTGACGCGGCAGGAGCGACAGCGACTGAGCACGGCATACAAGAGGCACTAAAAGCCTTTGATCGCAGCGTTGTTCCTGTGCCGTTGCTAGCAGATGGACGCAGAACAGGGACACGAAAGGAAGGTAAGCGCAATGAGCCACGCGGCATGATCCGCCTGGAAGAGCAGGTCGATGCCGAGATCAATGTGTTACAACTTCCACCTGGCCAGGACCCGGACGAAGTGATTCGACAAGATTTCTCGCTGTGGTCCTACGCGGTTGCTCATCCTATCGCACTGGTGGATTATTACTTTGTAGCTAAAACGGCGAACCTGAATTTGCGACAACCGGGAGGTAAAACAGAGGCTGCCAGGCGTCTACTTCCAGTGATAACTATGATCTCGGATCGTGTTAAGCGCGATGCCTACATACGCAAACTGGCTGCGCTGATTGCCGTTGACGAACGCAGTCTGCATGATGAATTACGGCGCGTGCTAAGGAAACAGGTAAATACTGCTGTGACAGCTGTGTTTTCCGAGCCGGTGGGGCCGCGCTCAATTCAAGAAACGACTGGGCAACAACCTCCTATAACCAGGGAGGCTGTGCAGGACGACGAAATTGAGCCTGCCGGACCAGCGAAGGAAAAGAGTAATGGGGAAAGACAAGAACAACAAATTTATGCACTTGACAGGAGCTGGCAGAGTAGGTTACAATGGGAAGACTACCTGATTGGGCTACTCTTGCAAAATCCTGGGTTAAGTTACCATGTTTGTGGTATAATAAACGATGGTGACTTTGCCGGGACAGACACGCGAGAGTTGTACCACATTCTCAACTCTGTTTATCAACGTGGTTCTTCCCCCTTACATCAATCCTTTGAGCAGCATGTGCCTTCTGCGCTGCTGGCAACAATTGCTAGAGCACGTAAAAGTGTGGAATCGAAGTCGCCGCTGAGCGGTACAAGTCTGATCAAGGATGCGATACAATGCGCTACCCGACTCAAGCGCATTCGATTATTACAATTGAATACAGAATTACGCTATCTTATGAGCGAAGCAAATGAAGCTGGCGATGTCGAGTCGATGCAGCAGTTCCAACAACAACTGTTAGCAATTCATCGGCAGCTACGAACCATTGACTCGGCGATGCATTTGCACGGATAACCGTGTGGTGCGCGGCCATGATGACCCGTCGAGACGAATAGTCTAATCATTTTATCAAATTGGATCAGGAAGCAGGCGCTATTATTCGTTTTGTTTATCACCTTGAACCTGTTTTCTGAAGGGGGGATGCCAGAATGGTGAATCAGGAACAAGATGTAATTGATCGTGTACACAATGAACACATCAACACTGGACCATTAAGAAATGTGTTCCTCGAACCTTTTACAGAGTCCATGTTGAGCGATCCGGAAAATGTCTTTGATATCGATACTGTGGGACATCATGCTCATGCTGCTACTGGCGGGAGCCTCGTGACCCCCATCAATGCAGGTGAGTCATATGACCTGTTTTCTAAGCTACAGGACGAAGAGCCTATGGATGCCCTGGATCCGACAAAAGAGCCACCGGCGGATTGGGAGCCAGGACCTGAGGATGAAATGGATGCTGAGGTCATGGCCAACGCCAAGTGGGATGAGCTGCACGATGGCTTTGGCATTGTAGTTGCTGATTTGGAGAGCAGCTTGGACGATCCCGTGCGCATGTACCTGCGCGAGATCGGCCGCGTCCCTCTGCTCTCGGCAGAGGAAGAGGTAAAGCTCGCACAGCGCATGGAGCGCGGAAAGGTAGAACGTCTGAAGCCTTCGCCCAACCGCCGTCTGATCGATGACGGGGAGGAAGCGCAGCGTCGCTTGACTGAAGCGAATCTGCGTCTCGTCGTCAGTGTAGCGAAAAAGTATATCGGCCGCGGCATGAGCCTGCTGGATTTGATCCAGGAAGGCAATATTGGCCTGATCCGAGCGGTAGAGAAGTTTGACTATACCAAGGGCTACAAGTTCAGTACGTACGCTACCTGGTGGATCCGCCAGGCCATTACCCGTGCTATCGCGGATCAAGCTCGCACGATTCGTATCCCCGTGCATATGGTGGAGACGATCAATCGCTTGATTCGCATCAGTCGTCGTCTGCTGCAAGACCTTGGGCGCGAACCAACGTCCGAAGAGATTGCTGAGCAGATGGATATTACTGCTGAGAAAGTGCGGGAGATCATCAAGGTCAGCCAGGAACCGGTGAGCCTTGAAACGCCGATCGGTGAGGAAGATGATAGTCACCTGGGCGATTTCATCGAGGATCACACAGCTCTGGCGCCTGCGGATGCCGCCAGCCATCAACTGCTCAAAGAGCAGGTGGAGGATGTGCTCGATAGCTTGACCGAGCGCGAGCGCAAAGTGCTGCAACTGCGTTTTGGCCTGGATGATGGCCGCAGCCGCACTTTGGAAGAAGTGGGCAAAGAGTTCCACGTGACTCGCGAGCGTATTCGCCAGATCGAAGCCAAGGCTCTGCGCAAGCTGCGCCATCCCAGCCGCAGCCGCAAGCTCAAGGATTACCTGGATTAGTAGGCAACATTATAACCTCCGGGGTGCGACAGTGTCGCACCCCAATTTTTTTGCTCTTGGTGTCGAACACATCAAGAGTTAGTGACCCTGTTAGTTTCAAAACCCCTTCTCCCGAAACAACGATTGCGTGAGCGTCAGTTTTACCCATCAAAAGTATGGCATGACAGCTATACTGAGTATATAAGACTAATCATCTCTCTTGTACCAGTTGGGTGCGTTTCTTTTTTGCTCCGAACTTGGAAGGGCGGGCATGGCAAGGGCCCTCCCAGCGTTGTATAGTAGTGGCACCTCTTGCAGGTGCCATGCAAAAAATGCAACTTGCCCGTACCAGTTCTGTCTCAGACGATGGAGACCCCTATGCGCCTTGAACGACTTGAAAATGTACAGGTTCAACAAATTGGACCGGTCGAGCCCGAACCTGATGACGCCTGGCTTAATGACGTGGGGCCATCATCTCGACCCGAGCCGCAGAAAGAAAATGATGAGAAAGAAGCACCATCGCCCCAACTAGAAACATATACTCTCGTCGATCATATCGAACTCCTATCGCGGCAAAATACACCCGTCAATCAGGCTTCATCGGATCCGCAGCGATATACACCTGCCGCTTCTGCTCCTCCACTATCACAACCCGGAGCACAGATCGAGCATAGTCATCATCTCTGGCCGGTTCTGCTTCGTCTCAGTAAGCAAATCTGGCAGGAATTCCACCAGGAGCCAGGTTCGGCACCTATTAGTGAACCCACAGCGGTTGAGCTGGTACGCAACCGCTGTCTTGAGTTACTACGTGCAGATCTTGCCCTTGCCAGCCAGGTGCGCGATCTTGCGGAAGCCGAGCAGCTTTTACAAAGTGTAGTATCAGAGGTGATGGGTTATGGACCACTTGAGGCGTTACTGCAAAGCGATAATATCTCTGAAATCATGATCGTTGGTCCACGGCTTACCTACATGAAGTGCAACGGCAAACTACAGGAATCGCCCTATCATTTTGAAGATAATCACCACATAATGCGCATCATTGAAAATATGCTGCTCCATACTGGCCAACACATCGAACTCGGCCGCCCGCTGGCTGAGATACGTTTGCCTGGTGGAGCATATGCCAGTATTATCATGCCGCCTTATGCCATACATGGACCTGCCATCACCATTCGCAAAAACTCGAGACCCCCGTTCACCCTTGCTGACCTTATTAAGCAGGGTTCAATAACGCAGCAGATGGCTGATTTTCTCTCTGCCTGCGTCCAGGCAAGCCTCAATATCGTCGTTTGCGGCTGCTGTGGTTCAGGCAGAACTATGCTGTTGAACGCACTGGGTTTGCTCATTCCATCTCATGAACGCATTGTGACCATAGAAGATGTGCCTGAGCTAAAGTTGGATCACAGGCACGTGGTGGCATTGGAAGCCCGGCAGGTTGATCTTGAAGGCGCTCAACAGGTCAGCATGCGCGACCTGGTGCAATATGCGTTGCACATGCGACCGGAACGCATCATTGTTGGTGAGTGCAAAGGGATTGAGGTAGTGGAGTTGTTGCAAGCTATGTATACCGGGTGTGATGGTATACTCACATCTATATATGCCAATAATGTGCGTGATTGCCTGGCGCGTCTGGAGGCAATGTGCCAGGTAGGCCGGATGCATCTCCCCCTCGCTGCTATAAGAACTCAACTAACCGCTGCTGTGGATCTGCTTGTGTATACCTCTCGCCTGCGCGATGGGTCGCACAAAATAATGAATATTGCCGAGGTGCAAGGGATTGAAGATGACGCCATCAAACTACAAAGCATCTTCTATTACCAGGACGAGGGAGTAGATATAAAGACGGGAAAAGTGCAGGGCGCCTTCAAACCCGGAGGCTTCCTCCCAAATTTCATGTCCAAACTGGAAGCTGCGAATATCCGCTTGCCGCGTGATATGTTTGTGCCTCTCCATACAACCCCTTGACCTGCCGATCACGCTCGACAAGCTCCTGCTGTGAGACGATAGAACAAAATAGATGTTACAAATGCACTGTTACATGACTATCGTTGCATTGTCTCGATCGTCCTGCGCACAATCTCCACAAAATCCGGCTTGAGGCTGGCGCCACCAACTAATGCCCCGTCAATATCAGGGTGAGCCACAAACTCGCTGATATTGTCCGAGGTCACGCTACCACCGTAGAGGATGCGCAGTGCCGCTGCCGCCTCGGCACCATATACATCGCTAAAGAGTTCACGGATGAGATGGATCACCTTACCAGCTCCCTCGGGCGTTGCGGCTTTGCCTGTTCCGATAGCCCAGATAGGCTCATAGGCGATCACAACCTCTTGTGATTGCTTTTCCGGGAGATGCGAGAGACTATGTTGCACCTGTGAACGGATTACCTGTTCGGTCTGGCCTGCCTCGTGCTGTTGCTCGTGCTCACCAATGCACACAATGGGACGTAACCTGTGGTTGAGCGCTGCAAGCGTCTTCTTATTCACCAGTTCGTCGGTTTCACCGAAATAGGTGCGGCGCTCCGAGTGGCCAAGAATGACCGTACTGCACAGCTCATGCACCATCGCAGGTGAAATCTCACCGGTAAAAGCTCCCTTCTCCTCGTAGTAAATATTCTGTGCGCCTAATTCGATGCGCGGAAATAGCTGAGCATCTAATACTTCGCGTACCGCTGCCAGTGAAATGGCCGGTGGGCAGAGTATGCACAAGATGTGAGGATACGGCCGCACTAGCTGCCCCAGTTCAGGCACGATCTCAAAAGCGAAATGCGAGGCCTGCCTGGGACCATAGTGCATCTTCCAATTACCAGCTATGATGGCTGTGCGAGTTGGCATTGTCATAACTCTTTGTCCTGTAAAGCTGCCACTCCTGGGAGGACGCGCCCTTCCAGAAATTCTAGCGAAGCTCCTCCTCCAGTCGAGACGTGAGTCATCTTATCCGCTGCACCAGCATGATCTACTGCCGCGGCCGAGTCCCCACCTCCGATGATAGTCGTTGCTCCGGCGGCTGTGCGTTCAGCCAGTATCTCTATGATAGCGTCGCTGCCTTTTGCAAAGGCAGGCATCTCTGCCACTCCCAGTGTACCGTTCCACACAATCGTCTGAGCCCCTGCTAGCGCTTCCCGGAACGCCGCCGCTGTTGCAGGACCTATATCCAGGATGCGCCATCCCGGCTGAACCTGGTCATGTGCCACAACCTTGTGGGTTGCATCCGCGGCGAAACGATCTGCGACCACAACATCACTGGGCAGCAACAGCTCTAATCCTCGCTGTTTTACCTTTGCAATCAGGTCGCTGGCCACCTCCACTTTACCTGCTTCGAAGAGCGAGTCCCCGATCTCGTAGCCCTCCGCTTTGAGAAAAGTATTTGCCATCCCACCGCCGATCAGGAGTACATCAACCATCCCGATGAGCCGCTCTAACACCGCTATCTTATCAGAAACCTTGGCGCCGCCAACGATAGCAGCAAAGGGTCGCCGGGGTTCCTGCAAGGCCGATCCCAGGAAATTGATCTCCTTTTCCATCAGGAGGCCCGCCACGCCCGGCAGGTAGTGTGTCACGCCTTCCGTCGATGCATGAGCGCGATGTGCTGTGCCGAAAGCATCGTTGACATAGATGTCGCCGAGCGAGGCGAGTTGCCGGGCGAAGTCAGGGTCGTTTTTCTCTTCTTCTTTGTGAAAACGGAGATTTTCCAGCAACAATACCTGCCCCGGTTGCAGTGCTTTCGCCTGTGCGTCGACCCCTGGTCCGATACTATCTGCCGCCATCTCTACATGCTTGCCCAGCAGTTCACTCAGACGTTTCCCCACCGGCGCCAGGCGGAGCTGCTCAACTACCTTTCCATCTGGCCGCCCAAGGTGCGACATTAAGACAACAGCGGCTCCGTTGTCGAGTAAGTAACGTATGGTAGGTAGAGCTGCTTTGATACGTGTATCATCGGTGATCTGCTGGTCTGCATCTAATGGCACGTTGAAGTCGACACGTACTAATGCACGCTTCCCGGGGACTTCGATATCGCGGACTGTCTTTTTATTCATCGCTACAGGCCTTTTTGTGCAATGAAATCAGCGAGGTCTGCAATGCGGCAGGAGTAGCCCCACTCGTTGTCGTACCACGCGATAACCTTGACCATGTTACCGCCGAGAACCATTGTAGAGAGCCCGTCCACAATAGAGGAATGCGAGTCGCCCCGGAAGTCTGTGGAGACCAGGGGCTCCTCTGTATAATCAAGAATACCGTTCAATGGACCGGCAGCAGCCTGTTTGAAAGCCTCATTGACGGATTCTCTGCTGGCTTCCTTGCGTACATTCGCCACAAAATCCACGACTGAAACGGTGACAGTAGGCACGCGTAGTGACATACCATCGAAGCGCCCCTTCAGTTCGGGAATGACGAGCGCAAGAGCGCGAGCTGCGCCTGTCGTCGTAGGAATGATATTGGCGCCAGCGGTGCGAGCGCGGCGCAGGTCTTTGTGTACCTGGTCCAGGATGCGCTGATCGTTGGTATACGAATGAATGGTGTTCATCAGGCCGCGTTCGATGCCGAAGTTATCATTGAGAACCTTTGCAGCCGGAGCCAGGCAATTGGTAGTGCAGGAAGCATTAGAAATAATGTTGTGCTTCGCGGGATCATACATCTGTTCATTGACACCCAGCACCATCGTGAGGTCTTCGCCTTTCGCCGGGGCCGAGATGATGACTTTCTTGGCGCCACCACGCAGGTGGGCCGCTGCCTTATCTGCATCGGTGAAAATACCTACAGACTCAATCACGATCTCTACGCCCAGGTCCCCCCACGGAATCTCGCCCGGGTCACGCAATGAAAGTACCTTGATCTTATGCCCATTGACAATAAGAGAATCGGCAGTTGTCTCAACCTCACCCGGGAAACGGCCATAGGTGGAATCGTATTTCAAAAGGTGAGCATTGGTTTTAGTATCCGTCAAATCGTTGACAGCGACGACTTCGAGTTCCTGCGGGTGGCGCTCTAGCATCGCTTTCATCGACTGTCGCCCGATGCGCCCAAAACCGTTGATGCCTACGCGAGTTGTCATATGAGGATCTCCTTTGTGATATCAATAGAAGAGAGGAAAGACGAGTTGAAGGGATGTTTCACGTGAAACATCCCTTTATCTCCACACCTTGTAAATGTTCCACTTCGTGACTCTGCATACAGACTATCACCTGGCCAGTTGATGGTCAAGCCTGGAAGAAACCTCTGGTACCGGGATCACCCCTATTGAGAAACGGACATACTCATCTGTATACCCAAAGCCAGAGCCGGGCACACCGGCAATGCCTGTCTTCTCGAACAAAGAGAATGCGTCTTCGCCTGGGCAGAGCTTACTCCAGTTATAGACGGTGGCATCATCATCGATGTAAATCTGCTCGAACAGGTGTAGTTCTTCATCGATAGAGTGCAACTGCGCGGTGAAACGTTGGCGTCGCAGGCGGTAAAGTGCTCGCAGCTTTTCGTTCAGCCAGGGGCGAGCCTGCATCAGACGCATATATGCCATGAAACGTAATTGCCATTCTCCTGGTAACGAAGCCATGGTGTTTGACCAGCCGGGAGCAATGGCCGCGGCAACCGTGGGGTTACCCGCAGTAACCCAACCAAAGCGCTCCCCTGTCAGTGTATAGGTTTTGGAAAAACTGCTGACAAAGATGGTGTGTTCTAACACATCGGGTTGCACAAAGGTCGCCATGCGCGCGTGATCCTCTTCCGGTTTGCCCGTACCGATATAAGCGAGGTCGGCAAGAATGAATACTTCTCTTCCCACCTTGCGGTATGCGCGCAGTACTGCGTGAATATCGTTGAGTTCATCGGGCGAGTAAGCGAAGGTGGTGGGATTATTTGTGATCGTGAGGTAGATGACGCGAATAGCGGGATTGTTTGCAAGCAGCCGGTCGAGTTCCAGGGCAGTC
>WNEZ01009323.1_pt1 | contig 14781 bp, 10 predicted proteins | sample 5400521 | NCBI WGS metagenome assembly WNEZ01 (sample SAMN13153339, study PRJNA577476) | soil metagenome | isolation source: 120 cm saprolite under Douglas fir tree site 2 hole 1 replicate 1 | place: USA:California | collected 2015-04-18
CGCAAGCGGCCATTGCAGCGTGAGCAAGTTCCTCCTTCTCGTCATCGCAATAGTCGTCGTCTACTTCGTGTTGACCGGTCTTGCACGCAAGCGCCGGCAGCGCTCTGCGCCGCCTCCGGTCGAGCCGATGGTTCCTTGCGCGCATTGCGGGGTCAACGTTCCGCGCAGCGAAGCGCTTGGGGCCGCCGGCCGCTTCTTCTGCAGCGAAGAACACCGCCGGCTCGGCGCCGGCTGAGGACGTCATGGCGGCTTCAGCGATGCTCAGCCTGTCGTTGCTCCCGCAGGAGGGGGCCGTAGCGGACTCGTTTTGGGTCTCACTCAAGTACTTCAACTTCTACCGCATCGCGGTGGCGGCGATATTCCTGCTCGCAGCCCTGATTTTCGGTGACGCGCTCAGCCTCGGCAGCCACGATATTGCGGCGTATACGTACTCGAGCGTCATTTATCTGGCGCTCGCCGTCGTATTTCACGTCGTGCTGCGAAAGGTACCGGCGTACTTCAACCTTCAACTCACGCTGCACGTCGTCACCGACGTCGTGCTCATCGTCATGTTGATGTATGCCTCGAGCGGCATCCGTAGCGGCCTCGGCGTGATGCTGCTCATTTCCCTGGCGGGTGCCGCGCTGGTCAGCCGGGGCACACTGACGCTCTTCTACGCCGCATTGGCGTCGATTGCGGTCCTTCTCGAGCAGTCGTACTGGGTGCTCGTGCACGACTCCAGCACTGCCAACTATGTCCAACCCGGGCTGCTGTCGATCGGGTATTTCGCGACGGCGCTGATTACCAACCGGCTGGCGCGGCGCCTGATCCTGAACGAGCGCCTGGCACAGCAACGCGGTGCCGATCTCGCCGATCAGCTTCGTATCAACAAGCTGATCATCCGCGATGTGCAGGACGGGGTGCTCGTCGTGGATGCCGATGGACGGGTGCACCTGCACAATCCGCGCACGGCCGATCTGCTGGGGCGACTCGTACCCGATTTGAGCCGGATCGAAGATTTTTCAGAGGATCTCGCGCATCGGCTTGCCGCCTGGCGCGCCGGCCAGGGCGCGAGCAGCGTAAGCGTGCGCTTTTCCGAGAGCGGTCGCCTGGTCCGTGCGCGTTTCGTCTCGGTGGGCGTCGCAGGCGGCAGCTCCAGCCTGGTGTTTCTTGAGGATTTGTCCAAACTCCAGGAACAGGCCCAGCAACTCAAGCTCGCGGCGCTCGGACGGCTCACGGCCAACATCGCCCATGAGATCCGCAACCCCCTGTCGGCCATTACGCATGCCGGAGACCTCCTGCAGGAAGAACAGCGCGGACCGCAGAAGGAACGCATGGTGCAGATCATCCGGGACAACGCGCGGCGCCTGGAGCGCATGGTTCACGACGTGCTCGAGCTCTCGCGGCGCGACCGCGTTCAACCCGAGACGATCCGCGTGCGCCCGTATCTGCTTACGTTTATCGAGGAGTTCGCGCGGAACGACAGCATCCCCGGCGAAAACTTTTCGGTCGAGGCGGCCGAAGATATGACGCTGGAATTCGACCGAGCCCATCTCAACCAAGTGCTGTGGAACCTCTTGCACAACGCCTGGCGGCACTGCCGCGGGCTCGCCGGAAGCGTGCGCATCACCGTTTCGGGCCGGGCAAATCGAGTAGAATTGCACGTCATAGACGACGGCGAGGGCGTGGCGAAGGAGTTGCAAGCGCAGTTGTTCGAGCCGTTTTTCACCACGTTCGCGAGCGGGACGGGGCTGGGCCTCTATATCGCACGCGAGCTGTGTGCCGCCAACGGCGCGAGTCTTGAGTACCTGGACCGCAAGCCGGGCGCGGACTTTAGGATCCTATGGCAGGAACCGTAGCGAACCGGCGCGCGGAACGGCGAACGGGCCTCGTCCAGGGTTCGGTGCTCGTCATCGACGACGAGGCAGACATCCGGGAACTGCTCGAGCTGTCGCTGGTCCGCATGGGTCTGGCGGTGGAATGCGCCGGTACCGTGGCAGCGGCCAAGCAGCTGCTCCAGTCCAAGCGCTATGACCTTTGTCTTACCGACATGCGCTTGCCCGACGGTGACGGGCTGGACCTGGTGCGTTTCATCGGCGTCGAATGCGCGGACCTGCCCGTGGCGGTGATCACGGCGTTTGGCAGCACCGAAAACGCCGTGGCGGCCCTTAAGTCGGGTGCCTTCGATTACCTGACCAAGCCCCTGTCCCTCGATCAGCTGCGCACGCTGGTCAAATCCGCGTTGTCCCTGCCCCAAAAACCGGCGGCGGCCAAATCAGGGGAAGCGCAGCTTCTTGGCTCGAGCCCCGGGATCGAGCAGGTGCGCTCGATGATCGAGAAGCTCGCGCGCAGCCAGGCACCCGTTTACATTACAGGCGAGTCCGGGAGCGGCAAGGAGCTCGCCGCGCGCCTCATCCACAGCAAAGGGTCGCGGCGCGAGAAGCCCTTCGTACCGGTCAACTGCGGCGCCATCCCCGAGAACCTGATGGAGAGCGAGTTCTTCGGCTATAAGAAGGGGGCGTTCACGGGCGCTGAAGGCGACCGCGATGGATTTTTCCAGGCTGCCAGCACCGGCACCCTGTTCCTCGACGAAGTCGCCGACTTGCCGCTCGCGATGCAGGTCAAGCTGCTTCGAGCGATCCAGGAGAAAACTGTGCGCAAGGTCGGGGCGACCTCCGAGGAAGCGGTCGACGTGCGCATTATCTGCGCCACGCACCAGAATCTGGCGGCCTGTGTCGAATCAGGGAAATTTCGCCAGGACCTGTACTATCGCCTGGCGGTCATCGAGCTGAAAATGCCTCCGTTGCGGGAGTGCCGCGAGGACATTCCGGTGCTTGCGGATGCAATTCTGCAGCGGCTTTGCGGTCCCGACGGCAAGCGGTCCATGCGGCTCTCCGAAGGAGTGAAAGAGGCCCTCGCGGGCTACGATTTTCCAGGCAATACCCGCGAACTGGAGAACATTCTGGAGCGGGCCATCGCGCTTGCCGCGCACGAGGAAATCCAGCCCGACGACTTGCAGCTCGCTCCGCCGACGTGGGTCGCTCGCGAACCGGGAGCCCCCAACGCCAAATGGCCGTTGCCGGAGTACCTCGACCGTGTCGAAAGGGAGGCGATCCTCGAGGCTCTCGAGAAAACCCGCTTCAACCGAACTGCTGCGGCCAAGCTCCTGGGCATCACCTTCAGAGCGTTGCGCTATCGCATGGAACGCCTGGGAATCCGGTAAGTGGAGCTCGACCCTCTCGATGAGGAAGGGGTGCTCGCGGGGACGGTGCAAGTTCCTTCGCCCAATTGCGACGAACGCCCGGCTGACTCGGTGCTAAGGGTGCTGGTCGTGCACAACATCAGCCTGCCGCCGGGCCAATTCGGCGGTGAAGCGATCGTGCAACTGTTTACAAATACGCTCGATTTTGCCGCGCACCCGTATTACGAAGCTCTTCGCGATCTGAAGGTATCGGCGCATTTCCTGGTGCGACGCGAAGGCGAATTGATCCAGCTGGTGCCCTGCGCAAAGCGAGCTTGGCACGCGGGCTCCTCGCGCTGGGGGGGGCGCGAGCGCTGCAACGATTTTTCCGTGGGCGTGGAACTCGAAGGCGCCGACGACCAAGCCTACTCCGATAGTCAATACTCGCGTCTCGCGGAACTGCTCTTGGTTCTCCGCCTGCGATATCCGATCGTCGATGTCGTCGGGCACGTCGACATTGCCCCGGGCCGCAAGACCGATCCCGGACCTGCGTTCGACTGGGGACAATTCCGCCAGTCATTGGCGCGGATTCAATAGCCCTCTCGCCCGCGGCGTTGCCGCGACGACCTTCCTGCGTTAGTCCGTTCGGCTCTGGCCCGCCGACGCCTTCCGTTCGATGTTGCAATGCTCCTAAGGCGCTTGAGCAGGCTTCGCTTGCATCTTGACATTACACTAGAATTAGTTGCACACTCTGGCCCGAGTACTATATATTGTGGTCGAAGGGAAAAGCCCCCCGAGGCCCCGGTTTTCGCCGCCCCCACACCTGCCGGGCAGCGCACAAAAAGAGTAGAGGAGACGGTATATGCAGATCGCGGCTGACGTGACGACTCCACAGTCGATTCCCGGCACGACGACTCTCGCCGACCTCAGCACCGCAGTCCAGCCCGAGTTTTCGCAGTACAGGATCATCCGTCGCAACGGCGCGGTGGTGGGTTTCGAGCCCGGCAAGATTTCCGTCGCGGTGACCAAGGCGTTTCTGGCAGTCGAAGGCGGACAGAGCGCCGCGTCGGCGCGGATCAGGGAGCTGGTTGCCGCGCTGACCGGCGCGGTCGTTAGCGCACTCGTACGCCGCCAGCCGGCAGGGGGCACCTTCCATATAGAAGACGTCCAGGACCAGGTCGAGCTCGCGTTGATGCGTTCGGGCGAGCACGAAGCAGCCCGGGCCTATGTCCTATACCGGGAAAAGCGCGCCGAGGCGCGCGCCCACGAAGCGGCGCAGAAGAAACCGGCGCCCCAGCCGCAACTTCATACCGTCGAGGACGGCGTGCGGCGCCCGCTCGATCTGGCTCGACTCGAGGAACTGATAGCGTCGGCTTGCGAGGGCCTGGGCGAGGTGGTGGATCCCAAGCTGATTGTTGCCGAAACCCTGAAGAATATCTATGACGGGGTGCCTGCCGACGAGGTGCGCAAGTCCGCGGTGCTTTCGGCGCGCGCACTGATCGAAAAGGATCCGGCCTACAGCTACGTCACCGCGCGGCTGCTTCTTCATACCATCCGGCGGGAGGTTCTGGGCGAAGAGGCCCTGCAGGCGGAGATGAAAAGACGATACGCCGAGTATTTTCCACAGTTCGTCGCGCGAGGTATCCGTGCCGAGCTCCTCGATGAGCGCTTGGCCAATTTCGACTTGAAGAGGCTCGGCGCCGCTCTGGACGCTTCGCGCGACCTCAAGTTCGGTTACCTCGGTCTGCAAACGCTCTATGACCGGTACTTCCTGCACATCCAGGGTACGCGTATCGAACTGCCGCAGGCGTTTTTCATGCGCGTGGCGATGGGCCTGGCTTTGAACGAAATCGACCGCGAGACGCGCGCCATCGAGTTCTACAACGTGCTGTCCTCGTTCGACTTCATGAGTTCGACCCCGACGCTGTTCAATTCCGGCACTCTGCGTTCGCAGCTTTCATCGTGCTATCTCACGACCGTGTCGGACGACCTGGACGGCATCTACGAAGCGATCAAGGAAAACGCGCTGCTCGCCAAGTACGCCGGGGGGCTCGGCAACGACTGGACCCCGGTACGGGCGCTGGGCTCCCACATCAAGGGGACCAACGGCAAGTCCCAGGGAGTGGTGCCTTTCCTCAAGGTCGTGAACGACACCGCCGTGGCGGTCAACCAAGGGGGCAAGCGCAAGGGGGCAGTGTGTTCCTATCTTGAAACCTGGCACCTGGACATCGAAGAGTTTCTCGAATTGCGCAAGAACACCGGCGACGACCGGCGCCGTACTCACGACATGAACACGGCGAACTGGATCCCGGACTTGTTCATGAAACGCGTGATGGAGAACGGCGAGTGGACGTTGTTCAGCCCTTCCGACGTACCGGACCTGCACGATAAGTGCGGGCGCGCCTTCGAGAAGGCTTACATCGGTTACGAAGAGAAAGTCGCAAAGGGCGAGCTGAAGCTATACAGGAAGATCGCTGCGACACAGCTGTGGCGCAAGATGCTGTCGATGCTCTTCGAGACCGGGCATCCGTGGATTACTTTCAAGGATCCCTGCAATCTGCGCTCGCCCCAGCAACACGTGGGCGTGGTGCACAGCTCGAACCTTTGCACCGAGATCACGCTCAACACCAATGACCACGAGATCGCGGTCTGTAATCTCGGTTCGGTCAACATGGTTGCGCACATGCAACTCGTCGGCGAGACCCTCAAGCTCGACCACGACAAACTCAAGAAGACCATTGCCACGGCGATGCGGATGCTCGACAACGTCATCGACATCAACTACTACGCCGTGAGGAAAGCCCGCGATTCGAACATGAAGCATCGCCCCGTGGGCCTGGGCATCATGGGTTTCCAGGACTGCCTGCACCTGCTGCGCATCCCCTACGGGTCACAGGAAGCGGTGGAATTCGCGGATCGGTCCATGGAGGCGATCGCCTATTTTGCCTATTGGGCTTCCACCGAGCTCGCGGAGGAACGCGGCCGTTACGCGTCCTACAAAGGGTCGCTATGGGACCGAGGGATCATGCCGCAGGACACGCTGAACCTGCTGCGCGAAGAGCGTGGAGGATACGTCGATATCGACATGTCGGAGTCGATGGATTGGAAGGCCCTGCGCGAGCGCATCAAGCGCCGCGGGATGCGCAACTCCAACTGCCTTGCCATCGCACCGACCGCGACGATCGCCAACATCATCGGCGTATCCGCCTCGATCGAGCCGACCTTTCAGAACCTGTTCGTGAAGTCGAACCTGTCGGGCGAGTTCACCATCGTCAACGAATATCTCGTCGCCGACCTGAAGAAACTCGGCCTCTGGGACGAGGTCATGGTGGCCGATCTCAAATACTTCGACGGCAACCTCGCCCGCATCGACCGCGTACCCGCGGAATTGCGCAGCCTCTACGCCACCGCGTTCGAAGTCGATCCCACATGGGTCGTCGAAGCCGGCGCGCGGCGGCAGAAGTGGATCGACCAGTCCCAGTCGCTCAACATCTATATCGGCCAGGCCTCCGGCAAGAAACTCGACGAGAGCTACAAGCTCGCCTGGCAACGGGGCCTGAAAACGACTTACTACCTGCGCGCCATGGGCGCCACGCACGCGGAGAAATCCACTGTGAGAGCCGGTCAACTGAACGCCGTTCCCGCCGGGGGAGGGATGCCCGCGGCCAAAGGCGCCTCTCCACGTCCATCAGGCGAACCGGAAATCAAGCTCTGCAAGATCGACGAGCCGGAATGCGAAGCCTGCCAGTGAGCGCGCGCTGACTCGAAAACATGGAGGGAGAAAATGCTGTCTTTTGATGACATCGGAGCCGAGGCCATACCGGGTCTCAGCCTGCGCTCGGTAAGCGGGCTGATTCCGTCGTCGTCCGCGCCGGCTGCGGACCCGGGGGAGCGCTATTCCGCCGGCAACAGTCACCGGCGCGTGAGCGTCGAGGACAAGGCCATCATCAACGCCCAGGCGGACGTGAATCAACTCGTGCCGTTCAAATACAAATGGGCGTGGGAAAAGTACCTCGCCGCCTGCGCCAACCACTGGATGCCGCAGGAAATCAACATGAGCCGCGACATCGCCCTGTGGCAGGACCCGAACGGCCTGACCGAGGACGAGCGGCGCTTGGTCAAGCGCAATCTGGGCTTTTTCGTCACGGCCGACTCGCTGGCGGCGAACAACATCGTGCTCGGCACCTACCGTCACATCACCGCGCCGGAATGCCGGCAATACCTCCTGCGCCAGGCGTTCGAGGAGGCCATCCATACCCACGCCTACCAGTACATCGTCGAGAGCCTGCGCCTGGACGAGGGCGAGGTATTCAACGCCTACCACGAAATCCCGAGCATCCGCGACAAGGACGAATTCCTCATCCCCTTCATCGACATCCTGACCGATCCGACCTTCCGGACCGGCACGTCCGAGGCCGACCAAAAGCTGCTGCGCAGCCTCATCGTGTTCGCCTGCGTGATGGAGGGCCTGTTCTTCTACGTCGGCTTCACCCAGATTCTGTCGCTCGGCCGGCAGAACAAGATGACCGGCTCCGCCGAGCAGTATCAGTACATCCTGCGCGACGAGTCGATGCACTGCAATTTCGGCATCGATCTCATCAACCAGATCAAGATGGAGAACCCGCACCTGTGGACACCTGAGTTCCGAGAGGAAATTCAGGGCCTCATCAAAAAAGCGGTCGAGCTCGAATACCGCTACGCCGAGGACACCATGCCGCGCGGTGTTCTGGGGCTCAACGCTCCGATGTTCAAGGAGTACCTGCGCTACATCGCCAATCGCCGTTGCCAGCAGATCGGCGTCGATCAGATGTTCCCGGGAGCGAGCAATCCGTTCCCGTGGATGAGCGAAATGACCGATCTCAAGAAGGAACGAAATTTCTTCGAGACGCGGGTTATCGAGTACCAAACCGGGGGTGCGCTCAGTTGGGACTAGGCCTGTGCCACTTCGGTCGAATCCTGTGGCAGGAGGGAGCATGCACCGCGTGACCGAATGCAAGGCCTCGCCGGACTACAAGCTGTGGCTGAAATTCGAAGATGGTTTGGAGGGAAGCGTGTATCTCGGGGATCTCCTCGAATTGGTCGCTTTCAGGGATTGGCGGGACGTAGACCAGTTCTGTCGCGTTGCCGTGGACCGAAAAGCGGCGACGGTCGTATGGGACGGGGGGATCCAGTTCGATCCCGACATCTTGTACCAGGACCTGCTGTCCAGCAGGGCAGGAAAGGAATTCAATTCGCCGGGGCTCGCCCCGGCGATTGAATAGCCCGCGCCCCCAACGGGCGGGTTCGTTGTTTCATAACTCTTGACGGAGGCAGTCATGGCAAAGAAGAGAAAAGGCAAGAAAGCGGCAAAGAAAAAGAAAAAGAGGAGAGCGGCAAAAAAGAAAGCCAAGAGGAAATCGTTGAAGAAGCCGGCAAAAAAAGCGGCTAAGAGGAAGGCAGCTCGAAAAAAGGCGAAGCCAAGAAGAAAAGCGGCCAGGAAAGCTGCCACCAAACCGGCAGCAGCGACGGCGGGATCGACGGCTACAGCGCCTTCCATGGCGCCAACGCCGGGAGGGGTGAAGACCGCCCTGAACCCCGCGTCAGTCCGGGGGTTGTTGTGCCCCGGGCTGGGCCGCGGGCATTCGACTGCAGAAGAGAGGGGGCGAGCTCGGGGTTCTTATTACGCCTTGACTGCGGTCAAGTGGTTCTTCAGGCGTGGATGCAACAATCTTCTGTGTGTCGGAAAGCAAACGAGCGCGTTTAGGATTTTCAGGGGGTAAGTAGCTAGAAGAGCTTTATCTGCCTTTTCAAAGGCAAAAAATTGAGGGAGGTGCTATGAACACCACCGAGGCGAAGCAAGACTTGCTGGGGCAGTTCGGGAAAGTGGCAAAAGTGGCGACGGTACTTCATCATGGCCTGGCTCTCATCGGCCTCGCGGCCGTGGTGCTCGTTCTCATGCGGGGGAAGGCCTTGTTCTTCGACGAGCACGCCAGTCCGTCTGCCGCGATCGGCTCGATCCGCTACGACGGGGCGGTCTCGCTGCTCGACAGGGCCGACGATCCGGACGTCGAGAAATACCGTGCGCTGGCCAATTACGTTTCCCGTAAATACCGGATCGCGCCGGACGCCACCGAGCAGTTCGTGGGCGCCGCCTACGATGCCGGCCGGCAAGTGGGTCTCGATCCCCTGCTGATCCTCGCGGTGATGGCGGTCGAGTCGCGTTTCAATCCGGTAGCCGAGAGCCTGATGGGCGCCAAAGGTCTGATGCAGGTGATTCCCAAACATCACCTCGACAAGCTGCTGGAACACGGTGGAGAAGAAGCGGTGCTCGATCCGATGATCAACATCGCGTTGGGAGCGCGCATTCTCAAGGAATACGTTCGCCGCACCGGCAGCCTCGAGGCGGGGCTGCAGTTCTACAACGGGGCATTGGCGGATCCTTCGAGCCAGTACGCCCAGAAAGTCTTCGCCGAAAAGGAGCGCCTGCAGCAGGCGGTGCGCCAATTCGGTCGTCCCGGGGTGCGCAGCTCAGTCTGATCGCCGCGCGCCGCGCGAGCGCCTCAGCATCCGCGCGATACCCTCCACGCCTTCCTCGAGATCCTCGAGGGAGCGCGTGTAGGCGAAGCGCACGTGACGCTCCGGATGGTTCGAGCCGAAGTCGAGCCCCGGCGTGATTGCGACGCCGGCTTTTTCCAGGACCTGCAACGCGAATTGGGTGCTGTCCGCGGAGAAACTCTCGCATCCCGCGTAGATATAGAACGCTCCCTGGGGCGTGACCGGGATGCGAAATCCCAGATCACGGAGCGCCGGAACCATGTAATCGCGACGGCGGCGGAACTCCCGCCTGCGCTCCTCCAGCACGGCTAGGGTTTCCGGCCGAAACGCCGCGAGCGCCGCGTACTGCGCCGGGGCGGAGGGACAAATGAATGCGTTCTGGGCGAGCTTTTCGATCTCCCGAACGTAGATTTCTGGAGCGACGATCCATCCCAGCCTCCAGCCGGTCATGTTGAAGTACTTGGAAAAGCTGTTGACGACAAATACGTCGTCGGCCAGCTCGAGCACCGTGGACGCCTCACCGTCGTAGACCAATCCCTGATAGATCTCGTCCATCACCACGAACCCGCCCGAGCGTCGCACCGAGGCGATGATGGCACGCAGCTCTTCGCGCGGGATCGCGGTGCCGGTTGGGTTGGAAGGTGAGGCGAGCAGCACGCCGCGCGTCGCCCGGCTCCAGTGCGAGCGAATATCGGCGTCGGCAAGCTGGTAGTGTTGTTTTTCGTCGACGGGGATCGCGCGGGGACGGCCTTCGAACAAACGCACGAAGTGCCGGTTGCACGGATAGCAGGGGTCGGGCATCAGCACCTCGTCGCCGGGGTCGACGAGCGCGGCTAGCGTGAGCAAAAAGGCGCCCGACGCCCCGGCGGTGACCACGATCCGCGAAGAGGGCACCGTCACGCCGAGCCGCTCCCGATAGTAATCGGAAATCGCCTGGCGCAGCTCCGGGATCCCGATCGAGGCCGTGTAGCCCAGACGGCGCCGGCGGATCGCCTCGATCGCCGCCTCTGCGACCAGAGGCGGTGCCGCGAAGTCCGGTTGTCCGATTTCCATGTGGACGATACGGCGTCCCGTGGCTTCCAGTTGGTGTGCGCGGTTCTGCACATCCATCACGTGGAAAGGCTCGATGTCGGCCATGCGGGCCGCGAGGATCAAATTCGCGCTTGGCATCTGGAGATTATGCCGCAGCGCGTCGCAAGTTGAGCGCGGAGCACTGACGGGGATGCGAGGCGCCCCGGCGAAATTCGGCTATCATGCGGCCAAGCACCATAAGAACTTCAAGTCGCGAATTTCCCATGGATGAAATCCTGCGCAGGAGCGCCCTGGAGTATCACCTCCGGCAACCGCCGGGAAAGATCTCGGTCACTCCGACCAAGGGTTTGCTGAACCAGCGCGATCTCGCGCTGGCATACACGCCCGGGGTGGCGGCGGCCTGCGAGGAGATCGTGCGCGACCCCGCCGAGGCGCGCAAACTGACTGCGCGCGGAAACCTTATCGGCGTGGTGACAAATGGGACTGCGGTGCTGGGGTTGGGGGCGATCGGGCCGCTCGCGTCCAAGCCGGTGATGGAAGGCAAGTCGGTGCTCTTCAAGAAATTCGCCGGGATCGATTGCTTCGATATCGAAGTGAATGAGCGCGATCCGGACAAGCTGGTCGAGATCATCGCGGCGCTGGAACCCACTTTCGGCGGAATCAACCTGGAGGACATCAAGGCTCCGGAATGCTTCCATGTCGAGAGGATGCTGCGCGAGCGCATGAAGATCCCGGTGTTCCACGACGACCAGCACGGAACGGCCATCATCGTCGGCGCTGCGGTATTGAACGGATTGCGCGTCGTGGGCAAGGATATCGCCAGGACGAAGCTCGTCTGCTCGGGCGCGGGTGCCGCTGCGCTTGCTTGTCTCGACCTGCTCGTGAGCCTGGGGTTGAAGGCGGAGAACATTTGGGTGTCCGATATCAAGGGAGTCGTGTACCAGGGCCGAAAAGAGGAGATGGACCCGAACAAGGCCCGCTACGCCCGCAAGACATCGGCGCGAACGCTCGCCGAAATCATGCCGGACGCTGACGTCTTCCTCGGCCTCTCGGCCGGGGGCGTTCTCAAGGCGGAGATGGTGGCGCAAATGGCCGGCAAGCCGCTGATCCTCGCGCTCGCCAACCCGGAACCGGAAATCCTCCCCGATGTCGCGAAGAGCGCGCGACCCGACGCGGTCATTGCGACCGGGCGGTCGGATTTCCCGAACCAGGTGAATAACGTCCTGTGCTTTCCGTTCATTTTTCGCGGTGCGCTCGATGTCGGAGCGACTGCCATCAACGAGCCCATGAAGCTCGCCGCGGTCCGCGCCATTGCCGATCTTGCGATGGCGGAGCAATCGGAGATCGTGGCCGCGGCCTACGGCGAGCAAGTCCTGAAATTCGGACCCGAGTACCTGATTCCCAAGCCCTTCGATCCGCGTCTCATCGTGAAAATCGCGCCGGCGGTGGCGAGGGCCGCGATGGACTCCGGCGTTGCCACGCGCCCGATCGCCGATTTCGACGCGTACAACATCCAGCTCCTGCAGTTCGTCTATCACTCCGGCCTCATCATGAAGCCGATCTTCAACGCGGCGAAGGAAGGTCCGCGGCGCCGGATCGTGTTTGCCGAGGGCGAGGACGAGCGCATGCTGCGCGCGGCGCAGGTCGTGGTGGACGAGGGCCTCGCCAGGCTGATCCTGGTGGGACGACCGGCCGTTGTCGGGCGGCGCATCGAGCGCTACGGCTTGCGCATCCGGCCGGGAACGGATTTCGAGCTCGTGAACCCCGAATCCGACCCCCGCTACCGCGATTATTGGACCGAGTACCACCGCCTCACCGAGAGGCGGGGGGTTTCGCGGCAATTCGCGCAGATGGAAATGCGCCGCCGCCATACGCTGATCGGCGCGATGATGATCCACCGCGACGACGCCGAGGGAATGATCTGCGGCACCTTCGGGACGTATGGATTGCACTTGCAGTATATCGACCAGGTCATCGGTTTGCGGCCGGGCGCGAAGCATTTCTATGCGATGAACGCGCTCATGCTCCCCAAGCGCACGGTTTTCATCTGCGACACCTACGTCAATCTCGACCCCACCGCCGAGCAGCTCGCGGAGATGACCGCGCTCGCCGCCGAGGTTATCCGCCGCTTCGGCGTAGTTCCCAGGGCGGCCCTGCTCTCGCACTCGAGTTTCGGCACGAGCGATGCGCCTTCGGCGCAGAAGATGCGCACCACGCTGGAGCTGATCCGTGCGCTCGCCCCCGACCTCGAAATCGAAGGCGAGATGCACGGCGATGCGGCACTCAACGCCGAGCTGCGGCTTGCAAATTTCCCGCGCTCGCGCTTGAAGGAGGAGGCGAATCTTCTGATCATGCCGACTCTGGACGCCGCCAATATCGCCTTCAATCTGCTGAAGACGGCCGCGGGCGACGGCATCACCATCGGGCCGATACTGCTCGGCGCGGCGCGCCCGCTGCATATTCTCACTTCTTCGGCGACCGTCAGGCGCATCGTCAACATGACTGCGCTCACCGTGGTGGACGCCAACGCCTTCGGCGAGGCGTCCCGGACCCATCGAAGCTGAAAAACTCCACGCCGCCGACTCCACGATTCCCGCCTATGGCGTTGAACCCCGAATCCATCAAACCCAAGGCAGGACTCGTCCTGACCGGAGGCGGAGGCCGGGCGGCCTATCAGGTGGGCGTGTTGAAGGCGGTGAGGGAACTGCTGCCGCTGCCCGAGAAGAACCCGTTTCCCATCGTGTGCGGCACGTCGGCAGGCGCGATCAACGCCGCGACGCTCGCGGTGTTCGCCGACAATTTCGATGCCGCGGTGGGGCGGCTCCTGGAGGTCTGGGAGAACTTTCACGTTCATCACGTTTACCGTTCCGATCCGATCGGGATCGCCCGCGTGGGGGCGCGCTGGCTCGCGGCGATCATGCTCCTGTCGCGCACCAGCCCGGTTTCGCTGCTCGACAACAGTCCTCTCTCCGATATGTTGTCGCGCAGCCTCGACTTCGGCCGCATCCAGGAGAACATCGACAACGGCTGTCTGTACGCGGTCTCGATCACCTGCTCCGGGTACTCTTCCGGACAGAGCGTCTCCTTCTACCAGGGAGGGCCGGACACCGAAGCGTGGGAGCGCACCCAGCGCGTCGGCGCGGCGATGCCGATCCGCGTCGAGCATCTGATGGCTTCCTCCGCTCTGCCCTTCATATTCCCCGCGGTGAAAATCAACCGCGAGTATTTCGGGGACGGATCGATGCGCCAGATCGCGCCGATCAGCCCCGCGCTGCACCTGGGCGCCGACCGGGTGCTCGTGGTGGGCACCAGCAGGCCGAGCGCGCACTCCGAGCCCCCTCGGGTTCGCGGAAATCTCTATCCGTCGCTGGCGCAGATCGCCGGACACGCCCTGAACAGTATTTTTCTGGACAGCCTCAACGTCGATATCGAGCTCGTGCAGAGAATCAATCGCACCATCAGCCTCATCGCCCCGGAGAAGCTTCGGGAAGCGGGGCTGCCGCTGCGGCCGATCAAGGTGCTGGTGATCTCGCCCAGCCAGCCAATCGAGCGCATGGCGGTCCGCCACGTGCACGAGCTGCCACGGACGGTGCGCTTCCTCCTGCGCGGCATCGGCGCAATGAACCGCAACGGATCGAACCTCGCGAGCTATCTCCTCTTCGAGAAGGGGTACTGCCGGGCGCTGATCGATCTGGGCTACCAGGACACCATGGCGCGCCGCGCCGAGGTGCTGGAGTTTTTGGGTCCCCGACAATAAACTGAAGGCTGGCTCTCACCGCGGCCCCGTCTCATGGACCAGCCTCCCGATCCGCTCGAATTCCTGAAAAACCTCTGGGGTCCGATGGGCCTGCCGCTGGCGGGAGTGATGGCCCCGACACTCATCCAAGACGAGCTCGATAGGCGCATTGCGGAGCTGAAATCGGTGGAGGGCTGGCTCAACATGAACCTAAACGTTCTGCGCATGACCATTCAGGGCCTGGAAATGCAGAAAGCCGGTCTCGCCGCGATGCAAAACGCCGCAGGAGGCGTGCCTCCGGGCACTTCGGAGCCGGCCG
>WNEZ01003980.1_pt1 | contig 14780 bp, 17 predicted proteins | sample 5400521 | NCBI WGS metagenome assembly WNEZ01 (sample SAMN13153339, study PRJNA577476) | soil metagenome | isolation source: 120 cm saprolite under Douglas fir tree site 2 hole 1 replicate 1 | place: USA:California | collected 2015-04-18
CTAGCCCGCTGTCCCATCCCCTGCGATGCGATATGATCGGCGATCGACGCGCCCGCGATCGGCCGAAGCCGTCAGGCATGCCGCCATTCGCCCGAGGACCGATGTCCCCGCCCTGGACCAAGCCCGCCGACCTGCTCGAGCACGAATTCGCCCAGGAAAAGGCGTCGGCGCTCGGCCGCCTCAGCCGCACGCTCGAGGCGGCGCTGGCCGCGCTCTCGGAATCCGATGCCCGACATCCGCGCGAGCCTTCGCCGGCCGAGCACCGGGCATCGCGTGCCGCACTGGTGGCGGAGGCGAGCGTCGCGCTCTGGCATTTCGTGGTGCAGCGCGAGGCCTGCGGGCTGCGCGATACGCGCCATGTCCTGCGCGATTATCGCGTGCCGGCGGAGGTGGCCGCCCGCATGGGCGCCTGGCCGCAGCCGCAGGCTCGGCCGCGAGCGCCCCGCCGCCGGCCTCTGATTCCGAAGTTCGCATGAGAGCGTGCCGCGAGCGTTTGCGAACTTCGGAATCGGGACACTAGCCGCCGCGCCGGATCGCCGTGATCGCGTCCGGGCGCAATCGAATCTTCATCGTTGTCGGACCATGGTCGAGCGGTTCAGCCAGAGCCGGCCATGACGACCACCGCATCGCTGATCGAAGAGCTGGAATGCGCGCTCGCCGCCGGCACCAATGCGCAGCGCATCACCATGCTCTCGCGCGTGACCGATCTCTTCATCGAGGGCGCCAGCCGCTATTCGGCGGGCCAAATCAACCTGTTCGACGAAGTCATCGCCAAGCTGATCGCGGTGATCGAGGCCAAGGCGCGGGCCAAGCTGTCGAGCCGCCTCGCGCCGATGCGCAGCGCCCCGCCGGGCGTCATTCGTCTCCTCGCCTTCGACGACGACATCGAGGTGGCGCGGCCGGTGCTGATCGCATCCGAGCAGCTCGACGACGCGGATCTCCTGGCCAATGCATCGAGCAAGAGCCACCAGCATCTCGCCGCCATCGCCCGGCGAAAATCGCTCAGCGAGCCGATCACCGAGGTGCTGGTGGCGCGCGGCGATCGTCAGGTGGTGCAGACCGTCGCCAGGAACACCGGCGCTCGCTTCTCCGATGCCGGCTTCCGCATGCTGGTGAGGCGCTCGAGCGGCGACGATGCGCTGGCGATGCAGGTCGGCGCCCGGCGGGATTTGCCGCGCGAGCATTTCCTGCGCCTCCTCCAGGACGCGTCCGCCGCCGTGTGCAGCCGGCTTTCGGCCGAGCATCCGGACGCCGGCGGAGCGGTGGAGACGGCGCTCGACGAGGTGGTCGGCGGCATCCGCAGCGAGACCCGTAAAATCTCCACCGATCATGCCGCGGCGCGCAGCCGGATCGAGGCGCTACGGCGGGCCGGCCGTCTCGGCGAGGGCGACGTGCACGGCTTTGCCCGCGAGCGGAAGTTCGAGGAGACCGCGATCGCGCTGTCGCTGACGTCCGAGGTCGAGATCGACGTGGTCGAGCGCGCCCTGCTCGACCCCTCCCACGAAACCGTCCTGATCATCGCCAAGCTCGCCGGCTTCTCCTCGACCACCGCCGCGGCATGTCGGCGCAGGATCTCGACCAGGCGCTCACGAGCTATGCGCGGCTGCAGCCCGAAACCGCGCGCCGGGTGCTCGGCTTCTACCGCACGCGCGTGAAGCATCCGGCGGCCGCGCTCGCCGCCAACGGCTAGCGCCGCGTCAGCGGACCGCCATTGCGATCGGCGACGGTGCGGCGACGCACCCCTGCGACGGCGCGGGTACGACCCTTCTCATGATCCGCTTTACACGGTGGCCTCTCTGCGCAAGCATGGGCCGAGGACCGGTCCAGGAGGAGAAGCTTCATGAGCATGGGCGTCGGTATGCTCGATCATTACAACGTCTCGACCCGCAACCTCGACGACACCGTCCGCTTCTATCGGGACGTGCTCGGTTTCGTGAATGGGCCGCGACCGCCCTTCGACTTTCCGGGGGCGTGGCTCTACAGCGACGGCCATCCGGTGCTCCATCTCAACGACATTTCGCCCACCGACAAGCCGCAGCGCCCGGATTCCGGCGTCATCGATCACATCGCCTTCGGCAGCCGCGGCTTCGAGGCGATGAAGCGGCATCTCGCGCGGCAGGGCATCGGCTTCCGGGTCAACGAGGTGCCGAACAGCACGCGCCGGCAGATCTTCCTCACCGACCCGAACAACGTGTTGATCGAGCTCAACTACGACGTCGCCAAGGAAGCGACCGGCGGCCACTAACTCACGTTTCAGGAAAGTCGGCTGCCGATTTTGCGGGGGCGGACGGCGGATCTCCGACCATCACGCCCGCCCGACATTGCTTCAGCGGCCTCGTTCGGTTCGTCCCTACGGCGCGGCAAGGGCGCCGGCTGCGCATAGAATTGCGGTCACGGCAAAGGGAATCCACTGGAAGAGCCGCAAGCTTCCCCCCAAGCGCATCGATATGACGAGATAGGCTGCAGCGTAACCGGCAAATTGCAGCGCGATCAGCCAAGCGAGCGCGTTCTGCCGCCCGTATGCGCCAAGGACGATCAGGGCAAGTCCCGACAACATGAAATGGATGGTGATCAGGTGCCACATGCCGGTGAATACGCCGGCCTGCAGCTCGTTGCTGATCGCCGACCTGATCGGCCGATAAAACATGCTCCACCCCGCGACGGCGTGACCCGCCGCGCAGATCGATGCCATCAAACCGCCGGCCAGCATCCACCAATTCATGCCGAGCATCCCGTCGTCACGTGGCGTTGCGCGGTTGGGCAATGTCGCTCAGGCAGAGGCCGGCCGGCGTGCGTCCCTCGGCGGCATCCTTGAGCTTGACAAGCCCCGAATAGACCCAGCCGCGGCGATGCGGTTCGACTGCCGGTCCCGGCAACCCGTAATGGCGCTGCCGCAGCAGCGTCCCCTCGCCGTTCGGCTCGAGCAGGAATTCCACGGTCGACTGCCCCGGCTTGAGGCCTTCGACGCCGCCCCAGGTGAACACCACTTTCCGGTTCGGAATGACCTCGAGATAGGTCCCCTCGATCGACACGCCGGCAGGGCCCGAGATGCGAAACATCCCGCCCGGGCGAGGGTCGGCCTCTACCGGCTCCGCGAACCAGGTCTGCATGTGCGCGGCGTCGGTCAGGAGCGCGAACACCGTTTCCGGCGATGCGTCGATGCGGACCTCGAGCCGGACGTCGCGCGGGCGGCTGTCGTCGCTCATTTGGTCGTCTTGCTCCGCTCGACGGCCTCGGCGGCCTGTTTCAGTCGTCGCAGTCGGGGATGCCAAAATCCCTCGATGAACTCGGCAAGCTCGTCGAAGCCCTCTTTGTTTACGATGTAGAAGCGCTTGGCGCCGACGCGGCGCTCGTCGAGGAGGCCGGCCTCCCGCAGCACGCCGATGTGCTGCGAGACCGCCGGCCGCGTCAATTTGAACCGTCCGGCGATCGTTCCAGCCGCCATCTCGCGCTCGCGAACCAGATTCACGATCTTGAACCGGGTCTCGTTGCTCAGCGCCTGAATCTTGACGAGTGGGGACTGTCGCATGCGTTAATTTGTCTTTACGTTAGAAATAATTTACGGCATCATGTCGCCGTGCGCAAGCCGTTGGTTCGGTCGAGGTCCGGATCACGGAAAGGAGCCGAGCGATGAGTGCCAAAGTGGCCGGCAATGTCTGGGGCGAGATCGTCCATCATGAGCCCGAGGGAATCCTCGAGCTGCGGTGGCTTCCGACCGAGATGACCGACGGGGCGTTCAAGGCGACGCTTGCGCTGTTTGCGCTGGAAGCGGAGAGGGTGGGGCCGTCGTTCCTGCTGATCGACGCGACCCAGTTTCGCCATCGGTTCGGCCCGGGCGTGATGCAGTGGCGGGACGATTGCATCATCCCGCGCTATGGCGCGGCCGGCGCCAGGAAATTCGCATTTCACGTGCCGGCGGATTTCCCCAACACCATGGAGGCGGGGGGCAAGGAGGTCGTCGAGGGGCCGGCGATCTTTCCGACCGCCTGGTTCTCCGACCGACAGCACGCGCTAGCAGGTTTCAGAACCGCTGAGCGGCCGGTCGCGAGCAGGACATCAGGGGAGAACGCCATGAGTCCGATGTCGGCCGCCGCGCTTGCCTCGGTGCTGAGCTTTGCCGTATTTGCGGTCATGGCCGGCTGGTACGTGGCACCTTGGCTCGCGACTCGGCAACGAGCCGAAGCGCTCGTCCCGCTGCTGTGGGTGCATGCGTTTCGTCATATCGCGTTGCAGATTTTCTCCGCCCAACGATTTGGGTTCGCTGTTTCCGACGGCGCCCGAGATCAGATCGCGGCCGGTGACGTCACCGGCATGGTTCTGGCGGTGATCTCGATCGTTGCGCTGCATTATCGCGCGCGCATCGCTCCTCTCCTCGTCTGGGTGTTCGTGGCGGAAACCGTGTTCGACCTCGTCAACGCGACAATCGCCGGCGTCCGCGAGCAGCTGTTCGCGACGGCGTCCGGCGTCACCTGGTTGATTCTGACGTTCTACGTTCCCCTGCTGTGGGTAAGCCTCGCCCTCATCGTGTGGCAGCTTTATGTGCGGCGCCGGGGGCCGCTGTCCTTGGCCCGCGCGTAAGCCATTTCCAACTCACGTCGCTGTCACGTCAGGGCCAATCAAGCTCCGCCGGTCGCTCGAGCCTGCCCGGGTCGCAGCAGCAGCCAGAAAATCATCCCGTGGGTCACGAGCAATGGCGGCACAATGACGGTTGGAATGAAAAATGCGGCCCCCAGCGACCCCGGGCCGATGCGCGCGCCGATCTGACCCTGGTAGAACGCATGCAAAAGGTCGGCGGCGCCCCATAAATTGAATACCCACACCAGCGGCAAAGCCCAGGATGCGCGAGCGGACAAGGCCAATGTCGCGACGACCGCAAGGATCGCCGCGACGAGATCGCCGTACGCAGCCGGGACGGCGAAAGCCGATGGCAGCGACGGGGATACGACGCCGGGGACCAGGAAGCTCAGCCCGACGAATCGAAACGCGTGTGGAACCAGCAGTGGAACGAGGGCCTCATCTCGGGGCATGGCCCGGATGCGCGGCCAGATATAGAGCCCCGTGACGATGCCGAAGGCGACAAAGCTCATGAGCACGCTCAACCCGAACAATGCCTCGATGGTCATGGCATCCTCCTCGCACCGCCGTCGGACTTGCGTGCCGCCGTTCTGACAAGATGCCGCGGGCCTGGAGCAGATCATCGAGCACGAGCTCATGCAGCCCAGCGATCGTACGGCGAGCCACACGGGAGCGCTAACCCGAGCCCGACAACGGCAAGCAGCAGCAAGAACGGTCGATCATAGGTCGTCGCATGGAACGCGACAATGCAGGCGAGCAATCGGCGCTCTCACGCCGCGGCGGTGCTTGTCCGATCGACCGCCGCGCGTCCGGCATCGGGCGCCGGATCGATCGCCTCGATCAGCTGCAGGAACGAGGAGCCCGGCAACGGCGGCGCGAACACGTAGCCTTGCGCCGCGCGCACGCCGCGGTCGCGCAGGAAGACGACCTGCTCGAAGCTCTCGACCCCTTCCGCGATCACCTCCATGTGCAGATTGCGCGCAAGCTCCACCAGCGTCTCGATGATGGTCGCCGAGTTGCGATCGGTGCCGATCGCGTCGATGAACATCTTGTCGATCTTGATCATGTCGACGCCGAGCTTGAGGATGTAGGACAGGCCGCTGTGGCCCGAGCCGACGTCGTCGATCGCGATGCTGACGCCGAGGTCCTGCAGCGCGGCGATCACGCGGCGCGTCTCCGTCAAGCTCTCCAGCGGCTGGCGCTCGGTCACCTCCAGCACGACCTGATCGAGACGGATCGGCGAATCCTCGAACGCCTCACGCACGTCCCGCACGATGGCTTCGTCGGCGAAGTGCGCGGCGGCGAGATTGAAGCCGATCTTCAGCTTCGGACGGCGGGCGTAGGCGGCGCCGACCTCGTCGCGCACCCGGCGCATCAGCGCGCGGGTGACGTCGATGATCAGCCCGCTCGATTCGAGCAACGGAATGAACGTTCCCGGCAGCGCCACCGTGCCGTCCGGCTTGCGCCTGCGGATCAACACCTCGGCGCCGCGCAGCCGGCCGCTCGTGATGTCGATCATCGGCTGGAAATAGGGCACGAACTCGCCTGCCCGGAACGCGCGCTCGATCTCATCGACCGGGTCGCCGCGCCGGCGCGCCGGAAGGATCAGCGCCAACGCGATGATGCCTAGCGCGACCACGCCGCTCGTGACGACGCCGACCGCGCGCAAGTCGCCGTGGGCTGCCAAGACCTGCGCCCGCGGCAGCGAGACGGTGGCGGCGAGATTGTAGCGGGGCGATTGCACGGTCGCGACCAAACGGTCCCCGGCGTCCTGCGCGCTCGGTCGCGGCGCGCCGCCCTCGGCCAGCGCAGAGCCATCGCGGGTGGTGATCGCCAGCGCGGTCGCGCTCGACCGCTCGGTCGGCATCGCCGCCAGCGGCAACAACAGGTCGGCCGGTATCAGCGCGGCGGGTGCGTTGCCTACCCCCGCGCGGCGCAGCCGGATCATGGGCTCACGGCGATCGCCGAGCCGCAGCACTTCGATGACGACGTCGCCCTCGGCGGTGAACGGGTGCGTGGAGACCTGCTGCCGGAAGCCGAGCGGGATGCCGAGATCGGTGCACAGCGTGTTGCCGTCCGGGTCGACGACCGACACTTCCTTGATCGGCGTGGTCAAAAAATTCACCTGCCGCATCGCTTCGACGTGGGCGGGGTCGCAGCTGTCGATGCCCCGGCGCGCCAGATCGGCGAGCGTGTTGAGAACGACGCCGGCGCGCTTGCCCGCCAACGCCAGCGACCGCTGGGCCAGCTCGCCGGCTTCCTCCCGTCCCTGCCGATCGATGAACCAATCGATCCACAGGTTGAACGCCGCCATCGGCACGCCGGCGAGCGCTATGCCGATCAGGACCGCAAACCAATCCTTGCGTCTCGGGAAAGTCACCGTGACCTCGTGGAGCGGACCCACGTTGGCTCACTGCCGTAAAGGCGGGCTTAAGCATGGCGGCGTGGCCGCCGTCGGCGGCGCCGATGGAATTGCCGGCCTCGGTCATGGTTAGGGAACCGTGAACGGGCTGCCGACCCGGCCGCGCGGCGGCGCAAGGGCGGCACCGGCGCCGCCGCGGTCGAGATGAGCCGGCGGCGTTGTCGCCGCGATCAGCGCTTTCCCGCCTTCGCCACCTTCTCCGCGATGAAGCGGGGCAAGGCGAAGGCGGCGACGTGCACCTCCGGCGTCCAGTATTTGGTCGCGAAGCTGCCGGCCTTGCGGTAGCGGCCGGCGATGGTCTTGACCGAGGCCTTGCGCAGGGCGGCATCGTCGGTCGCCCAGCCCATCGCCATGTGGCCGCCGACATAGGTCGGGATCGCCGCGACGTAGCAGGCGCCGTCGGCGAACAGCTTGCGAAACTTGGCGATGCCGGCGGTGAGCTCGTCGGCCTGGAAGATCGGCACGCCGTTCTGGGTGACCATGACGGCGCCCTTGCACATGCAGCGCCGGCAACCGGCGTAGAACTCCTCGCTGAACAGCACCTTGCCGGGCCCTTGCGGATCGGTCGAGTCGACGATGATGACGTCGAAGCGGCGCTCGGTCTTGGCGACGTAGTTCATGCCGTCGTCGATGACGAGCTCGAAGCGCTTGTCGGCGAGCACCGGCGCGGTGAATTCCGGGAAATGCTCCTTGGCGAACTCGACCACCGAGGCGTCGATCTCGACCTGGGTGACGCGCTCGACCGATTTGTGCTTGAGCGCCTCCTCGGCGATGCCGCAGTCGCCGCCGCCGACGATCAGCACCTCCCTGGCACGCCCGTGCGCGAGGATCGGCACGTGCGTCATCATCTCGTGGTAAACGAACTCGTCCTTGCTGGTGACCTGGGTGGCGCCGTCGAGCATTAGTATCTTGCCGAAGAACGGGTGCTCGAACAGCACCAGGTGCTGGTGCTCGGTCTGGGTCTCGTAGAGCACCCGCTCGGCCTGGTAGGTCATGCGGAAGCCGAGGTCGTCGAACAGCGTCTCGTTGAGCCAGCGCTTGGCGCCCATCGGTCGATCGGACGGCGGCGGCCGGACGACGAAAAAGCACCGTCCTCCGCGGTCCGTCCTCTGCTCAGGTTTCCCGCCCGCGCAAAATCTCGTTCACCTCGACCCGCCTGGCCTTGAAGGCCTCGCGCAGGACCGGGATGCAGGCGTCGGGGCTCGCCTTGCCGCACATGAACACGTCGAGGGCGGCATAGCTCGCGTCGGGCCAGGTATGGATCGAGATGTGGCTCTCGGCCAGCACCGCCACGCCGGAGACGCCGTTCGGCTGGAAGTGGTGGACGTGAATGTGCAGCAGCGTCGCCTGCGCCGCGTCCACGCAGCGGCGCAGCGTCGCTTCGATCAGGTCGATGTCGTCGAGGCCCTTCGCCCCGTGCAGGTCGACGATCAGGTGCACGCCGGCGCAACGCACGCCGTTGCGGAGCGCGAAATGGTCGTCGCGCGCCTCGGTCGGCACGACCGCGACTTTCCTCCGGGCAGTGCTGGGTGAGCCCGTCTCCGATCGCAAGAGGGCGTTCTGGCGCATCGCCGTCCTCCCCAACCGAGTGATCCGACCCGAATGCCGACGAGCGGCATCAGGCAAGCGAATGCCGCTCGACCAGTCCCCCCCGCGGACAGATCACAGCGGCTGGTCCCCACATAAGGCCCGGGACCCCGGAGTCAAGCAGATTCTGCGCGATGAAAGTTTAGAAACTCCTCTCGCCGGCGGCTCGGCTCGTCGCGCCGCGCGGCCGGATGTCGAGCGCGCCGCGGCTGGCATCGCGACCGCGATCGGGCGATGTGTCGGCTCCGCCTCGTCCCCGCGACGGCGACAGACGGTGGTTCTGGAACGCGCCCGCAACACCCGCTAAGGTCCCTGGGCACTGGCCGACGAAAAAAAACGCGAGGAAGGGATGAGCGCCAATTGCGCACGAGGCAGGCTTTTCCCCGCCTGTCGCTGCTGCAGCCCGCCCGACGTCCCGGCACGCCCGGCGCGGCGAAATTTTCTGGCCGGCGGCCTCGCCGCGCTCGGCTTGGGAGCCGCCGCGCCGATCGGCCACCCGCTGCCGGCCGCCGGGCAGGCGCCCGCGGGGAGGACGCGGATCGACGTTCATCACCATTTCCTGCCGCAGTTTCACCGCGACGCCATGCTGGCGCCGGGGCGGCGCCGCGCCGCCGGACCGCCGCCGAAATGGTCGCCGACGCTGTCGCTCGAGGACATGGATCGCAGCGGCATCGCGACCGCGATCCTGTCCGTGGTCCAGCCCGGGGTCTGGTACGGCGACGACGTCGAGCAGTCGCGCAACCTCGCGCGCAAGCTCAACGAATACGCCGCGCAGATGGCGCAGGACCATCCCAGCCGCTTCGGGCTGTTTGCGGTGATCGCCCCGCCGGACGTGCCGGGCAGCCTCAAGGAAATCGAATACGCCTTGGACACGCTCAAGGCCGACGGCATCGGGCTGCTCACCAGCTATCAGGACAAGTATCTCGGCGATCCGGCGTTCGCGCCGGTCTACGAGGAGCTCAATCGGCGCAAGGCGGTGGTCTACGTCCACCCGACCGCGCCCGACTGCTGCCGCGGCCTGGTGCCGGGGATCCCGCCGGGATCGATCGAATATGCGACCGATTCGACGCGCACCATCGCGCATATCGTGTTCGGCGGCACCGCGGCGAAGTTCCCGGAAATCCGCTGGATCTTCTCGCACAGCGGCGGCACCCTGCCGTTCCTGACCGGCCGCTTCATCCGCCTCGCCGAGGAACGCAAGCCCGCGCACCTGCCGGATGGTCCCCTGCCCGCGTTCAGGAAATTCTATTACGAGCTCGCGCAGGGCAACACGCCGCGCCAGATCGCCGCGCTGCTCAAGATGGTGTCGATCTTCCAGGTGATGTACGGCACCGACTACCCCTTCCGTGACGGCGCCGAGGTCAACAAGGGCATCGCCGACTGGGGCTTCAACGCGGCGAACCTGCGCGCCATCGAGCGCGACAACGCGCTCAAGCTCCTGCCGCGCGTCAAATCGATCTGAGGCGCAGATCGGGATCGTCTCCGCGCAAGCGCCGCTTGCGCGGGGACGACGCTTCGGCGCTTTACCCCGCGACCGTGCTCCAGTTCGCCGCCAGGTGCTCGGCGCCGCGCAGCGATAGCGCCAGGATCGTGTAGGTCGGATTCGACGCGCCGGCGGTCGCGAAAATACCCGGACCCGCGACATAGAGGTTGGGGATCTCGTGGGTCTGGCCGTAGCTGTTGGTAACGGAGTCGCCGGCGCCGGTGCCCATGATGGTGCCGCCCATCAGATGGATGGTCGGCATGTTGCCGCGCCCCGACCAGACCTCCTTGGCGCCGGTCGCCTTGGCGATCGCGAGGCCCTCCTCGAAATTGGCATTCCACAGCGCGACCGCGTCCTGGTCGTAGCTGTGGACGATCTTCGCCATCGGCAGGCCGAGCACGTCCTTGTCGCCGACGAGCTCGATGCGGTTCTCGATGCTCGGCAAGGCCTCGCCGAACGCATTGATACGGGTCAATCCCCGCGCGGCGCGCTTCATGAAGGCGGCAAGCTCCGGCCCGAACAGGTCGAGCCGGGCATTGGCGCTGCCACCGAGATCGCTCGTCTTCAGCGCCGAGCCCGCGACGATGAACGAGCTGCCGAAGGCGCCCTTCTGGCTGGTCTTGCCGTAGCGGTCGTAGGACATGAACTGGGCGCCGGTGGTGCCCATGTGGTTCTGCACGTCGTCGTCGAACAGCGCCCAGGTGCCCGAGGCGAAATGCGCCATCAGGTATTTGCCGACGAGGCCGCTCGAATTGGCGAGCCCCTTGGCGTGCTTGTCGGTCGCGGAATTGAGCAGGATGCGCGGATTCTGCGCCGACCACGCGGCCAGCACCACCACGCTCGCCTCCTGCACCTGGCGCTCCTTCTTGGCGTCGTAGTACTCGACCCCGGTCGCCTTGCCGCCCTGCCCGTTGGTGAGCACCCGCGTGACCGTCGCGTGCGCCCGCACCTCGGCGCCGGCCTTCCTGGCGTCGCCGAGATAGGTAACGATCGGATTGGCGAGCGCCCCTATCGGGCAACCGACGTGGCACCAGCCGTCGTAGATGCAGGCCGCCCGCCCCTTGTATTCGGTCGAGTTCATGCCGACCGCCGCCGGCACCAGGCGAATACCGGCCGCCTCGCAGCCCTTGAGCCAGACCTCGCCGTGGCGGAAGGTCTTCATCGGCGGCATCGGATAGGGCTCGCCCTTCGGCCGCCAGATTTCCTCCGCCTTGGCGTCGCCGGAGACGCCGACGTCCTGCGCGACCTTGTCGTAAAAGGGCGCCACGTCGTCGTAGGAGATCGGCCAGTCGTGCGCGCGGTTGTGCTCGCTCTTGATCTTGAAGTCGTTCGGCAGCAGGCGCGGGAAGTTGGCGAAGTAATGCAGCGCCGCGCCGCCGACGCCCCAGCCGGCCTGATAGACGTATCCGAACGGGTTCTTGCCTTCGAGCAGGAACGGACCGCTCGCCGGCTTGATCCTCCGCCCCCAGAAATCCGAGCTGATGAGATCGGAGAGCTGCCAGTCCGGTCCCTGCTCGAGGATGACGACCTTCTTGCCGGCCTTGGCCAGCACGGCGGCGAACACCGAGCCCGAGGCGCCGGCGCCGACGATGACGACGTCCACTTTTTCGTTGGCCATGTCACCACCTCTTGGTCGGCGCGATGTGGGGCATGTAGGGGATGCCGAGCCCGGCATAGCCGTCCATGGTGCCGTAGACGACGTCGACGGCGTCGCTGCGCAGCACGAGGTAGACGAACGGGCTTCCCGGACCCTGCCAGCCAGAAACCTTGTTCTGGCGCATGGCGTCGACCAAGCCGCGCTGCCCGGCCTCGTCGAGCTCCGCAAAGCCGCGGCCGCCGTTGAGCGCCTGGCTCGCGCGCTCGACCGCGCCGAGCGCCGCGCGATAGAAGTTCGCGTAGGGCGGGCGCACGTTGAGGATGCGCGCTTCGAGCAGCGCCTCCTCCGCCGGGATCGAGATCTGCTGGTCGACGAAATGGGAGATGCCGGCCTGCCGCGCGCCGGGCACCAGCGTCTCGCCCAGCGCCTCGAGCGTCGCCGCCTCGCCGGCGGTCAGCGTCTTGAACGGCACCCCCTGCGCGCGTGCCGCGCCGGGCGTGAGCAGGACGTCGGCGCCCCCCACCGTGAAGGCAAGCGCGCCGGCGGCCGCGCCTTTCACGAAGGCGCGTCGTTCGATGTCGTGCATGATCTCCTCCCCTGACACCCGCATGGGGCACCGGCGTGTGCCGGCCACATCGGGGTCCGTCCGCGCGAAGTCGGCAACGGACGGCCGCCGTTTCTAGAACAGTTCCAAAATTGAACGCCGATTTCGCGATCGAATCAAGCGCCGTCGCGGCGATCACCGGCCGCGTCGCTCGTAGGCGAGCTCGCGCAGCCGGTCCCACCCGGCATCCCTAAGCTCCGGCCGCAGCCCGCGTCCCTTGAAGCTTGCCTTGCGCAGCTGAAACTTAGGCCTGCGCTGCTTCTCGGCGATCAGGCGCCGCAAGCCCTGCTCGACCAGCGCGCGCAAGGTCGTGCGCTCGCGTGCGGCGACCTTGCGAGCCTCGCGCAAAAGCGGATCGGAAATGTCGAGCGTGGTCTTCATTGCAGCAACATCGATAACTTTACCTCGATATGGCAGCAAACCGTAGGTTGGGTCGAGCTCTTGCGAGACCCAACATCCCACAGAAAATCGTTGGGTCTCGCTGCGCTCGACCCAACCTACTACTTCACGGGCTACCCGCTCTTCTCCGGCAGGGCGAGCCGGATATGCAGCTCGCGCAGCTGCTTGGGCGAGACCTCCGAGGGCGCTCCCATCATCAGGTCCTCGGCGCGCTGGTTCATCGGGAACAGCACCACCTCGCGCAGGTTCTCCTCGCCGGCGAGCAGCATGACGATGCGGTCGATGCCCGGCGCGATGCCGCCGTGCGGCGGCGCGCCGAGGGAGAGCGCGCGCAACATGCCGCCGAATTTCTGCTCGAGCGTATTCTCGCCGTAGCCGGCGATGGTGAAGGCCTTGCGCATCACGTCGGGCCGGTGATTGCGGATGGCACCCGAGGACAATTCCACGCCGTTGCAGACGATGTCGTATTGGATCGCCTTCAGCGCAAGGATCTTGTCACGGTCGGCAGGGTCGAGCGCCAGGAATTCCTCGACCGCCATGTTCGGCATCGAGAACGGATTATGGGAGAAGTCGACCTTCTTCTCCTCCTCGTTCCATTCGTACATCGGAAAATCGACGATCCAGCAGAACTCGAAGCGATCCTTGGCGATCAGGCCGAGCTCCCCGGCGATCTTGGCGCGCGCGGCGCCCGCGAGCTTCGCGGCGGCGGCCGGCTTGTCGGCGGCGAAGAACACGCAATCACCGGCTCCGACGCCGGCCTTGGCGGCAATGCGGCGCTGCACCGCGGGCGGAATGAACTTTGCGATTGGGCCGCGCCCAGTTACGCGACCAGTGTCGGTTTGGTAAGGAACGTCCTTCTCTGTTCGGCCCCCTATCGGCTCAATCTCCTGTGCCCAAACGACGGTCTCTGGGTCTCTGTCGAAGACTATATAGCCCAGCCCCGGCGCGGACATCTCCGAGCGCGCCCAGTCGTTGAGCTTGTCGAACCAAGAGCGCGGCAGCGCGGCTGCAGCCGGCGCGGGAATCGCGCGCACGACTCCGCCCGCCTTGATCACGTTCCTGAAGGCATTGAACGTGACGCTCGGGTCGTTGAATTCGTCGGTGACGTCGGCGATCACCAGCGGGTTGCGCAGATCGGGCTTGTCGGAGCCGTATTTGAGCATCGCGGCCTGGTACGGCAGCTGCGGGAATTTCTGCGTCACCTCCTTTCCGCCGGCAAACTCCTCGAACACGCCGCGCATGACCGGCTCGACCGCGTCGAACACGTCCTGCTGGGTCACGAAGCTCATCTCCAGGTCGAGCTGATAGAACTCGCCGGGCGAGCGGTCGGCGCGCGCGTCCTCGTCGCGGAAGCAGGGCGCGATCTGGAAATAGCGGTCGAAGCCCGCGACCATGATCAGCTGCTTGAACTGCTGCGGCGCCTGCGGCAGCGCGTAGAACTTGCCGGGATGCAGCCGCGACGGCACCAGATAGTCGCGCGCGCCCTCGGGCGAGGACGCGGTCAGGATCGGCGTCTGGAACTCGAAGAAGCCCTGCTCCTTCATGCGCCGCCGGATCGAATCGATCACCGCGCCCCGCAGCATGATGTTGCGATGGAGCCGCTCGCGGCGCAGGTCGAGGAACCGGTATTTGAGGCGGATGTCCTCCGGCGGGGCCGAGCACCTCGATCTCGCTGATATAGACCTCGACCGCGCCGGTCGGCAGCTCCGGGTTCTCGGTGCCGGCCGGACGCCGGCGCACCTTGCCGTCGATCCGCACCACCCATTCCGAGCGCAGCGTCTCGGCCGTCTTGAACGCCGGCGAGTCGGGATCGGCCACCACCTGCGTGAGGCCGTAATGGTCGCGCAGGTCGATGAACAGCACGCCGCCGTGGTCGCGGATGCGGTGGCACCAGCCGGAGAGCCGCGCCTCCTTGCCGATGTCGCCTTCGCGCAGCTCGCCGCAGGTATGGGTGCGATAGCGGTGCATGAATCGAGCCTCGATGCCGCGCGGAAAGGCACATGGTCGGCCTCGCTTGTCAAGAATTGCAGCGCTATCATGGGCGTCGTCGCTCGATCGGCCCCGTGAGGCGAGGCTTCCGATGCACGCTCGTTTCTTTCGCGCGCTGCTGCCT
>WNEZ01002884.1_pt1 | contig 14778 bp, 10 predicted proteins | sample 5400521 | NCBI WGS metagenome assembly WNEZ01 (sample SAMN13153339, study PRJNA577476) | soil metagenome | isolation source: 120 cm saprolite under Douglas fir tree site 2 hole 1 replicate 1 | place: USA:California | collected 2015-04-18
TCTCTCTACAAAGGACGCACGGTTGGGACCTTCGGCCACCTCGCCACCAGCAGCTTCTATCCCGCGCACCACATCACCATGGGCGAAGGCGGTTGCGTGCTCACTCAGTCTCCCGCGCTCAAGAAGCTCGCCGAGTCTTTTCGCGACTGGGGCCGGGACTGCTGGTGCGATCCCGGGAAATCCAATACTTGCGGTTGCCGCTTTGAATGGAAACTGGGCGATCTGCCCATCGGATACGACCACAAGTATATTTACAGCCACATCGGCTACAACCTCAAAGCGACGGACATGCAAGCCGCGGTCGGAGTAGCGCAATTCAAAAAACTGCCGGGCTTCATCGCCGTCCGGCGCGCAAACTTCGCCAAACTTCATGCCGCCCTGAGCGATCTCGACGACATCTTCATCTTGCCCGAGGCCACCGAGCATTCGGAACCGAGCTGGTTCGGCTTCCCTCTCGCGGTACGCAAGGATGCGCCCACAAACCGCGGCCGGATCGTGCGCTTCCTGGAATCTCGAAACATCGCCACCCGCCTGCTCTTCGGCGGCAACCTGCTTCGCCAGCCCGCCTATCGCGGCATTCAGCGACGCGTGATCGGCGATTTACAAAACACCGATTTCGTAATGAACAACGTTTTCTGGATAGGCCTCTACCCCGGCATCACGCAATCGATGATCGATTACATGGCGGAGACTTTCCATCAGATTCCACGGGCCACCTCCGCCGTTCACGGAGCATAGGTCACGCGACCATGGGCCACGTAACTATGAGTCACGCAACTGTGAGTCACTCGACAACGACAAAGCAGCTGGCACGCGATCTCGATAACATCCTCGCGCGAACCGAGCCTCTATGGCAGGAGCTGCGCGGCCAGCGCATCCTGATCACGGGCGCTACAGGATTTTTCGGATGCTGGCTGCTTGAAAGCTTCGCCTGGGCGAACCGCCGGCTGGGTCTCCATGCCCAGGCTGTCGGGCTCTCACGGCATCCGGGGGTGCTTGTCCAGAAAGCGCCTCATCTGGCGCAAGATCCGGCAATCACTTTGCATGCCGCCGACGTTCGCCACGGCGATTTCCCCCAGGGCACGTTTTCACATGTCATCCATGCCGCGACCGAAGCCAGCGCCAAGCTAAACGAAGAATACCCACTAGTGATGTTCGACACCATTGTCGAAGGGACGCGCCGCGCGCTGCAGTTCTCCATCGCCGGTTCCGTCGGCAGATTTCTGCTCGTCAGTTCGGGCGCAGTTTACGGAAACCAGCCCTCGCAAGTCATACATGTCAATGAAGGCTTCGAAGGCGGCCCCGATCCTCTCAAGCCAGCCTCTGCCTATGCAGAAGGCAAGCGCTCGGCGGAGATGTTGTGCTCGCTGGCTGCTTCGCCCCGCCTTGCAACAACAGTCGCGCGTTGCTTCGCTTTTGTCGGCCCTTATATGCAACTCGACGCCCATTTCGCCATCGGCAATTTCATTTCTGATGCGATGCGCGGCGGACCGGTGCTGGTCAGGGGCGATGGTTCTTCGTTTCGCTCGTACCTCTACGCGTCCGATCTCGCTGTCTGGCTCTGGACCGTGCTTTTCAAGGGACAATCCAGGCGGGCCTACAACGTTGGGTCCGAGGACGCCTTAAACATCGCTGCCCTCGCCGGCGAAGTGGCTGCCGCGATGCCGCAGAAAATCAACTTCTCGATCGCCGCCACTCCAACCCCCGGAGCCCCTGTGCACCGTTACGTGCCCTGCACCGCGCGAGCGCGCGAAGAACTGGGCTTGCGCGCCGAGGTGCCGTTGCGTGAGGCCATCCGCCGCACTCACGCCTGGTTTGCGGGAAATACATCCGCGGAACCGGAGATTTCCAGACCGGAAGTCACCGCCAGAGGCGTCCATGCATAGTGCTGCCACTCTCAGCCCTCAGCCCCATCGCGCATGCGGCGCTTGCGGTGCAACCGGAAACACGGTCTGCCATCACCAGCGATTCATCGTGCCGGACGGCTATCCTCTGCCCAACGGGTACAACGTCGCCGTGTGCCGCCGCTGCGGTTTCGTGTATGCCGATCCCGCCGCCACCCAGCGCGACTACGATCGTTTCTATTGCGAGTGGTCCAAGTACGACGACTCGGCGACCGCGACCGGCAGCGGCGCTTCCCCGTATGACGCCGCTCGACTCACGATCACCGCTTCCGACATCGCTCGCGCCCTGCCTTCACGATCCGCCAGCATCCTCGACGCGGGCTGCGCCACGGGTGGCCTGCTCACTGCCCTCCGCGACCAAGGATTCATGGCAGTCGCCGGACTCGATCCTTCGCCGCGCTGCGCGGCTACGTGCCGCGAGCGTGGCTTTGAGGCCTACGTCGGGTCAATATCGACCGCCTCGGCTCCCGCGTACAAGCCCAAATTTGATTGCATAGTGTTCAGTCATGTGCTTGAACACGTTTACGACATCCCCGCATTCTTCACAGCCGCCCGCCGGCTTCTCGCGCCGGGAGGCTACTTGTATCTCGAGACTCCCGACGCTACCCGTTACGACGACTGTCTCTACGCGCCTTTCCAGGAGTTTAATACTGAGCACATCAACCATTTCTCGGCGCGTGCTCTCGAAAACACCGCTCGCCGCTTCGGTTTCCAGCCAATTATGGTTGAGCAGAAACTGATCCGCACAGCGGAAGACACGCTCTACCCTGCTGTCTTTGGCCTTTTCCGCGACTGCGGGGGAGCCGCCGAAGAGCGCGTCGTTTGCGATCAGGAGTTACCGTCCAAAATCACCGCTTATATCCGACATTCGGCCGAGCAGATGGAAAGGATCAACCGTCACTTAGCCGCCCAGCTCACGGCTACCCAGCGCGTCATCCTTTGGGGCTCAGGGCAATTCGCGATGAAGCTCCTCGCCCTTCCCTGCCTGGCTAAGACTCAAGTTCGCGCTGTGGTGGACAACAACCCCATTCTTAGAGGCAGGGCGCTGGCGGGCGCGTCCATCGTGGGCCCGCACGACATCGCCGGCACCCGTGAACCAATCATTATCGCCACCTTGCTACACGCCGGCGAAATCCGCACTCAAATCCGCAGTCTCGGACTCACCAATCCCGTTTTCTCACTGCTCCAAGACTCGAACTTCAAAGTCCATCTCGGGGTCCCCCGCTCATGAAGGTTTCAGACTACATCGTGGAGCAGCTCGCGAATTGGGGTGTGCGCCATATCTTCCTGGTCACGGGCGGCGGCGCCATGCACCTCAACGACTCCATTGGCAAGGAGCCGCGCATTCAGTACGTTTGCAATCACCATGAACAAGCTTCAGCGATGGCGGCTGAAGCTTACGCCCGCATCAGCGGCCTGCCCGGCGTCATTAACGTGACCACCGGCCCCGGCAGCATCAATGCCCTCAACGGAGTTTTTGGAGCTTGGACCGACTCCATTCCGATGCTGGTCGTCTCCGGGCAGGTGAAGCGTGAAACCTGCATGCGCGCTCGAAGCATCACCGGCCTGCGTCAACTCGGAGATCAGGAAGCAGACATCGTTACCATGGTCGCGAACATCACCAAGTATGCAGTGACGATCGACGACCCGCTCTCCATCCGTTATCACCTCGAGCGCGCCTGGCATTTGGCGCAATGTGGGCGTCCCGGCCCATGTTGGCTCGACATTCCGGTGGACGTACAGGGCGCCTCCATCGATCCCGCTGGTCTTCGGGGCTATGATCCGGCGGAGAAGGAGCACGCGCAAGATCAGATCGGCGACGATCCTTCTCAGCTCAAATCCTATTGCCAGGAAGTTCTCGATCGCATCAGGAACGCAAAGCGCCCTGTGATCCTCGCCGGCAGCGGCGTCCGCGCCGCTCATGCCGTCGCTGAATTTGACGAACTCTTTCACTGGCTGGGGATACCCGTAACCACCGCCTGGACCCATGATCTCATCGCCTCCGATAACCCGTTTTTTTGCGGACGCCAGGGCACCATCGGCGACCGCGCCGGAAACTTCACCGTGCAAAATGCCGACGTTCTCCTGATCCTCGGATCTCGTCTCAACATCCGCCAGACGAGCTACAACTGGCAATCGTTCGCGCCACGAGCCTTCAAGATCCAAGTCGATATTGACGCAGCCGAGTTCCACAAACCTACCATTCAGCCGAACCTGGCTATCCACTGCGACCTTAAAGAGTTTCTGCAAGAGCTTCTAACTCAGTGCAAGTCCGATAAGTGCCGCAAAGGCGCTCACACGGGGTGGCTAGCCTGGTGCCGCGAACGCGTCCAACGATACCCGGTGGTGCAGAACAAACAGCGCCAACCCGGTCCCCCCTTGAACCCCTACTACTTCATCGAACAACTCTCGGGCAGACTCGCCGAGGACGATGTCATAGTCTGCGGCAATGCAACCGCCTGCATCGTGCCTTTCCAAACTATGCGTTTGCGCAAAAGCCAACGCCTTATCTCAAATTCCGGGTCCGCTTCCATGGGTTACGACCTACCCGCCGCCATCGGAGCGGCCTTCGCCCGCCATGGGAAGCGTGTCATCTGCCTCGCCGGAGATGGCAGCATTCAAATGAATATTCAGGAGTTACAAACTGCCGTTCATCATCACTTACCGCTGAAGATCTTTGTCCTGAATAACTCCGGTTATCTTTCCATGCGCATGACACAATCCGGCTTCTTCGGCCGTCTAACCGGAGCGAGCGCCTCCAGTGGCGCATCCCTCCCAGACATGGTCAAGGTGGCCTGCGCCTACGGCATTCCCTCGATTCGTATCGACCGCCAGTCACAGATGGCGCAAGTCGATCTCGCGCTCGCGGCCGATGGGCCAGCGTTAATCGATGTTGTACTCGATCCAAATCAGGAGTTCGAGCCGCGATCAAAGGCCCGGCAGTTACCCGATGGTCGCATCGTTTCACCTAATCTAGAGGACATGTACCCGTTCCTAGATGAGACTGAACTAATGGACAATGTCATCAAGGAATAAGGACATTACCATACAAATGCACCCTGCCTCTCAATCGACACGGCACCATGAAGTGGATAGGCAAGTAAGATCATGACTGGCAACGATATATTCGACGAGTTATTCGTTTTGGAGGTGGCCAATAACCACCTTGGCGACGTTCAGCGAGGCCTGAGGATCATCAGCAACTATGCGCAGGTCGTGCGTTTCAACAACGTGCGCGCCGCCATCAAACTACAAGTGCGCGATGTTGACAGCTTCATCCACCAGGACTTTCGCCACCGCGACGATATCCGCTACATCAAGAAAACGCTCGACACGCGCCTCCAGCCCGAGGACTTCGCCAAATTGGTACAAGCCATCCGCGAAGCCAGCTGCATTCCGATGGCAACTCCGTTCGACGAGAGTTCCGTCGACTTCTGCTGCGAACTGGGCATTCCGATTCTCAAAATTGCCAGTTCGGACTGCAATGACTGGATTCTCATCGAAAAGATGGCAAGGACGAAAAAGCCGATTATCGTCTCTACTGGCGGTTCTTCACTCAAGGACATCGACGACCTGGTCACGTTTTTCGGTAACCGTCATATCCCGCTGGCCATCAACCACTGCGTCTCGCTTTATCCCTCCGAGGATTGCGACATCGAACTCAACCAGATCGACTTCCTCCATCGTCGCTATCCCAATCACACCATCGGATTTTCCACGCATGAGTACCTAGACTGGACTTCGTCCATGCTCATGGCCTATGCCAAAGGCGCGCGAACCTTCGAGCGCCACGTTGACATCCAGACTGAGGGCATGACAGTTTCTCCGTACTGCTCGGTCCCGGAGCAGGTTGACACCTGGTTCAAGGCCTTTCATCACGCTAAGAGAATGTGTGGAGCTCCGGGAACGCAGAAACGTCTGCCTCCGCAAAAAGAAATCAGCTATCTCGACTCGCTCGTCCGGGGAGTCTATGCCAGGCGCGATCTTCCCGTGGGTCACGTTCTTCAGGATGTCGACGTCTATCTAGCCATTCCGCTCCAGCAAGGACAGATCTCCTGCCGCGAACTGATGCGGGGCGAAGTCATCCGGAAAGCCGTATCCAAAGATCAACCCATCATGATCGACGCCATTGACAGTCCTTATGCCAACATTCCGTCGCTCACGGAACTGATCTATCACCGGGGTCTGCCTGCGCACCCTCCGATTGCTCGCGCGGCAAAAGCCGGTGTCAGCGGAAACACCTGAGGAAGCTGGATTCGCCCTTTCATGACAACTACCCGCCAACAGCTCGAATCGCTGCTCCGCGAGACGCCCGCGGCTGCCCGCGTTCGCCAACAGTCTGCTTTCGACGAAGCCTCTGCTGGGCGACAGCGGATCGTCATTTTTGGGGCTGGCCGGCTGGGCCGTCTGGTTCGCCATGGCCTTTCCGGCACAGATCTCGAACCCGTCGCATTCGCGGACAATAATCCCCGAACCTGGGGAACAATCGCCGATGGACTTCCCGTGTTCTCTCCTCGGGACGCCGCAAACAAGCATTCGCAAGACGCCGCGTTCGTCGTTGCCGTCTGGCATCCAAGCCGTACGCCACTCCTGTCTGCATTGCTTGATCAGTTACGCACCCTGGGTTGTCGCGCCGTCGCATTCCCTTTGCTCTTTTGGCGTCACTCAAGCACTTTCCTTCCCTATTTTTTCTGGGATCTGCCTGAAAACCTGCTTCAGCAAGGCAATGACATCGTGACCGCCTTCGAGTTGCTACATGACAACTCTTCGCGCCAGTCGTTTGCCGCGCAACTCCAGCTACGGTTGCGCGCAGATTTCGACTGCATCGGCTCACCGTTCCCAGGCGACCAGTACTTTCCCGGCTTGTTCTCTCTGACCGCTGACGAGTGCTTCGTAGATTGCGGCTCCTACACCGGGGACACGATCCGGTCCTTCGTTTCCCAGACCGATAATTTCTTTCGCAAGGTGATCGCTTTTGAAGCCGACCCGGCCGTCATGCCGGATCTCCAGACTTTCGTGAGCGCTATCGGCGATCGTGCCGTACTTCACCACACTGCAGTTGGCGCGCACAACGGCGTTGTCCGCTTCGCCGGAAACGGCATCGGCGGGGGTTGCATCACCGTCCTTTCGGGTACCGAGGTGCCTTGCGTTCGCCTCGATGATGCTCTCGCCCGCGAATCCGTCTCTTTTATCAAAATGGACATCGAAGGAGCCGAACTCCAGGCTCTCGAAGGCGCGCACGGCGTCATTTGGCGCGATCGCCCGGTCCTCGCCATCTGCGGGTATCACAAGCCGGATCATCTCTGGCGTGTTCCGGTGTCCCTCAAAACCCTGGCGCCCGATTCGGCATTCTTTCTGCGTTCGCACTGCTCTGACGGTCTCGACGCCGTCTGTTATGCCTTGCCGCCGGAACGCCAGCTCCAACTAACTGCCAACAACAGCCGCAAGACTGTGCCATCTAACAAGTATCGCGCTCACGCCCAAGGTTCCCTTTCATGAAAACCATCAGCGTAGTTACGCCCTGCTTTAACGAGGAAGGCAACGTCCGCGAAGTCTACGAACGCGTGCGTAACCTGATGTTGAGCCTCGGAAAATACCGGTACGAGCACATCTTCATCGACAACGCGTCGCGCGACAACACCTTCGCCGTCCTCAGCGAGATCGCTGCCGCGGACTCGAATGCCAAGGTGATCCGCAACGCGCGTAATTTCGGACACGTGCGCTCCCCCATGCACGCGCTGCTGCAAACTCGAGGCGACGCCGTCATTGTCCTCATGTCCGATCTGCAGGACCCGCCCGAAGTTCTCGCCCAACTGCTCGAACAATGGGAAAAGGGGGTTCCCATCGTCATTGCGGTCAAGCACCAGAGCCGCGAATCCGCACCGATGTTCCTGGTTCGGAAACTGTTCTATCGGCTCGTTCACCACATCTCCGACGACATCGAAACCTACGAGAACTTCACCGGCTTTGGACTCTATGATCGACAAGTCATCGACCTCGTGCGCCAGTTTGGCGATCCCTACCCTTACTTTCGGGGCATGATCGCCGAAATCGGCCTTCCCCATACCGAAATTCAATACGAGCAACAGCGACGCAAAAGCGGCAAATCCAAGAACAATTTCTACACCCTTTACGATCTCGCCATGCTCGGCATTACCAAGCTTTCCAAGGTCCCGCTCCGCCTGGTCACGTTCGCGGGTTTTGCAGGATCTCTGCTCTCCATGCTCGGGGGCACGGCTTACTTCGCATACAAGCTGATGTTCTGGCACCAGTTCACGCTTGGCATCGCGCCCATCGCCATCGGAATGTTCTTCCTCGGATCTCTCCAGCTTCTGTTCATGGGTATCATTGGCGAGTACATCGGAAACATACACACGCAGGTGCACAACCGTCCGCTGGTGGTCGAGCGCGAAAGATTGAATTTCCAGTACGAACCAGGCGAACCGCTCCCCCGCAACTCTCTGGTTTCGGGTGCGGCCGTTGGACGCTGAAGGACGCATCGCATGACACTTCGGCTGACCATCGCCATTCCGACTGTCAACCGTGCGGGACTCCTCGGCCGCGCGATCGAGAGTGCACTCGCTCAGACCTCCCCCGACATTGAGATCATCGTCTCCGATAACGGGTCAACGGATGACACCCCGGCTGTCATCGAGCGCTACGCGGGACGGGGACTGCGGACCTTCCGCCACCCATCGACGATGCCTGCAACGAAACACGGCCAATTCCTAGTCGAACAGGCGCATGGGCAGTTCTTTGTAGGCCTGTCGGACGACGACTTTCTGGAACCGGAGTTCGCCACCGAAGTTCTCGCCCTCTTTGATCGGCACTCGGAATTGTCCTTTGTCTATACCGGATGCGCGGTGCATTACGAAGACTGCCAGGTAACGGCGGCCGCCGGCCCACCCGTGGAGGCGGGCGCAGCCTTTCTTGCGGCCCATTACGCCGGCAAGCGGGAAGTTTGCTGGTGCGCCTGTGTAACGCGCGTTCGGGATCTGCTGGAAGTCGGCCCGCAACCGGAGGACTGCATCATCGGCGACATGTTTTATTGGACCAAATTGGCGTTCCGGGGACCTGTCGGCTGCATAGCACGTGTGCTGTCGCACTATGTTCTTTTGCGATCTCAGAACGACAACATATCCCACGGCACGCCCCCGGCCGTCTGGGCACGGGAGTCACGATTGTTGGCGGACGAGGTGATCGAGGTCTCTCGCCGGGCCGGTGTGGATACCGATTATCTGTCACGTTTGCAGACTGACTGCCGTCGCCATATTGGCCGCTCGACGGCCAATCAGTTCGTCTGGACCCGCCTTCGGGGCGCGAGTCGGGCACAAGCCTGGAACTGGATCGCCGGCTGCCTTCCCTATTTATCTTGGAGCCCAACTGTGTTGAGCCGCCTGGTTGCGGCGCTGGTTTTGCCTCGTGAACCCTTGCGGCGTTTACTACTTTCCGGTGCAGCCAGACTCGCCGGGGCACGTGGCACAAAGGAGGCGTCCAGCTCGCCACCAATGATCTTGCATCCCCAGTAGTAACGGTCACCGGTCGCGGCACTAGAGCTTTTGCACCGAGCACTGACCGGTGATCATCGCTATTTTTGTTTCCGGTTTATCGGCGAAGAACTCGTCGACGGCAGCTCGCGCACCAGGGCAACTCGAATACCCGTAGTCGTCGAACACCAGTATGCCTCCTGGCTCCAGCCTGGGGTAGAAGAACTCACAGGCTGCTTTGATCGACGAGTAGATGTCGAGATCGATGTGGACAAAAGAAAACTTCTGGCCGCGTACAACCTCGAGCGTCTGCGGAATCATTCCTGCTACGCAATTTACGTTTGTGTGACCAGACAGGTATGCGCGCACCGATTCCAGGGTGGTGTCAGCAAAATCACCTGCCTTATGCAGGTCCCTACCCGGATCAGTTTCGGGCATGCCGCAAAAGGTGTCGAACAGGTGCAATGGCCGATCGGGCACAAGTTCAGCCAGTATCTTAGCGGTGCCGCCTTTATAAACGCCGCATTCGGCAACTTCTCCGCTGCACCGTCGCGTCGAGTCCAGAGCAAGGCAGTACAAGATGTATTTGGAATGAAGTGGAACGAGCGATCTGGGATCATGAGCGCGCAGCCGTTCACTCCATTCTGAGCTCAGCCAGGGACTGAACATCGGCCGATAAAACTGAGCATCTTTAATTTCGGAACACGGTGGGCGGTAGTCGATCAACTGAAAGCCGACCAGAGCAAAGAAGCGCTGCGCGACTCGAACTGCCTGCGGTCCGAGTGGGAAGGGTCGCAATTTCATAGTTCTCCCACTCGCGGGCTTGGACGCATGGCCCATCGCCAAATTCGCCAGATGCTCGCTGGGATCACGATAAGAAAGACGACAGTGGTTGTGCCCCACAGTATTCCCGCAACCCCAAAATGCGGAGCCAAAGCGAACTTCAATGCAAATGCGAGTGCTGTGGCAAGCGAGAACACCGCGATCTGGTAGCGCAGTGCCGACAGCCCGTTCAGCAGAAGGTTAGGTACCCGAACCAGAGCCTGAGCAAGCACCCATGCCGAAATTGCCCATAGCACACTCCCGCGGATGCCCAGGTTAGTATGCAACCACCACAGCAACAGCCGCTCACCGTAGAGGAGCAGCAGAGCCGAGCCCGCAAGGGTAAGACCAACCAGCAGGGCCGAGCCACGGAGCAGAGCTTTGAGAATCCATTTCCGATCGGCCTTCTCGGCAGCGTCCGCGAATGCCGGCCAAAGCGGCTGCGACATGACTGCCAGAGCACCGACCACAGTAATACAAATACGCAACGCTATCGTCATACGGGCCGAGGCCTCAGGTCCGAGAAGCCCAAGGGCCAGGACATTGTCGAGCATGAAGGAAAGGCCGCCCGTCAAAGCGAGGATAAAGTACAACACGCCTTGACCCGCCACTTCTCTCATGGCTGCCCAAGACACCGAAAGCCCCCGTGGGCGGAGTTCCGGATGACGCAAGAAAAGGTGCACCAGGCTACCGATGTTCGCCAATACGAGACCCATGTAAACCACGGCCACGTACACCCTCACGTCTCTGGTTAGCGCGGCCGCACCCACCAGCCCAGCAGTGGTCAGCAGCGTCTGCACCAATTCCCAGCAGCCCGAGACATAGCCTTTCTGAAGGGCCATCCAAACGTTGTTACCGGCATTCAGCGGCAGGTTTACAGCTAGTCCTATTGCAGCGATAAAGTACGGCCCCGCACTGCCTCCCACCCGCCCGTTGATCGAGGCAACGAAGGCTGCCAATAACATCAATCCAGCCAACCCGCCCCCAATACTCAGCGCACCTGCTATGTGACGCCGCGCTTGCTCGGCGCGCTCGATCGTGCTTGAACGGGCCACGAGCGTCACCAAGGCAGTGCCGGTCCCAATGTCGACCAGTCCACTTAACCAGGCTAACGAAGCTGCGGCTCCCCAAACTCCGAACTGCGCCGGACCAAGCACCCGCAGTAAAAGAGGCATGAGCACCAAGGTGCTGCCCACCTGCACCAATCGTTGGAATACGCCGACGCTGGCCGAAACGACGACCCTGCGGTTGCGTTTTTGACCTAGCGCTGCCTTGTCTGCTTGGCCGACTCGAGTGGGAGCCGAGATTTGGTCGGTTACAAATGTAGACATTGGAAGACTTCTAATCGAAATCGAAACACTGTCTTGCAAATCGGTCCGGTTGGACCGGATCTTCTATCTACTCCCGCCAGTACACGTGGAAGATCCCAGCCATCCGGCTCTGTGGAAACCTCCGTATGACTTCGGCGCGCACCTCAGGACTTGTCTGTAAAGAGGGGAAGTAGGGGGATTCAAAGATGACCACAACCTTGACGTCGGTTGACTGCAGCGCCTTCAGCACTTCCTCGGCCGGCGCCCCGTTATCATCGCGGGTAATGTTCTTCAGTCCCGTTAGAAAGTAAAGCTCCGGACAGTCATTGCCTGCGTACATCAAGCCGTTTGGGGCACGCTGCGGCAAGAAAATCGTCAAGTTCTCGAAAAAGGGCTCGTCTTCAATCTGCAGGCCTCCGCGCGGTACGCGGAGAACGTCCCGGCGGCCGAAGGCATGCGAATATTCGGCGAGATGAAGCGGAATCAGGCTCACCACTGCGAATGTAAGGTAAAGCCCAACTAGCGAAGCCAGAACGTAGGTTCCACGCTGCTTCCGGACTGTCGTCACAATTGCTACTAAAGCCAGCAGGGTTAAGGGCAACGTGTAGCAAAGATAGAGAGGGACGGGAAACGGAAACTGCACAAGCGTGCAAGTCGCGGCCAAGGCCACTAACAACACCAATCGCTCTCGCTGGAGTTTTGAGACGCCATCTCGCGAGCGCAGCGCAAGGATCGAGGCTACACCCACCGCAACGACCACTGGCGTCAGCATCACCACCGAGGACCACACCGCCGAGTAGACGACCGCAGACCGCGTAGCTCGCACGGCGACCACAACGGCGAGCAGGGCGACCGCCGAACCGACAACCCGTCCCTGGAACTGCTTCCAGTACATACCCGCGGCCAAGAACGCCACCAGTGGCAGGACGGCCACAATGTACTGGGGCGATGCTGGCCTAGCCACGGCTAAATCTATCGCGTGGGCGATCGCGCTGGAGGTGACTCCAGAGAAAAAGCCGCCTACCGAGCCCGCCAGCGCATACGGGATCATGAAGATGACGATGGGAATCACTGCACCGCAAATAAATGGAATCACCAGGCGCAGGAGTGCGGCAAAGCGCTCCCCGGTTCCGGCACCGGCCTTCCGCTCGCCAAGCAGAATCATCCCAACCACTGCGAGCGACGGCAGCAAGAAATGGTAGAACTCTCCGGCCGCGAGCCGCCTGTGCAACACGTAAATCAAAGTACCCAGAAACGCGAGCAATGCGCCCGCACTGAATACGCGGTAACCCCAGCTGTTTTTCTCCGTGCCCCGTTGCTCATTGTCGCTCTGCTCTAGAAAGGCCAGGAACAGCAGAACCCCGGCGATGTAGTAAAACCCGATCACCTTGATGAGAATTGAGATTCCGCCGCAGAGCCCCGCGATGAACAACCAACGCCTGATCCGTACTTCGAGGTAATGGAGCAATGCCGCCGCACCGAACGTGGCGAAAAACAGGTTGTACCAGGACGGCATTGCGGCCTCATAGTTCGGAAAGCTCCAAGCAACCGCCAACAGCGCAACCATTCCTGCGGTAAGGGGAGGCGTGAAGCGCAGAGCAACGTAATAGAGAGCGGGAACCCAGGTCAGAAAAAATAAAAACACACAAATCCGCAGCGACAGCAGATTGACTCCGAATACGCGAAAGGCTGCGGCATGAATGAAGCTGAGACCCCCCGTATAAATTTCAACAAAGTCACTATGTGGAAGCTGCCCTTGAAGAACGCGCAGAGCACTCTGGGCCAGAGTTCCATCATCGACTGCAATCCAGCTCTGATTCACTCGGACGCCCACGTAGGTTCCGGCGATGACCAGTAAAAGGCAGAGAACGAGTAGGCGAGCCGGCGAGTCATTTCTTGAAAACATCGCCAGCCTGGCTTCCCAAGCAGTTGTTGCTGGCTTTTCAGAGTCCGCCTCCCGGACCCTTACTTCAGCACTCAGAAGCGTTTGCCTTGGTGTGCTGCGGGACTGGTCTTCAATCTGGTGACCCTGGATCTGGTTGTCTTCGATCTGCTTGCTCACTTCGCCTCCAGCGCCGCTAGCCGCATCTTTGCTTCTTGACTGTCCGGGTTCAGTTGCAACGCTTGCCGATACTCTGTCCGCGCGGCGGATATATTCCCGCCTTCTTCAAATGACTCTGCCAGCCAGTAGTGGTAGTCCCACACCTTCGGGTCCATGACCACCGCCTGCAGCAGGTAAGACTGCGCCTCCGCGCTCCGTCCGTCTTGCAGAAGTGCGCGCCCTAGAAAATGTTTGGGAGCCGCTTGGTCCGGCACTAGCTGCACCGCGCGGGACAGCAATTGTTCCGCCTGCCGGTACTGACCGTCCAGCAAGCGAATGTTGCCGCAATTGTAGAGCGCCGAATAAAGATTCGGTTCCTTCTCCAAAACCTCCGAGCAAAGCGCGAAAGCCCGCTCATAGTCGCCCATTTGACCATACAATCCAGCGACTCCCGCCATCCCCACATCCGACCTGGCGTAATCCGGATTCACCCGGTCGAGCCAAACGCGCCCTTCCTTGAATCGACCGGCGCGGATGTACACTTCCGCCAATGCCAGCGGCCCATAACCATACTCTGGATGGTCCCTTACCACTGACTGCGCCAGTTCAATCGCGCGATCATGCGCACCCCGCTGGCTGTACTCTTTCGCCAACCCCGCCATCGTGGACGGATTTCCCGGATACAGTGATTGTCCGCGTAGCAGCACCATCAGATCGTTTGCCCAGTACACCTGCTGTGCAATCGACGCGCACACATAACCACTGCACAGCACGAGTACCGCGCACCCCTGCACCAACTGCGCGCTCCATCCCTTGATGGACGGCAATCGTCGCAACCCCATTGCCGCCAGAATCGCAAATCCGATCGATGGCAAATACATGTAACGGTCGCGCACAAAATCGCCGTTACCGAAATTTAGCAAATACAGCGCGGGCGCGAGTCCCACCAACAGCCACAATCCCGCAAACGCGACGATAGAATTTCCTGCGCGCCGATTCCAATACCACAATCCAATCAACGCCGCCCCCAACACCGCTGCCGGCGCCACCACTTGGCTGACGATTGCGGTCGTAACATAGGGTGTGTAATAAAGTCCCGCGATGCCCAACGGAACCAGCAACTGGCGCAGATAGACCGACAGCACCAGCGGCAATGTCCGCACTACGTCCATCATCCCGTGACTGGGATCAAACTGACCAGTTGCGTGCAGCAG